>Ga0075480_10003003_pt1 | contig 10844 bp, 8 predicted proteins | sample DEB08_DNA_7_FD_81590 | JGI IMG/M metagenome (GOLD analysis project Ga0075480, IMG submission 81590) | Aqueous microbial communities from the Delaware River and Bay under freshwater to marine salinity gradient to study organic matter... | ecosystem: Environmental > Aquatic > Marine > Coastal ... | reverse complement strand
GACTCAATTACTTTCGGAGCCGGTGTTAAAGATCGCAAAAATAATTGCTATCCAGTTCAATTGGGGAAAATTCTTGGTGATAAATATGAAGTCATTAATTGTGGTGTTAGTGGTAGGACTTTATTAAAGAATGGCGATCATCCCATCTGGAAAGAAAAAGCATACGCAAAAGCAAAAGCTTTTAAGCCCAATATCGTTATTATTAAGCTTGGAACTAACGACACAAAGCCACAAAACTGGAAGTTTAAAAGCGAATTTAAGAATGATTTAATTGCCATGATCAAAGATTTTCAATCTCTGGAATCAAAGCCTACCGTCTACATCTGTAAACCAGTACCAGTTTATAAGACTAGATGGGGAATCAATGAAAAAAGTGTTGTTGAAGGAGTTATTCCAATCATTGAAGAAGTTTCTAAAGAAATGAAAGTATCAGTGATTGATCTTTATACAGCTCTAAGCAATAAACCGAAAATGTTTCCTGACAAAATTCACCCCAATGCCGATGGTGCAAAATTAATGGCTGAAACAATCTCAAAGGCCATTTCAAAATAATTTAAATTCAGAGCTCTTTTCGAAGGGCTCTTTTTATTTCTTCACCCCCATTATCACAAACTTTTACAAACTCGTTACAATTCACGAGAGCCTTTGTGATTTTTAAGCGATAGATTTCTTATGTATTTAAAAAGGGAGAAAACATGAGACTGCTATCCATTCTAATCCTATTTGCTTTCTTTGGCTGCACAAACAACAAAGAAGCCAATAAGAAAACAGAAGTAAGTACTGTTGACAATATTGAGGCATCTGATTTAAATGATGACTATCTCGAAGAAGCAAGAAAAATCAATCATCCATCAGCTATAAAGCCAACTACCAAGTACCGGAAAGGCCATGCTTCTCCTAGAGAAAAAATTAAAGAAGTCAATAAAAAAGATAACGGTTACGAAGTAAAGCTTCCGGGAAATTACCCTATTCCAACCCCAGCCTACTATAAAAACAAACTCTATGTTAGTGGCGGTTTTGGTTCAAAAACCTATTACTGCTTTGACGCTGCAAGTGGCAAAAATATATGGGCCGTGAACTTAGATGATGACGGACCTTCAACTGCAGTTATTGAAGATGACATCGTCGTATTTAACACTGAGTCTTGTACACTTTTTGCTTTAGATGCTAACAACGGCAAAATGCTTTGGTCTTGGTGGCTTGGAGATCCACTTGCAAGTTCTCCTACCATCCACAAAGGCAAAGTCTACACGACCTACCCTGCTAATGCTCAAGGACATCTACAGTTCCAGGGAAATGCTCAACAACTTAATCTTCAGAATTTTGACATCGGACAAACAAATGAGCCTGAAGTAAAAAAAGAGGATGTAAATAACAAAGCTAAGGTTGCTCCCTCATCACATATTCTGGGATGCTTCGATCTTAAAACGGGCAAAATCTTATGGCAAAAGTGGGTTGATGGTGAGGCGATGAGTGCTCCAGTTATTGAAAAAGATCAGGTATACATCACTACCTTCCCTGGAACAGTCTATCGATTTGCAGCTGGTGACGGTAAAATTCTAGCAGCCTCAAAAGCCAGAGCTACATCGGCACCTACAATTGTCGGGAACCAAGTTCTTTATTCAAAAAGATCCGACAATGGAAAAGGCGACCCAAATGGAAAAGTAATGGAATGCCTTTCTTGGAACGACTCGCGCTTTCAATTAAGACAATCTGTTAATAGTAAGGTTGCCCTTTATCTCAGCGCTGATGTTCAAGAAGAAAGCCAACTTGCTAAAAAGCAAGAAGCGCTGGATGCAGGAAATGGTTTTGCTTCTGCTCCTGCAGCATCAGGTGGTTTAGACGCAAACGGTAATATCGGACAGTATCGAGTAAGTGGCTTACAGTCCTTCCAAGGATCAAGAGCTCTATTCGTGAAAAATCGAGTTTTCAGTACAATGGGAGATGAACTCATTTGCTCAGACTCTAAAAAAGTTCATTGGAAATTACCTATTCAAGGAGACCTGAAAAAGCTTGGTGGTTTTATGGCAACTCCTCCAGTTGCTGCGGGTGATGAGTTAATCATTGCAACTATCGACGGAAGAGTCCTAAGAGTTAATCCAGACAAAGGGAAAGTCATTAAAAAATACAAAACAAAGGCTACTATTCGCTTTCAACCCACAGTTGTCGATGGCAGAATCTTTATTGGTACTCAAGAAGGTAAGCTTATCACTATCAACACAAATGACCTCAGCCTCACTGGTTGGCCAATGTGGGGAAAAGATTGCCAACGCAGCGGTAAAGTTGAATAGATAAGTCTCATTTCTTCTTAATTCTAAGACAAAAGTATAAATTCAATTCCATCCCCTCTCTACTTTCAAAAACTTTAAGTGTGAGTACAGTGAAGAAAATGAATTTAAGATAAAGAGATTTCTAAATGGGAAGAACATTCGAAAACCGTAAGCAGTCTATGCTTAAAAGGTCCGGTACTCTAGCTAAGCTTTATTCTAAATACAGTAAAGAAATATATGTCTGTGCTAAACAAGGTGGTCATGAAGTTGATGGCAATCCTGCTCTTCGCAGACTTATTGATAAAGCTAAGAAAGAACAGGTCGCTTCCCACGTTATCGAAAATGCCATTAAAAAAGTTAGAGATGGTGCTGGTGAAGACTACTCTCCTGCAAGATACGAAGGTTACGGCCCAGGAAGTACAATGGTTATTGTCGACTGCCTGACAGACAACCCAACTAGAACAATCGCGGAAGTACGTAACTGCTTTACTAAATGTCAGTGCAAAATTGGTGCTCCTGGTTCTGTCGCTCATATGTTTGACCATCAGGCAATCTTTGCATTTAAAGGCGACGATGACGAAGAAGTTCTAGAAGCTCTTATGATGGCTGATGTAGATGTAACAGACGTTGTTGTAGAAGATGGCATCGTTCAGGTTTTTGCTCCACATACGGAGTTCTATAAAGCTAAAACTGCTTTAACTGAGTGGAAAAGCGATCTTGAGTTTGAAGCTGAAGAGATCACTTTTGAGCCTCAAAATACGACTCCGGTTACTGGCGACGATGTAGCTGTATTTGATAAATTCATCAACATGCTGAATGACTGTGATGATGTTCAGGAAATCTATCACAACGCAGATCTCTAAATCACTAAAAAAAAACACTTTCTAAGCTCCCTTGGTTTTTCCTTTGGAGCTTTTTTTATTGTTAAACTTCTAATAAAGAACATTTCTAAGCGTCCTTGATAATAAAACGAGGAAATTGAAGTGAAGCTATTATTACTCTTGGGAATGATTGTTACTTATCCGTTTAATTTAACTGCAGACCAAACTTCAATTCCAAAAGAAATTCTCTTCAAACTTGAGCCCACTAAAAAGAAATTTGTCTTGGGTGAAGCTGTAACTTTTAATTTTTCTGTACGAAACAATTCTACTAAGCCAATCATTTTAATACAGGTTCTCAATGGATCTCAAAGAGGCTTACGTTGGCCAATGGCTACTCTTAATGCTTTTGACCATAAGGGTAGATCTATCGGAAACAAGTTCAAAAGAAGGTGTAAAAACCTCGATCCATTTTCTCCTTCTGACATTATTGAGATTCAAAGTGGCAAAGAATTCAAAGCAGCACAAAACGGTCTTTTTATCTTTGGCGAAAATTTTTCAAAGGCAGGTAAATATAAAGTTAAGTTTAACTACTCCACAATCGAGGACGACTTTAAGAAATATTCAGGCAACTCAATGAGTAAAGAAAGCTATGAAAAGCTTGTGAAAGAATGCGGTAAACTTTTTAAAGAACGGTTGAAGGTCAATTTCAAAACAGAAATAGACATAGAGATAATTCCTAAAAACTAAGCTTTTTATCTTTCCCAGAAAAAGTTCAATGAGCCATAAGCCGAATATGAATACTCACCAGAAGTATACATTCTGTTATAACGAGTCGTACTAATATGGCCATCTAAGTGCATCACGTTTTGATACTTAGGATAATAGCCATCTTTCGCTTTATGATTTATGTGTCTCATATTACTCCAGCCACCGCCCTTTAAACCATGACCATCAGCACCGAGAACTCGTTCTGAAGGGTTAAGGTCTGAAGCCGTTGAAGGAAGTTCTTCTCGATCGCTACGAACTACTGCATTTGTTCCTGGAGCGGTTGTTACTCCTCCTGTATATATATATGAAGTAAAAACTAAGCTACCCCAATGCTGCATATGTCCTGTTGCCGGTACAAAAGGAGCTCCCCAGCCCCAAGGGTCTAATTCTCCATTGTCATTAAAAACTGAGAAATCTGGACAGGTTGCTATACCTTCATTGAGTCCGTACTTTTCCCAATCTTCCCAACTAGTTCCGTATTTAACAAAATCATCTTCTACCGTATTATCGTCACCGTTTAATAAGCGAGGATCTAGTGAAACTCTAAAAGAATTATCATCGTTTGAACGCAAGTAAGTATACGCAACTCTGTCATTGTTATCTTCAGCATGGAGAATACTTGCTATGTGCCATTGGTGTAGATTGGATTTACAAAGAGCAAATTTACCTTTCGCTCTAGCCTCTGAAAGACTTGGCATCAGTAAGGTCATTAGGATACCAATAATGGCTATAACGACCAGTAATTCTATTAAGGTAAATTTCTTCATTATTTTCCTCCACAACCACAACTTCATCTATATATATTATATATCAAACAACTTGGTTTCGCGACTGTTACATCTTTTGGAGAAAAATCAGATGAAATTTTAGTTAGGTCATTTTAACTAATCCACAGATACGTTTGGATCATCTGCATATGCCGAATCAATCTTTACTAATCTATCCAAAATTAGACAAAATAATTCGAATAGGTTTCTCAAATCTTCAGGGGTTTTCATGATGCCGACACAAGAAAAATAGAGCTCATTGACTCCTTCAGGGTATTTCTTGAAAAACCAGCTATTATCAGACTGTATTTTAATGTTAACTTTCGGCTGCCATCTCAAAAGCTTTTTGATTCGATCATCATTCAAGAGACTTTTGATCTGAGTTTCACTATTACCTTTAATGATAAACTCTTCATCAAAGTAACGATCGCCAATTACTATGTCTTGAAATCCCAAAGCTTTTCCTAGTGGACTGAAAAAACCTTCTCTGTAAATATTGAGGTTGAGATCATCCTTATTTAGAAATGGCGCCCTCATCCTTGTGTAATCTGTCGAACTGCTGCTGCCATTTGAGTTACTACTGGACTCTGTGTAAGTGTCCAGAACTAGCTCCCATTCACCATGTTCATATACCAGTTTATCTTTGCCCCAAAAACCACCATCTATAAAATCACCTTTGATCTGATCTGCGACCTGAGACCAAATTTCTTCTTTTGATGGCCCAAAAATTGCCTTTAAAAAGCCCATATACTTGCCCCCTTGTTTTTTAACGTAAGTATTTCTTTAAATTTTCATGTGATTCTTTTACCATCTCAAGATGATCAGGATAAACCCAAACAGGGTTATCATCGCTACTGTCAATATGTAAATAAATTATCCAATTCTTTTTGGTAGTTGATAAAACTGATTGGATTGCATTGATCATTTTCTTGTAGTCTCTCAAGTTTTCTTCTGAGTTTATTACCACTGTTTGAGACCTGCGGCCATGATAATTATAAGGTAAATAATAGTCGTCTAGATCTGAAAACTTTTTCAGTTCTTTTTGAATTCTATCAATTACCCATTCTCCTTCATACGAGTTCAAAACTTTATCTTTTTCAGTATCAAAGTTATATGAATTATCATCAAAGTAATCAAATTGCTTTTGAGTGATTATTTTAACTTTGGTAGATGGTTTATAGCGAGCTTTACACAAGAACTCTCCATCCCAACTAGTATCAATACTTTTAAAATTGTATTTCCTATTCTTACCATCTCGTATATTTATTTCTCTAAGTTTCTTGAGACTTTTAAAATCACTTTCTTTGAACTTAAGAGTGCCTCGACAATCTACTACTTTTAGGCTATTAATCGTACCAAGTGGGCTCAAGTCTAAAAGAGCTCCAGCTGTATCTAAAGAGAACACCTCAAGGTTTTTTAGAGACTCTAGAGCCGAAATGTCTTCTGTGTTCATAATATTAAGGTCTAAGTCCTGTAGGTTTTTAAACTTTTCTATTCCTACCAAATTTACAACCTGGGGGTTTTCCACTTCTAGCTCTCTAAGCTTTGGCATCTTTGGTAAAGACTTAAAGCTAAAGGCATCAAACTTTAACATTTTCCTCTTATAAGAAATCCTTAAAGAACGCAATTCAGGGAGAGGCTCGAGACCTTTTAAATTATCAACTAGAGAACCGTTTAAAGACAAATTTTTCAATTGGACTAAATTCGGTAAAAAACTGAGATTCTCTTCCACATCCTTTTCTAAAGATAGATAAACTAAACTTTTACAGCCATTCAAAGAACTGTAACTTTTAACTGGGTTGCCAGACAAATACAGTTCTTCCAGCTTATCAAGACCTTTCAATGCTGAGATATCTTTAACTTTACAGTTAGTTAAATTTAAATAAGTCAGATTCTTAAGTGATGATATAGGACTTAAGTCTTCGATAGGGTTATCTATTAAAACCAAGTATTTGATATGAGGTAAATATTTCAAAGGTTTAATTGACTTTATAGGCCTGTCAGATAAAACCTGAAAAGAGTAAGAGCCATCTTTCATTAAGTAAGGAAGAGCTTTCTCTACTCGTTTAATATCAATTTTGGGAATATATCCAGGGGTCTTACGACGTTTTTCATAAATGTGACTTAAATCATAGAAGTCTTCCACAAACTCCCACTCAACTGACTCTAATAACATTTCAGTAGTAATTAAATCCTCTTGAGTTGCTTTTCCTTCCTTCAAAAAGGTAATTAATGCATGCTCAGCATTTATAGAAAAAACCAAAGAGTTTAATAGTAAAAAAATGCAAAAATGTTTCATAATTTAATAAGACTTCTCAAGCTTCATTAAAAACTATAACGCTGGAAAGGACCACAAACCTGGTAAGGTGATAAATACTTTGGGAGCTTCTGATCCCTTTTCCCAAATACATGGTCGTGGTCCATTAACCATATCTTTTTTCATCATCACGATAAAGTCTCCAACAGAGTTAGAGTTTAGGTAAAAGTATTCTGAAAAGTCGACTTTTGAAGGTTTTATATTTTTACCTACTTTATCCGCAATGAAGTATTTATCTTCTTTCTCAAAGAGTAGTTCGTTTTCACCAATGACTATTGGACGTTCTCCTCCTTGAATAATTTCTGTTACTTCGCCCTCAGTTGAAATGTAACAAATTCCTCCAGCATCAATTCCTTTTTGAACATAAAAGCCTTTACTGTCACTTCTCCAAGATAGGCCACCAGTTGTTGGAATATTTGCAACTAACTTCTTAACTTCCTTTGTACCTAAGTTAATTAACATGATCTGATTTGTTAACATCCCACCTTCTGGTGAAACCTCTAAATAGACAAGGCTTTTACCATCTGGAGAAACTTTAGGAAATAGAGAATTTTTTCCAACCTCAGGCTTATTTAGTGAAATGTTCTCTCCTGTTTCTAAGTTTACTGAGAAAACCGACATCGCTCCCACTTCTATCATACCCGAACAATAAACTATTTTTTTATCAGGACTAAAACTCGCCGGCATACATGCAGCACCTTGAAAAGGAACTCTTCGTTTCTCTAAAGTTGTTTTATTTACATAGGAAGATGTCCCTTCAATCTTCCTTCCGACTTTAGGGTTCCACATTGGAGCATGGCGAATAAGGATAGATTCTTTAAAGTTTGGCGTTGCAGAGTAGTCTTTCTCCAGTTCTCCTGGTGTTTCATCTATACTAAAATCAGTCCCAAGCCACTTAAAATTCTTAATACTTATATTTACTTTCACATTGCTTTGCTCTACGACTAATCCAGTTTTCTGATCAACAGTTCGCCTGTAGCCTTTTTCTAAAAATTCTTTCATAATTTTTGCCTGTTGAGCAACCTTAGGGTTCGACATGAAGCGCTCAACTTGTTTTAGATAAGCCTTCGTCATTTTCTTAGCCTCCTCATCCAAAGGAGTAAAGTAAGTCATTGTGTCCTTGTTTGGGTCGATCTCGTAATTCTTTTCTGCGTCAAAGCTCAATTCTGAATAAGTCCAAAAGGCATAGAAGTTTGGAAATTTTGGGAAGGCTTCCCAAGCCCTGTATTTGGAGTATTGTTTTTCACCTTGTTCTTTTAGGTACCAAAAGCCATCTTTTATCCTAAGACGGAGAATCTCAACTGGTTTACCTTGTGGAGCTACATTAAATATTAAAAGTTCACCACTTTTATCGAAAGTTCGATCAACGAAAAAGTTCATTCCCTTCATCGTAACTACTGCGGTATATGAGTATGATTCCTTTTGAATTCGATCATTTGTTTTCTGAACGACTTCTTGAATGGTTTCTGCCGAAATAGCACTTACTAAATAAAACAGTAACGACAAAAATAATTTAATTTTCATTCCAAACCCTTTAAATTCTTGTACTCAATGAACGCTATCTAAACTACATCTTGATTACAGTATTTCTTCCTTTGCCCAATCACTCATACAACAATACGCAAATAAGCTCTTCTTCGACGCATTATGATTCTTTCAATAAAGAGCCAGAGAGTATAATTTCTAATAAAAAATTTTCTGAGGACTATAAATTGAAAACTTTATTAACTTTACTTGGCTCCCTACTTTTATTCAGTTCTTGTTCTAGCTCCAGAGGAGTATGGAAAAAGCATATCGTTAAAGCAGGCCCAGAGATACCTGGAGTTATGAAGAATTTTCCAGATGTTAATGCCATTTCAGCTAACGACTTTGATAAAGATGGCCACATTGATATTATTGCTTCTTTCCATGGTAAAGTTGCTTTGTACAAAGGTCCTGACTGGAAAGAAAGAATCGTCTTACCTCAAATGCCTAAAGATAGAACTGGCAGAATAGCTAAACGTGGCTGCATTCACGCTACTTTAATTGATGTTGACCAAGATGGGGACCTAGACTTTGTGGGATCCAATCGCATGCTCTTTTGGCTTGAATGTCCAGATAAACCTTTTGAAGATGAATGGGTCTGCCGAATGATAAGTCTCGATGTCAACGGAGCTCACTGCATTATCACAGCAGATGTTGACAGAGATGGAAAAATAGATCTCATTGCTAATTCCTGGAGGGATCAAAAAGAAAGTCCAATTCCAGATTCTATTACCTGGTTTAGTACTCCAAAGAATCCCAAAGATGGCAAGTTATGGCAACCAAATATTTTTGCCAATAGAGATGCCCCTGGAAGAAACCACTACATGGGTTTTGGTGATGTAAATAAAGATGGACGTGGTGATATTGCCTGTGGCGCTCCAGCTGGTGGTTGGTTTGCCTGGTGGGAACAGCCAATGGATCCAACTAAAGCCTGGAAAAAACATATGCTTTCTGATAAAGATGATGGCGCTACAAATATTTTAGTTCTTGACCTGAATAATGACGGTCACATGGATTTCCTCGGCAGTCGAGGACATACAAAAGGTATTCTTTGGTTCAAAGGTCCAGACTACGAAAAAATTGAAATAGATCCAGACTTTTTAACACCTCACAGCTTAGCTGCTAAAGACTTAGATGGAGATGGCGATTTAGATTTTGTGTCTTGTAGTTCAAATCTAAATGGAGTTGCGGCCTGGTATGAAAACGATGGCAAAGGTAAGTTCACAAAACATGTCATCGACAATGCTCAAAGCTCATATGATATTCGCCTTAATGACATCGATAAAGATGGAGATCTCGATATTTTAATTGGCGGCCATAGCAACCAAAATATCGTCTGGTACGAAAACCCTCTCAAATAAGCTTCTCTAAAGCTAGGAGTTTTCATAAGAAAAGAAAGAAAATTTAGACAAGGTGTACATTATTCAAGTGGAAGGATTGACTTATTTACCATCGTTTGTTGAACTGGTGCTAATTAGTTTTATGGGCTACTGAATGATTTTTTATTTTTGGGTAATCAAAATTTATTAAAAAGTTTTTCAAAAATTCTTATTATCCGGGGATTAAGTCTTTAAACAAGTAAATCTCTAGGACCCAAGATGAAGATAAGTAGACGAACCTGTATAAAGGGCTGTGGCATCAGTATTGCCCTACCGTTCTTAAACATAATGGCCTCTGATAAAGAGAGTTCCAAAAAGACAACACAAAGATTGGCCGTTTTAGCTCTCCCTTTTGGAGTCGTTCAAGATAAATTTCACCCAAAAACTACTGGCTTCGGCTACGAAATGTCAGAGACTCTCAAGCCTATTGAAGATATTCGTGATGACTTTACGACTTTTAGTCATCTTGAACATGACGTTCGTGGTGGGCATCAGGCTAATCACGCTTTCTTGAGTGGAGTTCTTTCAACTACAAGAGCAAAGTACCCTGAAGGAAATATGACTCTTGATCAAGCAATTGCTGAAAAAAATGGTCATCTAACTCGCTTTCCATCTTTGGCCTTTGGAGCAAGTTACTCTTTTACTAGAACTGGCGTAAAAGTTCCTTCTCTAAAAACTCCAAGTGAAGCTTTTAAACTGATGTTTGTAAATCAGACAGAAGTCGAAAAGAAATCCATTCAAAGCTCTTTGGCCAACAGTGAAAGTATTCTTGATGCTGTAATGGCAGATGCCAAAATGCTTCAAAAACGCCTCGGCAAAGAAGAGCGAGAGAAACTCGATGAGTATTTTACTTCTATTCGTGGAACTGAGAAAAAATTCAACATGTCAAGAGCCTGGCTATCTAAGCCTAAACCAAAAGTTGATGAAAAAAAATACAAAGATATCGCTGAAGGTAAACTGGATAAAGTATCAGCCAACGACCTACTAGAAGCTTGGAT
>Ga0075480_10003000_pt1 | contig 10848 bp, 9 predicted proteins | sample DEB08_DNA_7_FD_81590 | JGI IMG/M metagenome (GOLD analysis project Ga0075480, IMG submission 81590) | Aqueous microbial communities from the Delaware River and Bay under freshwater to marine salinity gradient to study organic matter... | ecosystem: Environmental > Aquatic > Marine > Coastal ... | reverse complement strand
CGCTCGTCTTGTCAGTTCGGGCTGGCTTCTGTAAACCCTAGCGCAACGCTTTAAAACTGGGAAACCTATGCGCGCTGACATCGTAACAACTGTATCTGAAATTAACAAATCATTGGCCTTGCTTCGGCAACGCTTAAATTGGGACACCGTTTCGCATCGACTGGAAGAATTCAACGCGCGGGTAGAAGATCCTGACCTCTGGAACAATCCAGACAGCGCGCAGAAATTGATGCGCGAACGCCAGAGCCTTGTGGATGCGGTGGCAGTTCATAACAGTATCGCGCAAGATCTGAATGACAATATTGAAATGATCGAATTGGGCGAGATGGAAGACGATCAAGAAGTGATTGCTGATGCCCAAAACGCTTTGGTCGAACTGGCTAAGAAAGCCGCTGCAAAAGAACTGGAAGCCTTATTGAACGGAGAGGCCGACAGCAATGATACGTTTCTCGAAGTGCATTCCGGCGCGGGAGGCACTGAAAGCTGCGATTGGGCCTCGATGCTGGCGCGGATGTATCTGCGATGGTCTGAAAAAGCTGGTTATAAAATCGAAATGCAATCCGAAACGCCCGGGGAAGAAGCTGGCATTAAATCGGTGACCTATAAGATTAGCGGTCAAAACGCTTATGGCTGGCTAAAATCTGAAAGCGGGGTGCATCGTTTGGTGCGTATTTCTCCTTTTGACTCTGCCGCCAAGCGGCATACATCCTTTTGCTCGGTTTGGGTCTATCCCGTGGTGGATGATAATATTGATATTGAGGTCAACCCTGCAGATATTCGGATCGATACATATCGCTCGTCCGGGGCCGGGGGGCAGCATGTGAACACCACCGATTCTGCAGTGCGCATCACCCATCATCCAACAGGAATCGTGGTCACCAGTTCAGAAAAATCGCAACATCAAAACCGTGATATTGCGATGAAAGCCTTGAAGTCTCGGCTTTATCAAATGGAGTTAGAACGCCGTAATTCTGCTATTAACGAAGCCCATGAGAATAAAGGCGATGCCGGTTGGGGCAATCAAATTCGATCTTACGTTTTGCAACCTTATCAGATGGTGAAAGATCTGCGTACGGGACATGAAACCTCTGACACAAAAGGGGTTTTGGATGGGGATTTAGACGCATTCATGGCGGCCACTTTGGCGCAGGACGTATCAGGAAAAACGAGGGCAGAGGCCAGTGATCTTGACTGAGCGCGGCGTTATCAGGTGCATATTCTTGCAACCTTGGAAGGCGCATTAAATGCGCTGCTGCGCCACAACACTAGGGTATGGCAGCCTGAACATGCTAGCTGTGTTTTTTCCGCGTCATGGCTGCGCATATAGCCAATGCAGCCGCCGCGAATGAGCGCCCTGTTCAAAAGCGCGCTTGCGCAGGCAGAGCTCTTAAACAGGCGCGAAATTAGCGCGGTTGAGCTTATGCAGGACACCTTGGCCCGCATCAAAACGATAAATCCGCAGGTAAATGCCATAATATACCTGCGCGAGGAGGCGGATCTGCTGGCCCAAGCGGCGCAGGCGGATAAATCAAACCGCTCAGGTTGGATGCATGGGCTGCCAATTGCGATTAAAGATCTACATGATGTCAAAGACATGCCCAGCTCTATGGGCTCTGCGATCTTTGCAGATTACATCGCAGAAAAAGATGATATTGCGGTTGCACGTGTGCGCGCTGCGGGGGCGATCATCATTGGAAAAACCAATACGCCCGAGTTTGGCCTTGGCAGTCATACATACAACACGGTTCATGGCACAACCTATAACCCCTATGATCTGAGCAAAAGCGCAGGGGGATCCTCTGGCGGAGCTGCGGTGGCGCTCTCTACCCGCATGCTACCTTTGGCAGATGGCTCGGATATGATGGGATCTTTGCGCAATCCCGCGGCCTGGAACAATGTCTACGGATTTCGGCCAAGTTTTGGTTTGGTGCCCTCTGAGCCTGGCGCTGAGATGTTTTTGCAGCAAAACGCCACGCAGGGCCCCATGGCGCGGTCACCGCACGATTTGGCGGCGTTTTTAAGCGTACAAGCGGGGCGTGACAAGCGGCAACCTCAAGGTTTAGAGGCGCAAGATTACTTAAATCTGATGCGGCCTAATTTGCACGGAAAGCGTCTGGCGTGGCTGGGCGATTGGTCGGGGCAATTGCAAATCGAACCCGAACTGATTGGCGCATCAGATGCGGCGATTTATGCGTTTAAAGAGCTGGGCGCGGATGTTGACAGTCTTGAGGCTCCGTTTTCCCTAGATGATATTTGGCAAAGTTGGACCATCCTTCGATCCTGGGCAATTGCCTGTTCAGAAGCCGCGCATTATCATGCGCCTGATCACCGCAAGCTGTTAAAACCCGAGGCTATTTGGGAAATAGAGCGCGGTTTAAGCTTTACCGGCCAAGAGCTGCACGCGGCCAGCGTTTTGCGCACAAGTTGGTTTAAGAAATATATGAAACTTCTTGAAACCTATGATGCAATTATTTTGCCCTCAACGCAGATTTGGCCTTTTAAAGCCAACCTAGCCTATCCAAGCCATATAAACGCGCAACCTATGGACAGTTATCATCGCTGGATGCAAATCGTTACGCCTGCCAGCCTTTTGGGGGTGCCAGTGGTTAATCTTCCTGCTGGCTTTGGCGCTGCAGGATTGCCCTTCGGGTTGCAGCTTATGGCCGCAAGGGGCGATGATTTAAAGCTATTATGCATGGCTGAGGCTTGGCACAGACAATCTGATTGGCCCTCGCTGAGGCCGCCCAGCCTTTAAAGCAATGGTGCTGGATCAACGGGTTTTGGTGAAAAGCATTGCACCGCCCGCTTGGGTTGGATATCTCGGTCAAAAGCAATAAAAAAGGAAAAGAGCATTGGCACGCGCATATGTTTGTCCAGGGCAGGGCGCTCAAACGATCGGAATGGGGCGGGCGTTATCTGAAACCTATCCCGAGGCAAAAATCGTTTTTCAGGAAGTTGATGACGCGTTGAACGAGAATCTGAGCGGGTTGATCTGGGAAGGGGACCTGAGCGAGTTAACCCTAACCGAAAACGCACAACCGGCGCTGATGGCCACATCTTTGGCGGCGTTTCGCGCGTTGCAATCAGAGGGTTTGGGCTTAGACGGTGTTGATTATGTGGCCGGCCATTCTTTAGGGGAATATTCGGCCTTGGCGATTGCAGGCGCTTTGTCCGTGGCCGATACAGCGCGGCTGTTGCGCAAACGCGGGCAGGCAATGCAATCGGCTGTGCCGGTTGGCGTTGGCGCGATGGCCGCTATCCTTGGCCTTGATTTTGCAGCTGTTGCAAAGCTTGCGGCGGAGGCTGCACAGGGCGATATCTGTCAAGCCGCCAATGATAATGATCCAGGTCAAGTTGTCGTATCGGGTCATGTAGGGGCGGTGGAAAGAGCCATTACTTTGGCCAAAGAGGCGGGCGCGAAACGCGCCTTGCTGTTGCCGGTAAGCGCTCCGTTTCACTGCGATTTGATGGCCCCCGCGGCGGCAGAAATGGCGCAAGCCTTATCAACGGTCGCTATCACGGCCCCAAAAGTTCCGTTGGTCTGCAATGTCAAAGCTGAAGCCGTCAGGGCACCTGAAGAAATTCGCGAGTTGTTGTTTCAACAGATTACGGCTTCGGTGCGCTGGCGTGAATCGGTGCAGTGGATGATTGAGCAGAAAGTGTCAGAGATTTGGGAAATCGGCGCTGGTAAAGCGCTTACGGGGATGGTGCGGCGCATTGATCGGGCAGTTGCGTGTAGAAATATCGCAACGCATGATGATATATCCGCCGCGATTAATACATAAGAGTAGGGTTTTAAATGTCTGATTTAAGTAATAAAAACGCGTTGATAACCGGAGCATCAGGTGGAATTGGCAGCGCGATCGCCCGCAGGTTACATGCCGCGGGTGCCAAAGTTGCGTTAAGTGGAACGCGGCAGGAACCGCTTGAGAGGCTTGCTGAAGAACTGGGTGAACGAGCCTATATATTGCCCTGCAATTTAAGCGATATGGCCGCGGTTGAGGCCTTACCCAAGCAAGCCATAGACGCCCTTGGTAGCCTTGATATCCTAGTGAACAACGCAGGTATCACCCGCGATAATTTATTCATGCGGATGTCAGATGAGGAATGGCAATCTGTGATCGATGTCAATCTCACCGCCACGATGAAGCTGTGCAAAGGCGCGCTGCGCGGTATGATGAAATCTAGGTGGGGGCGGATAATCAATATCAGCTCGGTGGTGGGCGCGACGGGCAATCCCGGTCAAGGCAATTATGCGGCCTCAAAAGCTGGAATGGTTGGTATGTCAAAATCGCTGGCTTATGAAGTTGCCAGCCGCGGTATTACGGTAAACGTGGTTGCGCCGGGGTTTATCGCCACTGCAATGACAGATAAATTGGCCGACGATCGCAAAGAGGCAATTTTAGCGCAAATTCCCGCGGGCCGGATGGGCGCCGCAGAAGATATAGCTAGCGCAGTTGGGTATCTGGCAGGCGATGGCGCTGGCTACGTGACAGGCAGCACTTTGCATGTGAATGGTGGCATGGCAATGATTTAGAGCACGCCAGTAAGCGCGAGCTGTTCACGGATAAAGAAACATCGCAGGTTTTTAAATTTGTGCAAAAAGGTAAATTTGCGCCGAAATCATTTGCCTAATTGATAAGCTGTGCTATAGGCGGCGCACAAGTGCCAGCGCGTGTTTGGCAAGTGCTCTTGACTGGTTCGCGCCTGTGGCTTAGGGAGGCCACCAAACAGGTAAGACCCGCTCGCAGAGTGGTTAACCGGGCTAGGCCCGCATAGAATGAGGAATGTATAATGAGCGATATCGCAGACCGCGTTAAAAAGATTGTTGTGGAGCATCTTGGTGTTGAAGAAGATAAAGTGGCAGACAATGCATCATTCATTGATGACCTTGGCGCCGACAGCTTGGACACAGTAGAATTGGTTATGGCTTTTGAAGAAGAGTTCGGAATTGAAATTCCCGACGATGCCGCAGAAAACATCCAAACATTTGGAGATGCAGTTAAATTTATCGGTGAAGCGTCGTAAGCTTGCACCCGTAAATGCTGAATACGGCCTCTGTCTATAATGGCAGGGGCTTTTTTTGTTACAAATCCGAAGTCCTAATTCTTGTGATTTCTAACAAATAGACGTATTTACAGACCCTGAGGTTGCAGGTGAAATAATTAGATTAGAAGGACGGGCTGATGCGTCGAGTGGTTGTCACAGGTCTTGGAATGGTAACGCCATTGGCGAATGGCGTCGAGGCCACGTGGTCACGCATATTGGCCGGGCAATCTGGCGCGGGCCTCATTACGCGCTTTGACGCTGAGCAGGTTGCAACGAAATATGCCTGCGAAGTGCCGCTAGGCGATGGCAGCGGCGCAAGCTTCAATGCCGATGATGTTCTCGCGGGCAAAGAGCAACGGAAAATAGATGATTTTATCCTATATGGGATAGCTGCCGCTGTTGAGGCGGTTGAGGATTCTGGTTGGATGCCCGAAGATGAGGCGGGGCGTCTGCGCACCGGAGTTATGATCGGATCGGGAATCGGTGGGCTTAATTCAATTGCCGAAACCGCCATCTTAATCAAAGAACGCGGGCCACGTCGTGTGTCGCCGTTTTTTATCCCCGGAGCGTTGATCAACCTTGTTTCCGGGCAAGTGAGTATCCGTTTTCGGTTTAAAGGCCCAAATCACTCGGTGGTGACCGCCTGCTCCACGGGAGCGCATGCGATTGGCGATGCCGCCCGGTTGATCCAAACCAATGATGCAGACGTGATGGTGGCCGGAGGAGCCGAGGCCGCAATTTCCGAAATCGGAATAGCCGGGTTTAACGCGTGTAAAGCGCTTTCGACCAATTATGTTGATAATCCACAAGCAGCCTCGCGCCCGTATGATCGCAATCGTGACGGCTTCGTGATGGGCGAGGGCAGCGGCGTGGTTGTGCTAGAAGAATATGAACACGCTGTTGCGCGTGGCGCCAAAATATACGCCGAAGTTTTGGGCTATGGGCTGTCTGGGGATGCCTATCACATTACCGCCCCGTCTGAAGATGGCGAAGGCGGCGAGCGCGCCATGCGCGCTGCTTTGTCAAAAGCCGCGTTGCAACCAGAGGCAGTTGATTACATTAACGCGCATGGCACTTCGACAATGGCGGATGTGATTGAATTGGCCGCAGTAGAACGCATGATGGGTGAGGCAGCTTCAAATTTGACTATGAGCTCAACAAAATCCGCCACTGGCCACCTTTTAGGGGCTGCAGGCGCCATTGAAGCGATCTTCACCATTCTGGCAATTCGAGATCAAGTGGCGCCCCCAACCATCAACCTTGATGATCCCGCGGTGGAAACTGCGGTTGATTTGGCGCCGAATGAAAACCGTCCGCGCAAAATTGACGTTGCCCTTTCAAACTCATTCGGCTTTGGAGGCACTAACGCCTCACTCCTTTTGGGTAAAGCCCGCTAATGTGGCGAAGCGCGGCGTCGAATGCGCTGACCTTTCTAATCTTGGTGTTTCTGCTGATCGGTGCGCTCGCGCTTTGGGGGCAGGCGCAATATTATGGGGCCGGTCCGCTTTCTGAAGCAAAATGTTTGCTGGTTGACCGAGGTCAAACCATGCGCAAATTATCGCAGCAATTAGACGAGATGGGTGCCCTGTCTCAACCTGCGATATTTCGTATTGGCAGTGAGTATGAAAACAAAACGGCGCAGTTAAAAGCAGGCAGTTTCTTAATTCCCCAAGGGTCTTCAATGCGCGAGATCACCGATATTGTAACCCGTGGTGGGGCAAATACCTGCGGTACTGAAATCGTGTTCCGATTGGGAATTAATACAACGCAAGCTCAAATTCGCGAAATGGATCCCGTCACGCAAAAATTGGTAGAAATCGATAGTTTTGACCTGTCACAAGCGCCGCCAGCAGCCTACAAAGAGACGGTTGCGCTCCCGGGCCTACGCTTCCGTTTAACCATGGCCGAGGGCATAACCTCTTGGCAGGTGGTCGAAGCCTTATCAAATATCGATATTTTAACCGGCGATATTCTTGAAATTCCGGCCGAAGGCAGCCTTGCAACGATCAGTTATGAGTTGCGCAAAGGAGATACAAGAACAGGACTGCTGCAACGCATGAGCCAAACCCAAGAAAGCTATTTGAGTGAGGCTTGGGCGCTGCGCGCCGAGGGGTTGCCTCTTGCGACACCCCAAGAGGCGCTGATACTTGCCTCAATTATCGAAAAGGAAACCGCCATGGCTGCCGAGCGGCGTCTGGTTGCCAGCGTGTTTATCAACCGTTTGAACAGAGGCATGCCGCTACAAACCGATCCAACGGTGATTTATGGCATTACGAAAGGTCAAGCTGTGCTGGGGCGCGGCTTGCGTCGCAGTGAATTGCGCAAAGACACCCCTTGGAACACATATACGAATAAAGGATTGCCCCCGACGCCGATCGCCAATCCCGGCAAGGCGAGTATTGAAGCCGCTTTGAACCCCGAGTCGACAAATCTGGTGTTTTTCGTTGCCGATGGCACGGGCGGGCATGCCTTTGCCGAAACGCTGGCCGAGCATAATAAAAACGTGGCCAAATGGCGAAAAATTGAAGCCGCGCAATCAGAATAGGCAAAGCCATTCAAACGTATTTAACATCAGCTTATGAACGCTCCAATGTTAGATCGAACCCGCTTCGACCATATAGTTATTTGCCGTGCACATGGCTGCATCATCTGACGCCAAAAAGAGGACCATGCGCGCCACATATACCGGATCGATCAAGTCTGGAAGGCATTGCCTTTTGCGCTGATTTTCCAAACCTTCCGGCGTGACCCAAAGGTCTTTTTGGCGCTCGGTCATTATCCAGCCTGGTACAACAGTATTGACGCGAATGCGGTGTTTTCCCAAATCACGCGCCATCGTACGGGTCAGGCCATGCACGGCCGATTTTGCGGTCGCATAGGCTGGAAAACCGCCCCCTGCCTCCCACCATGAATTCGAGCCGATATTTATAATAGACCCGCCACCGCGTTCGATCATTCCTGGCGCAAGATGTTGTAAGGTAAAGAATTGGTGACGTAAATTTGTAGCCATGCGTTCGTCCCAATACTCAACCGTGACATCCTGCCAATCATGCCGGTCATCTCTTGCAGCATTGTTCACCACCACATCGGCATTGCCAATCCGGCCAATCAACGCATCCAAGGCCGACTTGAGCGCGGTAATATCGCGCAGGTCACAAATTTCAAACGTGACATTCGGGCCGAGCTTTTCAGCCAATTCTGCGCTACCTGTCTGATCGAGATCTAAAAACCCAACCTTCGCGCCTTGATCGGAAAAGGCCTTAACAATCTCGGCGCCAATCCCGGAGGCCCCGCCTGTCATAAAAACTGTTTTTCCCGATAGGCTTGGAAAGCGCGCAAATTGTTGAGACATGAAAATACCTTTTTGAAGCAAGTGATGAGATGGGTAGAAAGCAACAGTTGCGGATTGCTGTCAACGGCCGGGCTAAGTGTTTTATACGCGGCGCGGTTCTAGGGCGGGCGCTGATTGGTTAACGCATTTTATTTTCGACACTGCAGATTTGACTGATCATGTATGTCATAGCCGGGTTGAGCAAGTATGGTGCGCGTTCAGATGTTTCCTTACAAGCGCGCCGCGAGCAAGCCTGTTTGAAAAGCTCATCCAGTATTTCCTACATTTATGAAGCTTTATCGTGGTTTTCTGCCTCGATGCTTCCAAGCCCCGAGTTTCGTAAATGGGTTTCGAAATATGTGCGAAAGAAGGGAAGACCCTCAGCAAGCTTCAAAAACTCATCGCGCGTTAAGACCAAAGCCTTTGTGTCTTCGACCGCAACCGCGGTGGCAATCCGCCGCGTTGCGCCAATAAGCAAGCGTTCCCCAAAGTGATCACCCGCGTTAAGAACGCGTGATGTCTCTTCCCCGGTTACGGGATCTATGCCAGTAATTTCGACGCTGCCGCTAGCGATCGTGTAAAACCCATCAGAGCGCGCGCCATTTTCGTAAATTCGATCACCTGCGCGGTATAAGACATATCGCGCATCTTGCGGTTTTTCCGAATTAATCTGAACCACTGAGCGGGGGGAAAACCCGTCCATCAGCCAATTCCAAAGCACAGAGATGCGGGTTTGCATACCGGGAAGAAACGAAATGTAATAGACTCGCCATAACAGCCAGGCCAAACGACCGGTCAACTTGATACCATAAACTTCCGCAACACCGCGCCCGGCGCCAAGCGAGGCCAGGGATCCTTTTGAACTGTAATGAAAATTCTTCAAACTCCGATTTTGAAGGGTTGCAACAACATTTCGCGCTAAATGCTTTGCCTCTCGCACGGCAAATTGGGCTGTTGGAGGGGCGAAATCTTCGCGGTCTGAGGCCGTTTCGGTCATTGGTATTAACGCACAATCCCCTATCGCCCAAATGTTTTCAAACCCATCTGCACGAAAATCACGCCGAACCAAAATTCGCCCCTGCTTAAGCGTTAAAGGCATCGTTGCAACCACGGGGGGCGGCGTATTGCCAATTGTGGCCACGATGGTGCGCGTTTCTATTACCTCTCCGGTTGTGGTGACTAGCTGCGTCCCCGTTACTTTTGCGACACCAACGCCAAGCTGCACTTCAATGCCCCGCTGGTTTAATTTGCTCTGCGCATAGGCGGCAAGGCTTTCGGGCATTTCATTCAAGATACGATCGGCAAATTCTAACACGACAACGCGTATTTCTGAGGCTTTTATATTTGGATAGTAGCGTAAAGAACGATCGATCAATTCTTTTATCTCACCCACGGTTTCAATTCCTGAAAACCCCCCTCCGATCACGGTGAAGGTAAGGGCACCTTTCTTCACCTCGGGAAGGCGCGTGATATCGGCATGTTCCAGCCGCTCAATTACATGCGCCCTTAAACGCCGCGCATCGCTGAGGGTTTTCATCGTGAAGGCGTGTTCGTTCAGGCCGGGTGTGCGAGATAAATCGCTTCCAGACCCAAGCGCAATAATCAGGTGATCATACTCCAAAACCGTAGGTCGACGCTGCACTCCTTGAAAAACGGTTACCGTTTGCGCCTCTGGGTTGATACTATCAACCTCGGCTTTTCGTATGAAAATTTTCCGGGTAAGAAAGCGCAAAGGCGAAACTGCATTTACCGCGGAAATCGCGCCGCCGGCCACCTCGGGTAGCAAAGGTTGGAACACAAAATAAGTCTCACGATTTACAACTTCGATCGCGGCTTCTTTGCCCATTAACCGTTGCAGATTTCGAGCAGCGTATAATCCAGCGAAGCCGCCGCCCAAAATCAAAATACGATGTACCATTTCAATTAAACCTTTTATGCTTTGCGGGGTTGCTGATTAACTTAATCCACCACGCTTTCATATCCTTTCTAAGGAATTAGTCCAGAAGCTTAAACTTGCTATTTTGATTACCAATGTAAGTGTTTTTTGATTCCCCACGCTGCGCGTTTTATCTTTTTTTTGCACAGCCTTAAATAAACAAAACCATCCATATTAATCTGGATTCGATTTCATACGGTTAGTTTTTACGCAATAGGCTTTTGCAAATTTATCCTTCAATACGTTAACAACTTTAAGAGCTAAATTATGGTGCGCTTTCATAAGTTTTCTCAACGCTTGCTTTACAGCGAGATGGCGTGTCTCAGAAAAGAGGTATAGGCAAAGCGCAGCAATACCTTTTAAATTTTGCGTGCAATCGCCGTTCCAGGGTAGGGATCTTTTTGTGCAGACTTATTAAACCAGCGCTTAAAAAAGTAACACCCTAATTAAAAATAGGGTTAAATGGCGATTATGGAATTTGATTATATTATTGTTGGGGCGGGCAGCGCGGGCTGCGTTTTGGCGAAGCGTT
>Ga0075480_10002999_pt1 | contig 10848 bp, 4 predicted proteins | sample DEB08_DNA_7_FD_81590 | JGI IMG/M metagenome (GOLD analysis project Ga0075480, IMG submission 81590) | Aqueous microbial communities from the Delaware River and Bay under freshwater to marine salinity gradient to study organic matter... | ecosystem: Environmental > Aquatic > Marine > Coastal ... | reverse complement strand
TAACTGACGTGCAGCGTTTAACAAGGCAGGAGGTGCTTCACCACTTTTGATTTGGTCGATGAATGTATCAATGAGAAGGTCTTGTAAACCCTCCATCTTGATGCTTCGTTTTTCGTCGCTCATTATTTCTGTTTTTGTTTTAAGAGGTGTCTGATCTTTATTAACATATAGATCAACGTCGAGAGTCCTACCGCAATAGCCACAGTGGTGTTAACTTGTTCGAGTGTTATATTTGCAATCAATCCGGTGATACCTACGAGTGGTGTATTGACTGAGGAGTTCATAGTAATTATGCACTAAGGGTGCTTCCGAAGACAACGAAGTTAATACTAGTGTCGTCTGCATCATTCGCTACTGATTCTAAGGTAAAACCAGAAGTTGTCTTACCCATTACCGTAACAAATTGATTTGAGTCAATAGTATTGGTGCTGTCCGACATAGTTGCAATAACTACGTAATCAGCACTAGTTAATGGTGTTGTAAACGTAACAGATCTTCGGTCTTCAGTTGGCTCTCCTATGCTTGCAACATTATAACTTGCCGAGAAATCGTTTGCGTTTGGAGGGTCAGTGGTAGCTCCATAACCTACTACACCATAACACCTTGGAGCGAACTGGCTATATCTAAGAACGTCAGGTGTGACTACACCAACGGCTTGTCCGGAACTCCCGGTCAGTGCTTCCATGTTAGCTTTTCCGGCTTTGACTACCTTAGCTTGTGTTACAGCATTATTTAGAATCTGTGTAGTCGTGACTTGGTTAGCTCCGATCTTTGCTGTTGTTACACAGTTAGCAGCCAGTTCAGCCGATCCTACTGTGCCATTCTGGATCTTAGCGGCGTTAATAGCGTTGTCTGCAATCTTTGCGTTAGTGACGGCGCTGTCAATTATGCGGTCTTCTGAGATTGAGTTTGTTGCAATCTTAGGGGCGGTCACAGCACCGGCTGCAATAACACCTGATGTTACACTTTGAAGACCAGCGTTCGTGTCGGCTGCATCCTCGGTCATCTCCTGTGCGGCAAAGAGACCTTGCTTATAGGCGGTATCGAGATCGCTTTCACTTAACACAGCGCCGGATGTAAAGTCAATCGAGGGTATAACTGAGGTGGTCCGATAGACGCGCACTGAGCTAGAAGGATAGATCAACGGGTGACTAGTCCACGAAGCCCCTGTGTATGTTACCGTCTTGGTAGTAAGGTTAACCGTGTATCCGTATCCGTCCCCACTTTCTACTGTTAAGACAGTTCTGACTCCGTTTGAAGCAATCGCAATAACAGTAATGTCATCGGCGCTTAATACGTCAAAACCATAGGTGATTGATTTACTTGTTGGGTCGTCGGTCTGGTAGAATGATAGTCCACTTGTGTCAGGCATGGTGTTTTATAAGGTTGGGATAGGGTTTCTAAGTTGTTGTTTCTTTAAGTTGATGTCTTGAATTGTTTTAAGAAGCTCAGGAAACTCTCCAATCATTTCTCTTTTTGCTTTTGCACGATACGCGCTCAACACTCTGTTAATCACTTTAACTCTTGGATCTTGCTCTTCAAGTTGCCCTACGCCGCCTTGCTCTTCAATCGCTTGCGTTAAGTTCTTAAAGCCTCGTGATTTTATAAGACCTTTCAAAGCCGATCTAAGATTTCGTCCTTCGATCTCAGTCGTAGAGGTAAGTTCTAAGTAACGGTCGTAGGCTTGTCGTCCTTCTACGTTGTAAAACTCACGCATATTCGTTTCGTCGTTATTAGTGAAATTAGTAGAAGGCATTCCAAACCCGTGGACTAATTCTTGAATGGTTTTGTCTACAATATCGTTCTTTGTGCTTGATATATACACCGGATTCATCACCCCAAGAAGTCCTAGGGGGTTTTGTTTGTAGATAGCTTCACCAAGGAATGTGCGTTTAGGCGGGATCATTTCATCGGTAAACGGCATTTTACGTAGTATGGCATCTGTTAAGCTGCGTGACTCTCTGATAAGAACTTCACTTTCTCCGATGTCTTTTACTTGGTTAACAAACATAGGAACCGCTAATCCACTTCCAATATCTCGTAAAGTCTTAGGGCCGTAGATCTCAGGCTGCTGCACAAAGTTTAAGGCATTGTTAAATCCACGAAGAAACGATTTATCAGTGATACTCTCAGCCACCGTGAACATCAAAGCGGATATAGCCTCTGAGCTTTCTGGTTCCATTTCTGGATTCATCGACATATAGTCGGCTACGTCCGCCGCAATTCCGATCATTGTAGCAAAGGGGTCGAGACGTTGGTAACTGATATAGGTCGGATTGTCTTCATCTCCCATAACAAACGAGTTAGGCTGCCATCCGGTCGCTCTAAGAGCTTTTACTTCATCAGGGTTTCTAGGACCACTCCCAGTTATCCGATCACGGTTAAGATAAGCAAAATAGAAGAGCGCGGCTGACCCGGCTGTTGCTGTCGCCATACGTCCGCTGTATTCTGCTTTCTGCATTGGGTTCATTGCGTCGTATTCTGCTCGTCTCATCTTAGCCTTCCCAGTAATCCTCGGTGCAATCTGATCGTAAGCAAACCCCATCGGTGTCCGTTTCAATCCAAAAGAAAGTATCTGTGCGGGTGTGTTAACAAACGGAAGGATTAAGTTAAGGGGCGCAAATTTCTGTCGCATCCTGTTAACCATGCCGACAATCTCGCCCTGATCGACTTTAGTGAATGTTACTTCCCTTACGTAGTCTTTTGTTTCCTCAATCGCTTTAAGAACGTCCTGATCTTCAATTAGTTGGTCTCTATTCTGTCTAGTTACGCTTGCAAATTCGTTAGCAAACCCCAAGTCGTCTTGCATCAGTTCGCGACTATTAGGTGCGTTCAAGATGTTTTCACGTGCTTGCTTTGAGAAGTCTTTAAGAATTCGGCTTTCAGTGTAAAGGGAACCGTCTTTGTTAATAGCCTGATCAAGTGATTTCTTAATCCACGCTTCTTTTGCATCGACCGGTTTGTTAACCCAGTTTTTATCTGTATAAGCGTGACTTCTTAATTGTTGTCTTAAACGTGTGTAACCCGCTAGTGCTTTGTTCATTGAGTCACCGCCAGCGTTAAGTGCAAACGGAAGGTTCATAGCCCAGTTAAACCATCCCATAACTTTACCAGGTGCGCTATCTTGTTCCATTCCAAGCACCCGCGGGTCAGCAGCATCAATCAAAACATCATTGCCTTCATTGAAAGGATTCTTTCCTCCTGTAAAAGCGTCAGTGCGTGTGCTAGCTCCTTTTGTTCCTACAGCCCACGCCCTTGCGACATCTTCCATATCGGTGTGAAACTTTAAGGATTCTTTAAAGACTTGCTGCTGCGCGGCGTCGCCTCGTAGTGCGCCTATTCCAGACCCAACAATCCGCTCGGCTCGTTTAAGAAAACGCACAGCTAAAGGCATAGCGACGTTTAGTGTTACTGTGGCTGGTCCTGATAGTAAGTTGGACTGGAACAACCTAACACCAAAGTTAGTGAACTTATCATACAGACTCATCTCTGAGATCTTCTTTGCGATTTGAAGTTGGTCTACTCCAGTTTCGTTCTCAATCGCAAACAATCGACGTTTAACGTAAGTGTCGAAACCTTTTTCCATGTTACCAAACCTAGACTTAAGCCACTTATCAAAGTTCTTTTTGGTGGTAAAACCACGTCCAGTAACAGCCATGGCTTCCTTTCGTTTCTCAATATATTCTTTACGCTGCTTTCTTAATTCTTGTAGTCTCGTCTTCTTTGTTTGTTTTAGAAGAGAGTTACGGTTCTTTTGAAGAGCTTGCATGTTAACAAACTGTCTGTCAGTGAGTTTTGATAAAGCTTGAAAATCCTTAATTAAATCTTGAATATCGTTTTCCTCTTTCAACATGTCCCGATTAGATTTAATCTTATCAAGAATAACTTTGAGTTCGGGATCAGTTTTAATGTCATCAGGAAGAGGTTTTGTTTTAGAAGCCTCATCTCCGTTCAGAAGCTTACGACGTGTCTCATCCAGTAACTCCTGCGCGTCTGCAAGTTTAAGTTTCCGTTGTCCTTTGCTTTTAACTAAAGCCTGTAGCTGTTTGACTGCGGAGTTAGCTTTTCCGGGTTTTAACTCGTCTTTGAACTTCTTAGTGCGGTCTAATTGGGCCTTCCGCTCGTTTACTCGTTTTTTGTAATCGGCGTTACTCATTGTGTCCACATAGTGTTCCTCTTCGCGTAGACTTATAATAGACTGTTCGTCACGAAGGGCTTCGTCGTGGTAAGCAATCTTTTCTTTAAGAGCTAAAATCTCAGGGTCTTCGTCAAGCTTTGCTTTTTGTTCGTCCGTCATGTTCCTAATTTCATCTGGATCCATGTCGTTAATTCTAGCTGTGCGCTTACGTCTTGCTTCTAGTTGTTTCTCTAAGCGTTCGATCTCCTGTTGTCTTTTATCTGCTATTTTCTCCTGCTTGTCTTTTGACGGTTTAACTGTCTCAGGGTCAAGAATATCGTCGGTGTCGTCTAGTATGTCGCTTGCGGCCTCGTCTGTGGCTTTCAATCGAGTGTTACTCATCTCAGTGGCAAGATACTGTGAGTCGTCCAACGTGTTCGCTTCGTCCACTAACTTATCGACATCCAATCTGTTTTGTAGGTCTACAATGTTTTTACCTTGTCGGGATCTCATTAGATCAGACGCTCCGGTTCCGATTGTCGCGTGTTTAAGAGTGTAGCGTTTGTGTCGGTTCTCCGCTTGGACAATCTTAAGTTTCATTTCATCAAGCTCCAATCGGGTTGCGCCATCAGCCTGTAGTTTTACGTAACTTTGACTAAGAAGATCCAGTTGCTCGTTAACTACTTTGACACCTGCAAACGCAAGTTGTTGTTCGATGTTAATTCTTACGAAGTCTTGTGCTGATCCGGGTCTGTCTAAACCTCCTGACTTAATAAAGGTTTCAATAGGAGTAGTATCCATTCCCATGACACGGGTGCGTTGTAACATCTCCGCCGCAATCTTTTCGGTTGTCCTCTTCTCCTTAGCCATTAACTCAGGCACAAAGCTTTTGAACATATCGTCTAATTCTTCGGCCGTATCTGCACCCATTAACGCTGATGTTATACGGGAGTTCGCGTAGATAGCTGCGGGACCGCTTATACTTTCGGGCAAGTCCGCACTTTTAGCTGAGTCTCTCGGGGCTTCCGGAGCTATGGGTTCTTCAAAAGTTTTCTTCGCTGCCTTTACAGGGTCTTCCTTTACTGGATTTCCTGGAACTTCTTTAACTAACTCTTCCGGGTCGGATTCCTTGACAAGCTCTTCAACACGCTTTGCTTGTTCTAAACCTTTACGGGTGTAAGTTCCCGACGCAATTTGTTCTTCCTCAATCGCTGTTTTTGCGTTCTCAAGATTTGCTTTAGCTACAGGCGAACCATCAAAGTTCTTCATAGCTTTTAAAAGTTTGGTCCCGGAGATTAAACCAGTGATGGCTCCGCCAACAAGACTGCCTTCAATAACATTCTTCATTCGTCCTTCAAACTCAGAGTCGCTTTGATCAGATTGAAGATATTCTGTTACTGGTTTAAGAAATTCGGTGTGATCCGCCAAGAGGTCACTAAGACGTTCTTCATGCCCGTCAAACGCGACGAAGTCAGCAATAGCCCCCGCAGTGTAACCCTTAGCAAGTTTAGTTGTCTTCTCTCCAAATTTAATTGCGGTTGCGGCTCGTCCTAGTTTACTGATAGCACCGACCGCCCCAAGTCCCGGAATCAAACCAGCGGCAAACTGCGTAAAACCTTCCGCAAGAACTCCAGCTAATCCTTCAGGTCGTTCTAAGGTTCGTTTCTCCCATTCTTCTGGAAGCGCGTCACCGAGGACCATATCAGCGACACCTATCAGTGAGCGTCCAAATCCTTCTAATCCAGACAACACACCTGTGCCAATGTCTTCAAAAAACCCTACATCTTCTTCTTCACTAGGATCTGCAATGTCCAAATGCTCATAGTCTGGGTCGTTAAGTTTACGACTACCAAACGCTGGGGCAGCAAAAGGAAGAGAGGAGGTCAGTGTTTGACGGGGAAATAGACTCATAATTATTTATCTTCAGTAAGTTCTGGAATGAATTTTAATTTACGACCAAGTGCAAGCTGGTAGTTAGCGAATTGTTCTAAGGACACAGCGTCGTTATCTTTAAAGTAAGTGTTATAAAGGATCTCCATGTTTGTTTTTGCATACGTTCCGGTGCCTTTCTGCCAGCTAATTATCGCTTCTAAATTGTAGACATGTGTTTTAGCGGTCTCTTCTTTTTTGTAACGCTCATTCCAGTTTAAGTTCAAGCGTTCAGCTTGCCATTTAGGTTTGACGTTATCCAATAATCCTAGGTCTCCTTTTTTACGTCCTGTTTTAGGGTCTAGTATTGGGTCTTCAAATATTCCTTCATTACCGTGGATCTTCATAGATAGACCAGTGTATTTAAATATGTTTGTAAATTCGTTTAAAGATTTAGAATACCCTGACGTATCTCCGCTTCTGAGTTTTTCTGTTAGTTTCTTTGCGTTGTGTTTCAAAAAACCAAAATCATTCTCTTCGATCTTAGTGTTAGCCATTCGAAAAGCAGCTTGGCGTTGCTCAAGTGTGTTTCTCTCCACGATAACTTGCATTCGTTCGCTATTTTGTTCTAAGTCATCTTCCGGCGTAAACGTCTTAACAAGTTTACGTAGATAGTAAGTTGGTAGTTCTCGGTTTCTGATTTGAAGCTTCCCTTTATCATCAAGCAAATCGGTCCCTCCTAAACGTTCCTCGACGGCTTTGGCGGCATCGTCGTATCTCATCTGCCTACTTGCCTCTTCAGATAAACCTTCTATTGGTTCCCCTTCTTCTAACGCAGTGGACACTGATGTTTCAAGGGCTTGAGCTTGGTTGGCAGCGCGTGCCTCCAGAGATCCTTTTAATCTAGAATAAACTGACTGGACGGAGGTTTTATAGTTTTCTTCAAACAGACGACGATACAGATCACGTATAGGTTCGGGTGGTCCTTCTAAATCTCCTGCGACCGGAACTTGGAAGTTCATTGCTTCTGTTAATCCTCGTTCTTCAAACTGAGGGACAATTTGGTTTAAGGTCGCAGTGCGTGCGCTATCAAAAGCCATCCGGTCTGCGCCTTGCATGATGTCTAGTAGAATCTCTCTTCGATTAGGGTTAGTGATATTAAAGGCGTCAACTTTCTTAAACGGCTCCATTGAGTTACCGAGTGATTCCGCAACATCCATAAACTTACGTCCAAGATAAATCTCTCCTGCATCAGCGTGAAAAGCGTTGTGAATGCTTGTTCTAAAACCAGGTTTGGCCCATTCATCGCTAGTTTTAAGGTCACCTTCGCGAGATCTGTTTATCTCTGATATAACATTATTATAAGCGGCTTGACCTAGTTCTCCTCTACTTCGTAGTTGAGATGTTTGTTTTTCAATATCATCCAAAGATTGCTTATACTCACCTGGTCCCATCTTGTCTGACGACCCGCGCAAACCCGCAATAGTCTTGAGTAGCTCTTCCGCTTCTTCCTCACCTATCTTATCTTTGTCTCGGTCCTCTTGACGATCAAGCTCTTCTTGTTTGCTATCTATTGCTTTTGTTACTGATGTCAGCATTGCGGCGTCATATGGAATCCCTCCTATTGTTATCTCCCCTTTTTTAGCGAGATCTACAAACTCCCCTACCTCTTCAAGATTTCCGTCACTGACTGACAATAACAACTCTCGAGTAGCATCTGCTATCACTTGGTTTTTAATTTTACTTTGATCGACGTTGGTCCCTGCGTCCCGAAGCGCGTTGTTTTGGGTGTTGTTAATTAAAACAGACATCTGTTCAGCACGGCTTTTTAGTTTGTGTTGATAATCGTTACTGCCTTGTTTAACTACTTGACCAGCGGTCTTCGTGACCTGTTCTGGTTTTTCGGTCTCCTTGTCTTGGTCGCGTATAAATGAGATACCTTTTAGCAGTGCATCGTTTTTCGCCATCATTGCGTTGTTGGAGTCCTTATCTACAGGTATGTCAAAGCGTCCTTCGGGAGCGTCTTCAAACGCGGAGCCGGTATCGTGAACCATAACAGGAACATTAGTAAGCGTGTGCTGAGTTCCGTCTTTGGTTTCATACGTCATTCTTTCAACAACGTAACGACGTCCATAGAACTCCGGGTTACCCGCGACTGTTACTACCGTATTCTCTGGGTCTTTTCGAAAATCTTCTAAAGTTCTTACGATGCTCTTTCCGTCAGCTCCCGGTCTTGACGCAGCATAGCCTCCTTCCATCTTCTTAAGTTTTCCTCCTTTTTGTGGCGAGTATATTGAGATGTTGCTTTGCACAGTCTGAGGTGAAAGGACCGGCTCATCTTCCTCACTACGTTCTCGGAAAGGGTCTCCTGCGAGTGTCGGTAACATTCCCAACCCTCCAGTGATCTCTACGTTGTCTCCCGGCGCTGCGACTTGTGCTGTAGGCATATCGCGCAATCCTGATAAGCTTGAACCAATGTTTTGATACATGCTGTCATTCAGAAACTTCTGTCGTTTTTCAACTAGCTGGGCATGGGTTCTTGAGGCAAAGGCAGGTAACTGAAGTAACAGTTGATTGTGGAGAGACACTTGGTTTGGAAAATTCTTAACCATTTCGTTAATCTCCTCGGGGATAGCAGCTTTATAAGCATCGACTAAACGCTGTTGAATGTTCTCGTCTGTGTCAATCTTTCCATCTTTTGTAAGCTGTTTGTTAATCTCCTGTAAGCTGGAGTTTTTAAAATCTTGTTCTAATCTATCTAACGCAGGTTGGATCTCAGACTTAAACAACTGGTTGTAAAGAGCTTTATCGACCGCTTCTTGGTGTCCCCAGTCAAATAGAAAATTCTTGGACTCTTGATCACCAGCCTCTGCGCGACGTGCTAACTCATCTTTAATCTCCTGCGGGTCCATCGCTTGGACCTTTTCAACACCAGCTTTTTGTCGGATGTTTTTAAACTGCCCTGCAATTTGTGGTAATTGATTTAAAGCTGTTGCTAAACGAGTTAGAGAGTTCTGTTTAGGGGTAGGAGCCGTGACTACGTTATACTGACCACCCCTAGTTACGGTTGGCTGTAATGGAACCTGGCCTACGTTTACATTAACAATCTCGCGTGTTTGTTGAGATAAAGCTTTTTTAAGTTCTTCAGTTGTCATTAGTTATCTGACTTAGTTTTTGCGGGTAGAAGTTGAAATGTAGAAAGACCTGTTTGCACTCCTTGTAACCCTGATTCCAACAGGCTAGCTTGTTTGATTGGCTGGTTGATTCTAAGCTGGTTCATTCGCGATCGTATTGCTCCTTCTTCCATCTCAAAGGCCGTCTGTTGTGCTTGTAGTTTTCTCTGTCGTTCCTCGGACGCGCTGTATCGCGCACTCTTTGCTGTCATCGCTCCTAGGATCTGGTCTAAGGAACGTCCGCCTACACCTGCTTCAGTTAATGCAACAAGCCTAGCACGCGACTTAGCTTCCATAGTTTGGAGTTGAGCGGCTTCTTTTCGTTGTGACCTTGCGATGTTCTCCTGTCCGGCTCTTACCTGTATAGCGGTATTAGCACGTTGCGCTCTAACTTGTTCAGCAGCAGAGGCTTGCGCTTGAGCTTTTTCTTGAGCAGCAGCAGCTTGCTGTTGACCAACAAAGGAGGACGCAGCACTTGCTACACCCATAGCCATCGAGATAGGTTCACACATAATTGTTATTTAGATAAAGAGGGATTTATTTGGAATGAAAGGAAGTCGGAGGTGGAGTCCTCGGAGAACTCAGCACCACACCACTTAAGCCATCGAATAGCTGTGGTGTTTTGGACGTGGACGTGGTTGACACATGGTAGTTTGTAGTGGTTAACAATAAAGGAAAGCCAAGCTTTACTAGCTTTAGCAAACTCAAAGCCCGCAACTTGAAGCAGCCTATCGGTCGATAACAACCAGATGTAGTTAGTGGTGTCCTTGACACACTCGCCGATCCCAAAGCAAGCTAAGGGAGCGTGGTCATCTTTGGCGCATATAGTCCACGTGTGGTAGTCTTGCTTTAACCCTAAGGATAGGGCTTGTGTTGGGGTGGACCCACTGGTTAACAAACATTCAAGCTTGTCGATGTGGCGCATGTTAATGCCTACCTCTTCACAATCAGATTTACGGGCTGACCTAAGGTAGACGTTATTATATTCTAGTTGAACGGGTATGGACGTTGGCTTCGAATTCACAGGCTTGGAAGTTAGATGCAAATGCACTTGAGTTAACAATCTTAATAAGCGAATCCTTGGCTTGTGTAAAGATCGAGAATCGTAACTTACCATCTTGTGAAAGCAAAGTGTCCGTCGAGGTGATGTTAATGACGTTAGGACTGTAGGTAAAGATACGCTTGTCTCTAGCAATAGGTGTTACCTCAACTTGGAAATCCAAAGCGTCTGTAAAGAACAAGGTGCCGTTCCTAAGGATCATACGGGCAAGACCCGAGGACACCGGTGGGTTACCTTGCTTGAACACTGGTTCGCTGAAGGTGTATTCTAGGTTGTATCGAAGACCGCTGAAGCACGTCCGGTTGTAGGACTGAATGCTTGCTTGGTTACCGTTGACAAAGTTAACAACAACTCGGTTGCCGTGGCTGTCATACACCTCAACAACATCATCAGGACCGGGAGTGAACCCGAGGTCGATTAAGGTGTCGGTGGGTGTTGTTGTTGGGTTACCTACGAACGTCTTCTTCTTGAGCATGTCGAGGTGGATCGTAAAGCCGTCAAGGGTGTCATCCTCAAGACGTAGCTCTTCACACTTCATCTCAGTCAACAGGGTGTCACCATCTTTGTCACCGACAACAAACAGGGAGCTATTGATGAACTCTAGGCTTAGGACATTGAAGGGCATCTTG
>Ga0075480_10002995_pt1 | contig 10849 bp, 5 predicted proteins | sample DEB08_DNA_7_FD_81590 | JGI IMG/M metagenome (GOLD analysis project Ga0075480, IMG submission 81590) | Aqueous microbial communities from the Delaware River and Bay under freshwater to marine salinity gradient to study organic matter... | ecosystem: Environmental > Aquatic > Marine > Coastal ... | reverse complement strand
CCTTTTTGTCCATGACGAGAACTAAATTTATCACCTAATACTGGTTTTCTTAGAGCACGAACTCTAACTTTTGCGAAATTATAACCATCACCATTACGACCAGTATAATTTTTATCAATATACGTTTCTTCGGTAGTTCTAAATGTTTTACTTTGGTCTTCATATTTAATTGTTTTCATGGGATCATTACGATTTTCTTTGATAGGAACAGTTTTCGCAATAATAACATCTCTATTTTCAACTAATTCGTTCTCGGGAATAAATCCGTCTGAGTTTAACTTACTGTAATTACCAAATTTGATCCCTTTAGTTTTTGTGGGGTCGGGTTGACAACGAATAATCTCATCGCGAATAATATTTTTATCTTCATCTTTTTCAGTATGATAAATAGTAGCTAAGAATAGCCCACGGTCTAAAGAACCTTTATTAATTAATACACTATCCTCTTGATTATATCCAGTATGAGTCATAATAGCTACATGAATTTGTGTACCCGATGGAATTTTATTAAGATGTATAAAATTCATAAGACGTGTATCAACTAGAGGTCTAGTAGGATAATTTAATACATATGCTGTTTTATCCATACGTTGGTCGTAATTAGTAGCATATACCCCCATTGCTTGTTTACCCATAGCACATTGATAAGTATTTCTAGGAGCTTGATTATGTTCTGGGTATGGAACACAAGAAGCCAACACGCCAAATATAGTACTAGGATGAATTTCACAATGGGTATATTGAAAATAGGCGTTAGGGTCTTGTAGGTAACTAGTCTTACTTTTCATGGCTATCATTGAAAAGTTCTGTTCTTCTGGGTCTATATATTCAATAACAGATTCGTCTATTTTACAATTAGTTAGTAAATCATTCCATGATAATTCTTTATTTGTAAGTTTATGAATAATATCATTTGTAATTAGCGCCTGATTGTTTTTGACCCTTAGAATAGGACGTGTTAATCTTCCACAGTCATTACAAATACGTATTTCTAGAGTGTCATAGTTGAAAATAATAGATGTATAAATATTGATAATTCCCTTATATTTTTTATCCTTCATATCATTGTAAAGCTCAATCGGATTATTAGAAATACCAATCCAACAGCCATTAATAAATACTTTTACTTTTCCATGTAAATCAAGTGGATTAGCATTATTTACTGATATAATATGAGGATTTACATATTCATATAGTGATGTACTGTTTGTAGGTATAGTAATATGTGCCATATAACTAATATTTTTGACAACACCAATAGATTGACCTTCTGGTGTTTCAGCAGGACATAAAAACCCCCAAGTAGTGTTGTGTAATTTTCTGGGTGCAATTAATTCCCCACTTTTTTCTAGAGGCGTATTAATTCTACGTAAATGACTTAAACTAGATACATATGTAAGTCTATTTAATACTTGAGCCACTCCTACTTTACTACTGTTAGATTGCTTAATGCTAAAATCACCTGTAGATAAAGCACGATTAATACCATTTTCAATTGTAGTAGATTTCATAATTTTATAAATATTAGTTGTATTGATAATATTTTCATAATCTTCCATGGATCTCCATGAACCATTATTAATTTCCCTTACAATTTGTTTTTGCATTTCTTTAACCAATTTATTGAAATAATTTCTGAAAAGATTATTTAAAAGAGTTCCTGTTAATTCAATACGTTTATTTACATAAGAATCGCGGTCATCTTCTTTGAATATACCTAAGCTAGTTTGAATTAACTTTTTAGCCATGTAGCCTAATAGATATATTTTCTGACTCGTTGTTTGACAATGAGGAAATAGGTCACATTCTAATACTTCCTTGGCGAATTCTTTTTTCTTTCGAATACCAGTTTCTTTATCCATATTTAAAGGTGTGAAAGCAGCATAAGTAGTAATATGTTCCATAGCAGTTTCTTGTGTCATATATTTATTTCCATCAATTACAGAAGCTTGTAAGCACTTGACAATATCTTGTGAATATTTGTCATCAATATTGAGTATAATATGACTACAAATATCCTTGTCACTTATAATACCAAGAGCTCTGAATAATGCAAACAATTCAATTGGTTGTTTAATGCGAGGAATTGATACGAATATACCATAACCAAACCCATTATTTTTGCTTGATATCATCATTTCAATTTGTTTTGGTGATATACATTTAAAATCCGGTACAGATTTAATTTCAGCTATCCAACACCATTTTGTTGTGTTTTTTCCATCAAAACAGTATATACGGTTCTCTGCTGCTCGTTCTTGACCTAATACTGTTTTCTCTGAACCTTTGATGATAAAATATCCACCACAATCCATAGAACATTCTCCAGTTTGTTGAGGACTAATATGAGGATTCTGTGTAAGAACACAAATAGATGATTTTAACATGATAGGTAATTTACCGATATTAATTTTTGGTAAGAATTTCTCAACGGTTTTTGGACTATCCATATTTTCTGTATTACGAATAACATATTTAATATTGATATCCACTGTCATAGTGGACGCATATGTAAAATTACGCAATTTTGATTCTTGTGGTAACATAGTTTTCGTAGCACCATTATTTTCATGAATTTGTGGAGGATATAATTTGAAGTTGGTAAAATTAATGAAAATTTCTAGAAAATATTTATCCTTTTCTTGATTATAATCATTTTCTGAACGAATCACTACTGGATTAAACATTTGAATAGTTCTTTGTATTTGATAGTTTACAAAATTATTATATGATTCTATTTGATGTCTAACTAATCGTTCCAAATGTTTTCCATCAAAATAAGATTCAATAATATTGTAAGGTATTTCTGTATAATCTCCAAGATGTTCTAGTAATTTAGCTTCATCAGAATTGACGTTAGACATTATATTATCTATAGCTTCTTTTTGATTTTTTTCATTATCAATGATAAATTTAATATTATCACTTTCATTAGAATCTTTGGAAAGTGTATTATCACTTTTCAAGTCAGTAAATACTGGATTATTTGATAGTACACTAGATTTTAGATCGTACTTCATTATTACAATGGGTTAAAATAAAAAATAACAAATAACTCTTTTCAATTTTCTATAATTTTTGAATTTATTGATTCTATCAAGTAAAAGAATATAAATGTTGTTACTTATACTATTCAATGTCAGATAATTATACAAGTTTTATTCAGTTTTTAGATAATTATGCTATTCAAGAACCTATAATTAATGGAGAATACGAAATATTAAGGAAGTCTATAAGAAATAATTATGAAAAAATGAATATCAATGATATACCTAATATAAATTGCGATTATGAAACAGTAGATAATGATAATTATATAAAGTCATTTTATTCATTTGAACCTGTTAAAAAAAGACCTGACAATAATGTATCCAGTACATTAGAAAAAATAGATATTTTATCAAATACAATTACTAAGAAAATACGGGAAGAAATAATAGATGTAGATATAAATCATATAGGGGACTTAATAGAAATTTTAAATACATATAAATACCAAGATGACACTGAATATAATATTGATCTTGAATCATTGCATAAGGTTAAGTCAGAGTTAGTATTATTGGATGAAATGGTAGGTTTAGAATCATTAAAACAGTCAATATTAAATCAGTTGTTATATTTTGTACAAAATTTACATTGTAATGATTCTGGTGGAGATTATAAGCATACAGTAATTTATGGTTCACCTGGAACAGGAAAGACGGAAATAGCTAAAATAATTGGAACAATGTATTCAAAAATAGGGATATTAAAGAATAATATATTCAAAAAGATTACGCGTAATGATCTTATAGCAGGATATTTGGGACAAACCGCAATAAAGACAAAACAATTAATAAAAGATTGTTTGGGAGGAGTATTATTTATTGATGAGGCATATTCATTAGCAAATGCGGAACATAATGACAGTTTTTCAAAAGAATGTTTAGACATATTATGTGAATCATTAAGCGACCACAAGCAAGATTTGATGGTTATTATTGCAGGTTATGAAAAAGAAATGAATAATACATTTTTTAAAGCCAACCAAGGATTAAAATCAAGATTTATATGGAGATTTTCCATAGATCCATATACTCCATTAGAATTAATGAAAATATTAGATATTAAAGTAAAAGAACAAGGTTGGGAATTTATGGAAGATGTATTAAATGAAAAATGGTTTATCAAACAGAAAGAATATTTAAAAAATTATGGTCGTGATATAGAATTATTATTTACTTATATGAAAATATCTCATGGAAGACGTATATACGGTAAAAATAAAGAACTTAGAAAAAAATTATCAATGGATGATTTAAATTCCGGGTTTAAAACACTATTAGAAAACAAAGAAAAACAAGAAAAAACATTTATATCAACGTTATATGTGTAATATTATATTTGTTTAGGAAATTATAATATTAGTTATGGTTAATTAATTCTTTTCGTATAAGTAATTATACTAGAAAATATATGAGTGATAAAAAGGTATTAACAATAAATCCTGAATTATTTACATTTTCAAATAATAATAATAATAAAACTAGAAAATCAAAACCAAAAGAACCATCACAAGAAAGAATACGTGTAAAAAAACCTATAAATAGAAAACAAGATACATTACGTAAACAATCGTTATTAAAAATGATAAGAAAAAATCAAGAAGATAGGTATAAACGTTTGATTTCAAATAATGATAAAGGTCAAAATATATCAACATCTAATGCAACAAGTCATAGTGATAAATTTAATTCAGATTTTGATGAAGCACGAGAATATTTGAATAAATTAACAAAAAAAACAGAAATGAATGTTTCAAAGAATACTACTTTACGAAAATACCCCGATACTATATCAAATCAGTCTATCGGTAATATAAATGTCAATAGTAGCAAAGTAAACGTACAAGATAATAACCTTAATCTAATTCCACAATATGGTTGTTTAAAAAATGGAAATCTACCTACATATCGTAATTTTATGAATAAAACACAAAATAATAGACCAAAAATTCAAATAGGTAATAATACACCATTAGTATCAAATATACCAAATCTAAATACTTCCAATGATAATTATGATGAAACATTAATTAGTACAAACAACGAAAGTAACACAATAACAACAAATACTGTAATTGAAAACAAACTGAATGAAAGCATGAAAAGAATGAGTGAGTTAAAACAACAACAAGCAATATTGAATAAAATAAAAAAAGGTGGTAAACCTAAAAAGTTAAAACGTAAAAAAACACTACGGAGAACTTATAAAATAGGACGTTCTTCTGTAGCACCAAAGGTATCTGTATTAGTATCTAATAAAACTTTACGTAATAGAGTTACAACTAAAAGTCAACTATTAAAACAAACACCTATTCAAGAGGTAAGAAAATATTTAATTAAACATGGTATCATTCGTGTAGGGTCAACAACTCCAAATGATATTTTACGCAAAATGTACGAAAGTTTATCCTTAGTTTGTGGAGAAATTCAAAATCATAATCCAGATACTTTATTGTTTAATTATATTAATGGAGCAGATTAATAACTACGTAAACGGCATATATGATTATTATGATTTGAAACGCGATAATATAATTTATATATTTGTTAATGGAACTAGGAAAAGTGAAAATATTATTATTGCTTCTTTGAATTGGGATGAATAAATGGTCTTTATTTGATTGTTTTATAATATCGGGAGAGGGGGGTAATGGTTTACTATATATAGGTATATTTTCATCTGAATACTTTCTTATGTAATAATCATTATCATCTGTATCTATGAAATAATCATATTCCATTTTTGGTTGCTTTGTTAATATATATAAGTAGTTGTAATTCTATATCAATTTTTACTAAAAAAAAGTATTTGTAAATTTGTATAATTACATTTGTGAATTGTATTTTATAAATCAATTTATGGTAACAAACATGATAAAATTAAAAATATTTAGCATTATATAATGTAGTAATGTTTATATAATGTCTATAGAACAACCTATAATAACTTTCGAACAAAAAGAAGAAATTACTAACTATGTAAATGCGTATAGAGCACGTCATAGCTCTCCTCCTTTGAAATGGGATGATACTATAGCCAATTTTTCACAAGAATATTCTTATTATCTTGTTAGTAATAATTTGTTTCAACATAGCAATAATGAATTATATGGTGAGAACTTAGCGTATTTCCAAGGACAAGGTAATAACATGATGGAATTGATAAAGAAAAGTATAGATTTATGGTATGATGAAATCAAATTATATAATTTTAATAATCCAGGGTATTCACCCGGAACGGGTCATTTTACATGTTTAATATGGAAATCAAGTACAACGTTTGGTATGGGATATTCATATAATCCTCAGACAGGTATTGTTGATATTACGCAAAATACAGCACCTCCTGGAAATATAATAGGACAATTTCAAGAAAACGTATTACCTCCAATTACAGGAGAACCCGAACCCGAACCAGAACCGGAACCAGAACCGGAACCAGAACCGGAATCCGAACCGGAATCCGAACCGGAACCAGAACCGGAACCAGAACCGGAACCGGAACCGGAACCCGAACCCGAATATACAGACAATACATATATGGAAAATATATTTATGATAAAAGAGATTTTATATGCTTTATATATTCTTTCAAATCATATTCGTCTGAGACGACGCACAACATTAATTATTGAGTTGATAGATAAAATAGTATCACAAATGATGTTATTAGATAGAACCATAGTATCTAATTTGGATTATTTATTAAATCGTATGTATTTTTTGCGTTATGCAATTAGAACTAGACGTCGTAGATATGTTTTATTAAATGTAATTCAAGAGATGATAACATCACTTTACAGTTATACAACATAATACTTTTATGAATTGATATAAACATAATTATTCATAAACATTAATAATTATGAAAACAGATGCTACTAGTAACGTTAGTATATATAATGAATATTTTACATTAACACAAAAATATCGTCAAGAATATGGTAAAAAAGTATTAGTATTGTTACAAGTAGGAGCATTTTTTGAAATATATGGTATAAAGAATAGTAATGATGAAATAAACGGTAGTAATATATCAGAAGTATGTGATATTTGTCAATTAAATATATCAGAAAAGAAAATACAATATGATAATGGTAGTGTATTAATGGCAGGATTTCGTGATTATACACTAGATAAATATATTTCTCGTCTTACTGATTATGGATATACAATACCCGTATATATTCAAGAAAAGGAAGGAAATGTCGTAAAACGTATATTAGATAGAGTATATTCACCAGGGACATTAATTTCTTGTGATACTGATAGTTCTCCAATAATGACTAATAATATAATGTGTATATGGATGGAAACATATAAGCCAACTATAAGAAAGGGTAAAACTAAATCAAATATTCGTGATACTATTATATATGGTATTTCAGTGGTTAATATTTTTACTGGAAAATCATATATTTTTCAATATGAAACAACATTTTATATGAATACTACTACATTTGATGAATTGGAACGATACATATCTGTATATTCACCAAGTGAAATAGTAATGGTAACCCCATTTGATGATAGTGATTTGGATAAAATAATTCAATATTCCGGAATTCGCTCTAGTAGTATTCATAGAATATCTAATGGAGACGGTATTACCATGAAAGTGAAACGTTGTGGAGAACAACGATATATAAAACAAATATTAACAACTTTTTTTAAAGAGGATACTTATGATGTATGTAGCGAGTTTCAATCAGATACAGTAGCAACACAATCATTTTGTTATTTATTAGATTTTATACAAGAACACAATTCTGAGTTGGTTAGAAAAATATCTATTCCACAATTTAATAATACAACGGATAGAATGATTTTGGCAAACCACACATTAAAGCAACTGAATATAATTGATGATAATATAATGGAAAGTAAACAATATGGAACATTATCATCCGTATTAAATTTATTAAATAAGTGTTGTACTCCTATGGGAAAACGTAGATTTCAATACAAATTAACAAATCCGGTTTTTGATATAAAATGGTTAAATCTAGAATATTCAATCACAGAAACAATTTTATTGGATGATAATTATAGTTTTGTTGATAATTTTCGTAAACAAATGAAACAAATACGAGATATGGAAAAAATATGTCGTCAATTAGTTGTTAAAAAGGTATATCCTTCATCTATTTATCAATTATATAATGGTATTAAAATAATTCAGCAATTAAATACATGTCTTTGGGAATTACAAGATATATGCAATTATCTTACCAAGTCTATACTCGGTCTTCATTCTGGTACAAATCCAAATTTATATATAGAACAGGAAAGTCAAGCAATAATTAATTTTCTAGAAACACATTTTATGTTAGAAGAATGTAAAAATATATCTTCTATAACAAGTTTTTCACAAAATATAATTCAACCAGGTATATCAAATGAATTAGATAATTTAATTACAAGAAAACAAACAAATGATAAAGAGTTTAATGATATTTTTATTTATTTAAATGATCTTATGAAACAAAATGAGAAAAATTCTGATATAGATTATATTAAAGTTCACGAAACGGAAAAGACCGGTACATTTTTACAAATAACTCAAAAAAGGTCTGTATTATTGAAACAATATATGATTACATATGAAAAAGAGTCACATGGAGATGTAAAAATACCAATAAAATCGGATGAAATTAAATTTACAAAGGCTTCAGCAAGTAACATGAATATAGAATCTCAACGATTAACTGAAATCATACGACGAAATGTAGAATATAAAGAAAAAATAAATAATATGACTTTAAATGTATATTTACAAGTATTATCACAATTAGTAATAGATTATTTTGAATCATTAGAATGTCTATCTGAATATATCGCAAAATTAGATGTAATTATATGTAAAGCATATATTGCCAAGACTTATAACTACTGTAAACCTGAAATTAATGAAAAAGCAGAAAAATCATATGTAGATGCGCGTGATTTAAGACACTGTTTGATAGAGCATATTCAACAAAATGAGCTATATGTGACAAATGATATATGCATAGGTAAAGAGAACAATAAAAAAACTACGAATGGTATATTATTATATGGAACAAATGCTGTTGGTAAAACAAGTTTAATTCGTGCATTGGGAATATCAATCGTTCTAGCTCAATCTGGTATTTATGTGCCGTGTAGGTCTTTTACATATAAACCATATACAGCAATTTTTTCACGTATTCTTGGAAATGATAATATTTTCAAAGGATTATCAACGTTTGCAGTGGAAATGTCGGAACTGCGTGTGATTTTAAAAATGGCTGATAAAAATAGTTTAGTATTGGGTGATGAGCTATGTTCTGGAACGGAAATGGAATCCGCTTTGAGTATATTTGTTGCTGGGTTAAGTAAATTACATAGAAATAAATCGTCTTTTTTATTTGCTACTCATTTTCACGAAATAATTGATTTTGAAGAAATAAAGAAATTAAAACATTTACATTGTTATCATATGGCAGTTACATTTGATCGTGAATTGGATATACTTATATACGATCGTAAATTACGAGAAGGGTCAGGTCCTAGGACTTATGGATTAGAAGTATGTAAATCATTATACTTAGAAGAAGACTTTATGGAAGAAGCATATAAAATCAGAAATAAATATTATCCAAATGAACGTGGTGAATTATCTAATAAAATTACAAAGTATAATGCTAAAAAAATAAAGGGGAAGTGTGAGATGTGTAAGGAGACATTAGGAGAAGAAATACATCATATTAATCAACAAAAGGATGCGAATAGTGATGGTTTCATTGGAAGTTTTCATAAAAATCATCCAGCAAATTTGATGTCAATATGTGAAAAATGTCACGATAATATACATAGTAAAGAACCTCTTGAAAACACTATGATAATTCGTAGAAAGACCACAAATGGATATATGTTAAAAGAGGATACAAAAAAAGATAAAGATATTTATGCTAGTATATAATTCATATGAATGGTATATAGTCTTCCAATTTCATCATCCATAATGTTATATTTGGAAATATAATATTATGTATTATTTTATTTTACACAATTACCATAACATTTACCTTTGTAATAATAATAATCTCTGTTGCGAATAGTAACATCGCAATAATATAGTTTTGAAATAGGACCTTGGACGTTGCCAGCAACGCATTTAGAACCACCAAATAATACACAACAATCAGTAGAACTACATACATTTGTATCTAATTTACCACATTCTTCTTCTAGTTTATCAGGTTGATCTTTATAATGAGTACATATACCAGACTTAATTGATTTCTCGTCAATAAACTCAGATACAGTTGATTTACCAGTAGTCTTACTTAACAATATACTATCTTCATATGTTGGTATATATGAACTAGAACCATACTTATAGGTTCCTGGTTCATAATAATTTATATTGTTAGAAAGTTTATCTGCTGGATTTAGTGGTACCATATTTCCTTCTTCGTCTTTAATCCAAGAGGTTTCATCGTCTTTTAATGCTATCATATTACCGTCTTTATCTTTTACCCAAGCGGTTCCATCATCTGTAGTAGTTTTTGTTATTTGTTCTTCATCTATATAATCTTCAAATTGACTAGGGTCATATTTACCTTCTTCGTCTAATTGTATTTCATAGCTAGGTATATCATATTCTTGTTCCGCTGATGTATCTGGTTGAGTTATTTTATTAACGGGTGCGGCTATTGTATTACTAGGTGGAGTTATTTTATTAACGGGTGCGGCTATTGTATTACTAGGTGGAGTTATTTTATTAACGGGTGCGGCTATTGTATTACTAGGTGGAGTTATTTTATTAACGGGTGCGG
>Ga0075480_10002990_pt1 | contig 10856 bp, 7 predicted proteins | sample DEB08_DNA_7_FD_81590 | JGI IMG/M metagenome (GOLD analysis project Ga0075480, IMG submission 81590) | Aqueous microbial communities from the Delaware River and Bay under freshwater to marine salinity gradient to study organic matter... | ecosystem: Environmental > Aquatic > Marine > Coastal ... | reverse complement strand
GGAGAGCATCAATGGCGAGCCCATCATGTCCAATCCGGTATTTCGCGATCGCCTTATGAAGCTCGAGGGCCGCGTGCTCGCCATGCAATACAACGATATGCGCTTGCTGTCGGCCAAGATTAATAAGAATCAGGACGTCCGCCTCGCCGGCATGATTGTGAAACTCATAGGCACAGAGCTTCGTCATGAAATCGAATGCTTGGGCATCGATGTTCTGGGCGAAATTGGTCTGAGTTACGGCGACAACCCTCACATGCGTGGCCACGGGAGCTGGCAGTATCAGTACATGTTTTACCTGGGCCTGATTATTGGCGGGGGGACGTCGCAAATTCAGAAAAACATTATCAGTGAACGCGGCTTGGGCATGCCAAAAGAACCCAAGATCCCGTCAGAGAAATCAGCTGAAAAATCAAGGAAGGAGGCCTGAGATGGAGTTTGGACTATCACAGGACCAACTAATGCTCGGCGACAGCGTCCGCAAATTTCTCGCCTCAGAAGTACCGCTCGATAAAGTGAGACAGCTTGCCGCAGGTGAGGCCGATGATTCGTCAGTCTGGCAGGGTCTGGCCGATATGGGGCTTGCTGGGCTGATAATTCCCGAGGCTCACGGTGGTGCCGGGCTGGGTATGCTGGACGCCGTCGCTATCGCTGAGGCTTTAGGCTGCGCCGCTTGCCCCGGTCCCTTTTTAAGTACGGCGATCATGTCGGCTTATCTGTTGAACGCGTCTGGAGCCACTGACCCACTGGCGCGCATGGCCTCAGGCGAGTATCGGGTGGGTATTGCCTTCAGCGACGTCATTGGCTCGCGAAAAGGGCAAGTTACCGAGGCCGATTCGACGCTGACAGGTCAGTCGCTGTTCGCGCTCGACGCCACTGCTGACGCCTACCTCATTGGGTTGTCTGATGGACGCGTCTTTATGATCGAGGCCTCTGAAGTAACGAGGTCGTCGCTGTCGACCATTGACGTTACGCAAAGTGTTTGTGAGCTGTCCTTTGATCAGTCCCCTGCCTGTCTTGTGTCGAATGACCCTGATCTTGTGTGGCAGACCATCTATCGAGGTCGCGCCATCCAAGCCGCCGATACCTTGGGCGCCGCACAATATATGTTGGATCAGGCCGTTGCTTATTCGCTCGATCGCAAGCAGTTCAATCGGGTGATTGGATCGTTCCAGGCGGTGAAACACATGTGCGCTGAGATGGCATCACAACTCGAGCCCTGTCGCGCTTTCGCATGGTACGCAGGGCACGCATTCGATGAGTCGACAGACGATGCGGCGCTCATCGCCTGTCACGCAAAGGCACACTTGTCTGAGGTGGGGCAATTCGTTGCGAAAACCAGCACCGAGGTGCATGGCGGTATGGGCTTTACTGACTTGGTTGGACTGCACTACTGGTTCAAGCGGATAGGCTTTAATCGGCAGCTACTGGGTTCGCCTGAAGCCGTCAGGCACGAGGCCGCTGAGCTAGAAGGGTTGTGCTAACAGCCCTTGGTCGTGGTTGAAACAAGATTATAGAAAACGGACGTTTTATGAGTATCAAACGCGTTGTTTTAGCCGTCTTTATTTCGGGACTGGCTGCCTGCAGTACCGAGACGCCTGATCGTGACCTCAAAACAAGCGCATCGCTGTCTCTTGCTCAGGGAGAGGTGGTAGGTATTCCCTCACCTTACGATGACGAGATCACGGTCTACCGAGGGCTGCCTTACGCTGCGGCACCGATCGGTGAGTTGCGATGGCAACCACCACAGCCCGCTGCGGGCTGGGACGGCGTTCGTGTTGCAGACACCTTTGCCGACAGCTGCTTTCAGCTACGCCACACCTCAAATTTTGTCTGGCGACGCGAGGATTTTCCTGTTTCCGAGGACTGTCTTTATCTCAATGTATGGTCGCCAGACAATGCAGAAGGCCTGCCGGTCATGGTGTGGTTTCACGGCGGTGCGCACACCAGCGGGCAGGGACATTCACTCATTTTTGACGGCACATCTTTGGCTCAGCAGGGCGTGGTCGTCGTCACGGTGAATTATCGACTGGGCCCCTTTGGTTTTCTCGCGCACCCGTGGCTGAGCGACGCGGCCGAGTCGGGCGCCTCCGGTAATTACGGGCTGATGGATAAGATCGCTGCGTTGGGCTGGGTCAGAGATAACGCACTCGCCATGGGTGGCGACCCTAATAACGTCACTATTTTTGGTCAGTCTGCCGGATCGCAAAGCGTCTGCTCGCTCATGGTGTCACCCTCGGCCCAAGGCCTATTTCATAAGGCTATTGGTCAGTCCGCAGCCTGCGTCAATCCGCTCTCGATCGAGGATGCCAGCGGTCATTTACGCGGTTCGGCGCTCGTTCAATCGCTAGGGGCAGATTCCCTTGAAGCATTGCAGGCAGCTGAGCCTGATACCTTGTTGTCGGCCATGGTCGACTCAGGCTGGGAAGCAGGTAGTCGCATTGTGATCGATGGCGATGTGTTAGGTGAGTGGCCGAGCCAAACCTACGCTGAAGGTCGTCAGGCCAAGATCCCACTGATGCTCGGATTCTTGGCCAACGAAGGTGAACAGCTGTTTCCTGTTGATGAGTCGGTTACCGAAGCGGGGCTCGATGGGTTTCTAAGTTACATGGCAGGCGAGCTGGCGGAGGAGTTGAAGGCCGAGTACGACGTCGAGAACCTCACGCCAGGACAGCTTCAGCATGCGGTGTCGACCGATATCTTCATGGCCTTTGGTATGCAGCGATGGGCTGAGTATCAGGCGCTTGCCAAGCAACCCACGTATCTCTACTTCATGGACCACGTGCCACCTGGGTTTCATCTGTATATGCCGGAGCAACCCTACCTAGAACTGGAGGGCGGATCGCGAAGCGGTGGCGCCTACCACTCGGGGGATCTGGCTTTGGTGTTTGGATCGCTCGACAAAGTGGGTTACGACTGGACTGACGAGGACAAGTTTGTCTCTGAGCAGATGGTTACGCATTGGACAAACTTTGCTAAAACAGGCAATCCAAACAGTCCCGGTGAGGATGCATGGACACCCTTTGATCGTGAGCGCCTGAGTACACGTGTCATTAACTCGCAGCCTGCCACTGTTGATGGTGTGAGAAAGCGTATTTTGGAGATATTAGCGAGTCGTCAGCCGCTCTAGTGTGACTCTTTTGAAGAGAATTCGACCTGAGTTCGAGGTGAGCGCGAGTGAAGCCAGAGTGAAGAATGGAGCCCTACAAATGAGTCCCAGCAGAAAATATTCCTTTGTGGCCGCCGTGTTATTTGCCGTCATGAGTCTTCAGGTTTCGGCCCACGATCACGCAGTTGAAAAGCCCACGAAAGACCCGGTTAATGTCGTGGCAATGACTCTTCCGGAGATTGTCAGCGGGTTGAAGACCGGTCAGTTCAGTTCGCAGGATCTGACTCGAGCCTATCTCCACCGCATAGAGACCATTGACCGCTCTGGACCGACGCTCAATGCCATCATTTCTCTGAATGCCAGTGCGATGAAGCTGGCAAAGAAAAGTGATATGCGACGCGCCCAAGGAAAGACAAAAAGCCCGTTAGATGGTGTGCCTTTCTTACTCAAAGACAACATTGAGTCGAAGGATCTATTGGCAACGACGGCAGGATCGACGGCTCTCCTCGACAACGTAACGGGAAGGGACAGTCCACTGGTCGCGCGCCTTCGTGATTCCGGCGCCATTATTTTAGGCAAGGCCAATCTGAGTCAGTGGGCAAACTTTCGTTCATCGCACTCGGTATCGGGCTGGTCAGCCGTGGGTGGACTCGTAAAAAACCCGCACGTACTCGATCGGCAAGCCTGCGGTTCGAGCTCAGGGTCTGCCGCTGCAACCGCAGCAAGTCTCGCCGCCGGCACGGTAGGGACGGAGACCAATGGCTCGATTATTTGTCCCTCGCAGGTAAACGGTGTGGTGGGTCTGAAACCCACGCACGGACTTTTGCCGATCGACCATATCGTCCCCATTGCCGCTACGCAGGACACAGCGGGACCCATCACAAAATCGGTAGCGGGCGCAGCACTTATGCTAGACGGAATGACCGGCTGGCAGAACGATTACGCCGGGTCGTTGGATGCAGGTGTCGTGAAGGGAATGCGGGTGGGGGTGCTCGATTTTGCTCGAAATGACAGCCCGCGTCTCAACGCGCAGTTCGATGCAGCGATAGCCCGAATGGAAGCGGCTGGCGTAACGATTGTTCGTATTGAGAGCAACGATACGCCACCCGAGTTTTTGGGGGCGGCGCGTCTGGTGTTGGGCTCAGAATTTAAGGTGTTTCTCGATGAATATCTGAGCGGATCGCCTGCGGATATTCCGATTCGAAGTCTGGCTGATTTGGTTGCCTTCAATAACGAGAATGCTGAGGTTGAGCAGGCCATCTTTGGACAGGATATTCTCGAGTCATCGCTCGAATCGCCCGCGATGGATAGCGATACCTATCAGGATGCATTGGCGCTGATCCGTAAGACGACTCGGGACGATGGCATCGACGCGTTACTTCGCGATTATGATGTTCAGGTCCTAATGGGACCCAGTGGTCCGGTTTCGCCACGAGCCGACGTCGTCAACGGCGATGTTTGGCCCGCTTGGGCGGGTGCCGGCTCCATGGCCGCTATCAGCGGCTACCCCAACCTGACGATTCCCATGGGCACCATTGCCGGTGTGCCGGTGGGTGTTTCGTTCATGAGTGGTCGTGATGCAGATACCTAGCTGCTGTCAGTTGGGCTGGCGTTCGGAAAGACAGGCACTGGATCGCCAGTGCCTCAGTACAAGCCTTCGGTTAATGCCGAGGATATGCTGGCGCTGCAAGCCCCCGTAGTCGTCAAAAATTAATCGTCGACAAGCTCTATGGGCGCCTCATCGAGCCGGACCCAATACCGAGCGTCGAGGAGATAGCGAGTTTGGTAGTCGTCTAAGTAATCGAAGAAGTTGTGGGTGTGTCCTACATAAAAGCGATCGCCATCGACAGCAAAGATGTCCCAAAATCGACGGTTGTAGATAACACATCCTTCGAGTTCATCTGACGCACAAGGGTCGTAATTATCGGGCCCGTTATTTCGGTAGAAGTTGATCATCAAGTTTTCGAATTCATTACGCCAGTCACCCGTGTTGATCTGCGACTCACTCACAGTAACGATCCCGTCTCCATTGTGGTCTGCAGTCCATACACTGCGCGCGGTTCCATCGTCGTTGATGTCGATCCAGAACTGTGAGTTACGGTCGTCCAACCAGCTCCATTCGAGGGTATAAACGCCGGGCGTGAAGGCGTTCGCATTAACTTCTCGCTCTCCGCCAAAGGTAACGTTCATTCCCACGACGAATTCAGCGGCGTCGCGCTCAATGACGCCCCACACGCGATTAGCGAGTGGCAAGTACTCCAAGGTTGTTCCGTGCTCTGTGGTTATCAGGAGATGACCATCGGAGTTGACCCGCCAGTCAAAGCTACCGACCTCTGCGCCGGCTCCCGCATTTGCGGGATCAAAGATCATGAAGTCGAACGTAACGTCGCGACGGTAAAAGCGACCGTTAGGATACTCTTCGGACCATCGCCCCGGAATAGGTAAGATCCACTCCGAGATGTTGGCTTGTGGTTGTTCAAAGGAATCGCCCGTTGAGGCAAAGAACGCTTTGGCACCGCGGCCAGCGTTTTTGTCGTCGTATCTATCGAAGGGTTCCGCGGGAAGCGCGTCGGCGTTATCTGGATAGCGTTTAATGAAGTAGTCGGTAATGTTGACTACGTCATAATCAGCTTGCTGAGACACAAAGGCCAAGTGTGTTTCCGTAAGAACAACTTCCTCGAGTACTTCCTCCTCTGTGCCATCGCCATCGATGTCAATCTTCACAGTATTGGAATCAACAACCCAGTTGTCGTAATAAAGCTCGATTTTTTTATCCGCTTCAATCCACGCAAATTCCCTCACTTCATTTCGACTGTTGTTGAAGCGATTACCCGTGCCGTCGGATAAGAACTGGTAAGCCGATGACCGATACCCCGGCTCAAAAATGAATATATTCTCAAGTGATTCAGGTCGCTGAAGTTTGATTGCTGCGGCGCTCTGAATGGTCTCCATCTTGGCGTCGACTTTCGTGGTGCCCCCGGCGGCGTTCATCATTGCCACAGCGCTGTGCAGTGCTTCCACGGAAGTGGCCAAGTCCATGGTGGTTGCTCCATCAGGAATCATCCCCGATCTCGTATCAGGGTTCTTGATGGCCAGACGGATGGCGGAGGATGCAATCAGTAGCTCTTCTGCATTGATGTTTAACGCAGCTGCGCGCCACGCGTCGTCCGAGTCAGCCATAACCCCGCTCTGCTCGATCATTGCAAGACCGGCGGCTGCCGTGGTCATCTCCGAAATATGTGTCGCAGCGTACTCGTCGACCGTCAGCGTGTTGTCATTTCCAGCCAGCGACTTGAGGGCTGATACCAGTCCGAGCACGCTCTTAAATTCAATAAAATTCTGACTACCCGGTCCTTGCGCATTCAGGACTGCAAACCCGCTATCGGCGACACCTCCTTCCAAGGCGAGCTCGTATCTGCCTTGGGCATCGGTGGTTGTGGTGAATGTCTCCCCTGAAAGAGACAGGGAGATTTCTGTTCCCTGGTCTAGGAAGTTAGGCACGCTGCCAGAGATGACAAAGGGGGCTGGCGCTGAAGTTGCTGCGGGTTCGGGGTCGTTCTCATAGCCCGAGCCTCCCCCACCACAAGCGGTCAACATTGCAATACATGTGAGAGCCACGGTGCCGAAAGATCTTGGGTTTGAAGTCATCGTACCTGCCTTATTTAATACAATCTAAACTAAATGCGTAACGGTAATTGAATTGGATCAACAGGCAGTCGGTTGATGAGATGTGTGAGTCATACTTTTCGGACAAAAGGTGTTCATAGCGCCGCCGATCGAATTTGAACCTTGCTCTGCAGGTGATCATTAGAGGGTAGTCCCCACCTCAAGCGATCGACGCGAGATAGAGATGCACTTTGGTTGTGTCTAAGGCTAGTTGTCCTGAATCGTGACGAAGCAGGCGATTTATCGACGAAAAATAGGGTGATACTTCCATCAACTCCTAGTCTGTAGTTGGGGGCCACGTTCGCGTTTTCACCTCGCGGAGGTGCAGAGCTTCCAAATCAAAAAGACCGGAGCAGAACAATGAGAAAAATGAGTCAGGTTGTACTCGGTTCAATCCTTACCTTCGCCAGTGCGGGTGTTTTAGCCGACGATCACGAGATGTTTGCGGGCGATATGGACCCAGCAGAGCCCATGTCAGTTCAAGCGCAAATATGCAATTTGAATGATGGCGTGTCCTTGAGTGACTACAACAAGGTCACAGAGAAATACAGAAAATGGGCCAAGAAAAACGATGCCGAAGTGGCCCTATTTCGGCAGTTTCCCATGATGACGCACAACAACCCCAGCAATCCGTACCCGGCTGATTTTGTAGAGTTCCTAGTCACGGATTTCGAGAATGCTGGCACCTCTTGGGATAAGTGGATGACCACGAAAGGGGGACAGAAACTAGCGGCAGAATGGCAGGCGGTTGGGACCTGCCACATCAAAATGGGTGCGCTATTCACTCAGTGGGCTGACGTTGAGGCGATCAATACGGATAATGACCGCATCGTCACCTGGAATTGGTGCACCCGTCGGGACGGGGTCACACATGATGACTTGAATAAAGCGCACACTGCCTTTGTCGAAGAGAATCCAGAGGGGATAGGTAATATCGGTTGGTTTACGCTGTACCCGAATATTGGCGGAGCCGATGCGGCGGGTGAGTTCGCGCATATCGTTGTTTACCCCAACATGGAGGGTCTTATGGAGCATCAGGAGTGGTTCGCCAAGGGCGGCTGGCGTGGTCGCATGGATTACTACCAGATGGCCGATTGTACGGGTGAGGCGGTAATGACTGAGCAGGTACTTGGTCGACCTGGTGTCTAGAGGACGAGTCTAGAAATTAAGGGCCGCCTTTGGGCGGCTTTTTTCTGTCTGAAAAGCGACTACGCTTACACCATGTGCCAGAATGACGTTGTTCCGTCATTAAAAAAACAAATAGGAAAGACAACAAGGAGATCTGATATGAGCTACGAGTGCTTCGAGTTAACGCTGTCAGAGGGCATTGCGCACATTCGCTTTAATCGCCCGGAAAAAGCCAACTCGATGATTCCAGCTTTCTGGACCGAGCTGCCGACGGTCATCAACGAGTTATCTCGCGACGCTTCGGCGCGAGTGATCGTCCTATCGGCCGAAGGACGTCACTTCTCCTCGGGCATGGATATATCGGTCTTCACCGAGGGCGGTCTCGATGGACCTGCCAGCGGCAGTCGCTTTGTTCGCGCTGAGGCATTCCGCCATCACTGCATGGCGTTGCAAGATGCGTTTACCTGTCTGGAAGAAGCCCGCATGCCCGTTTTGGTGGCAATACAAGGCGCGGCTGTCGGCGGCGCGATGGACCTTATCACCGCTTGCGACTGTCGGTACGCGACCCGTGATGCGTTTTTCTCAGTGCATGAGACCGCAATTGGCATGACAGCCGATGTGGGCACCTACCCACGATTGGTCAAGCTCATCCCCGAGGGTTGGGCAAGGCAAATGTCTTACACCGCAGAGCGGGTGAGTGCCGAAAAGGCGCGAGACATTGGGTTGGTCAACGAAGTGTATGACTCTGCCGAGGAAATGTTAGAGGCGGTCATGAACATCGCGAGCCAAATTGCAGCACACGCGCCACTCGCCGTATCCGGCGCTAAGCGCATGGTGAATTACGCGCGCGATCACAGCACGGCCGATGGGCTTGATTACATTGCGACTTGGAATGCCTCCATGCTCGATGGTGAGGCCATTCGCAATACCTTTATGGCTCAGGCTAAAGGCGAAAAGCCGGAATATGAGGACTTACTGGCGGTCAAGAAAGCAGCCGGTGAGTGATCTCTCGTCAACCGCCCAGACGCGCCTGAGAGACTGTTTCAGGGCGCTAGCTTGGTTGTGTTCACTGGCCTTTGCGGCGTCTGCGGGTGCCATCGATAGTCAGTCGAAGGACGAGGCAGACGGACATCTCCTTGCCGAGGCGCGGGCGATTCATCAGCGTGTTCTTACGTTTGATGCCCATGCCGACATTGAAATACCGGACAAGCCCTCGATGTATGTGGGCGCCGATGGTTTATCAAAAGTCGCTGTCGAAAAGATGCACCAAGGGGACTTGGATGCGGTCGCAATGGCCGTGGCTGTCGGTCCGCTGCCCCGAAACAAGGAAGGCTTCGCTGAGGCGCGGCGCATCGCCGATGAGAAACTCGCCGCAGCGGTCGCACTGACGAAGAGTCAGGATCAAGCCATTCAGTTGGTTAAAAGCAGTGATGCTTTAGTTGCTGCGGTGGGTGAAGGTCAGCGGGCAATTGTGCTGAGCCTTCAGAACGCGCTGATCTTTGGGGATGATGTGGCTGTCATCGATGAGTTTTATGTCCAAGGCGTTCGGATTTTTGCGTTGACTCACATGGGACATAACGAGTTTGCAGACTCATCGCGACCACTCTTTAACGCGGAGACGGGAATGCGGGAGGCACTGGCAGAGCATGGTGGGTTGTCGGCGAGGGGTAGGGCGGCCGTCCAACGGTTTAACGAACTCGGTGCCGTTATCGATATTTCACAACTATCGACCGAGGCTGCACTTGAAGTGATCAGTTTGTCGCGCGCCCCGGTTATTGCTAGCCATTCGAACGCTCGAGCGCTGACTGATGTGAGTCGAAATTTGAGCGATGCGGAAATCCAGAAATTAGCGCAACGCGGCGGCGTCATTCATGTGGCGCCTTTTGCAGGCTACTTGTTTGATTCTCAAAACCCCGACATTGATGCGGGTATCCGCGCGTTGAGGAGAAAGGCTGGTATCGAAGAGGATTATCTCTACCCCTTTGAGCTTTACTGGGAAATCGACGATGCGTCCGTAAAAACGGAATTTCTTACGGGTGTTCGAGGACTACTGGGGCCCATCTCGCTGGATACAATGCTGGATCATATTGATCACATCGTAGCGCTGGTGGGTGTTGATCATGTCGGCATTGGCACGGATTTCAATCATGGTAGTGGTATACCAGAGTACATCGATGCGAGTGACTCGCTGAACGTTACCTTGGGCTTGTTGCAGCGCGGTTATTCCGAGTCCCAGATCAGGAAGATTTGGGGAGGCAACTTCCTACGCGTTTGGCGTGAGGTCGAGCGCGCGGGATCGGACTCGCCGTTACAGTAACTTCCAAAGCTGGCTTCGCAATTCTCGTCACACCCCTTTATCGCAACTTTTCATAGAAACTTTTCATAGCTACTCGTCATCGCACCTATTTATCCTATGTCTCCATGAAATTTCCATGGACTGATAACGCTGACGCCACGGGAAGTCATAGCTTTCCAGCAATCACAAGTGTCACAGTTGTAGCAATGTTCGCGGCTAGCCGTATAATGCCGCCAAATTGCACAAAGGCAGTGCTATGACGTTGGTCGTTGCTCTCATTTGGTGCGCTTTTTGAGTCAAATACAACTTCTTTAGTGAGACGTTTTCTTCACAAATAGCCTAGCTATCTGTGAGTCATCAATTTTGTGTATTTGGCATCTAATGTGCTTTGTATCCGTACAACTCTAAGACGATGTATCCGATCTCGATTCGGACCCATTTTTTTTCAGAAAAGGACCTATTCCGGTGAAGCCTCATTTCCCTAAAGCACTATTAAGTGCATCCATTGTATCGTCCGTATTCGCCACGAGTGCGCTAGCGCAGTCGGGCCCCGTTTTTGAAGAAGTTATCGTGACAGCTGAAAAGCGGTCAGAGAGTCTTCAGGACCTGTCGCAGGCCGTTACGGCGTTGACAGCCGCTGACGTGGAAGACCGTCAGCTG
>Ga0075480_10002988_pt1 | contig 10864 bp, 11 predicted proteins | sample DEB08_DNA_7_FD_81590 | JGI IMG/M metagenome (GOLD analysis project Ga0075480, IMG submission 81590) | Aqueous microbial communities from the Delaware River and Bay under freshwater to marine salinity gradient to study organic matter... | ecosystem: Environmental > Aquatic > Marine > Coastal ... | reverse complement strand
GATATAATGCTCCAATATGTATTACTATTATTTAGCAGATCTGGCCAATTTATAATATGTGTATAGTCAAGGGAAACCCCGGAATTAATCCGGGGTTTCTGTATTGATATCTAAAATTAGATAAATGTTGCGTTTGAAATAGCAATTTTTGATAGGTAGTCTGCTGAATTACCAAGTGATGATGCAGTGTTTGTTAACTCTACATAACCGTATCTTGTCATAAAGCTCACTACTGGTTCAAAAGTTGACGGATCCACAATAACGCCTGAAGACATTAGTGGGATATATGGACAATAGAATGCCGCCGCGTCTACTTCACCAGCACCTTTGTAACCAATCAATACTGGAGAATCATCTACCAAGTATGAGTTTACATATACTCTCATTGCGCCGTTTAATGTACCAACAAATTTTGTGTTAGTTGGTGCTTCGAAAGTACCTTCAGTTGTTCTTGCGAACGCTGAAGTTGTTGCTGATTGTAAAATTGTCAAAGCCTGTGGAGAAACAACAGCCCAGTTCGCCGCGCCTCTTCTAGTTCTTTGTGCAATTAAGTTTGCTTCTCTGTTAATAGCAACTGCCAATGCCGCATGTTCGTCACCAACAAATGTTGCTGTACCTGATACAGATGATTGATTGTATGCTGTACCTGAACCTGCTAATGCTGTTAATGAACCAAGAACTTCTTGGTCAATCTCAGCAGTAATTTCTTGTGCTAATGCCGCCATTACTTCTGCTTCTACATCTAAACCATGCATTGCTGATGCGTCTTGTGCCGCTTCAAATGTCCAACGTGCTGATAATTTACGTGTTTTCGCTTCAACAGTTTGTTTTAAGATTTGAATTGACATTTTGTTACCAGCTTCACCTTCTAAAGATGAAGTTGATGCACCCGCTACTGGTGATTGTGTACCAGAACCTGGATTAGCTGAGTAAGATCTTGCAATTTCAAAAGGTGAAAGTGCTTCAGCACCTGCTGTTACACCGTCTTTTGCATCTGAGTATCTAACTCTTAATGTGTGAATTTGGCCTACTGGACCAGTCATTGGTTGTACACCAACGATTTCGTTTGCAATTACTGTAGGCATCACACGTCTGATAATTGGAAGAATTACTTTGTTTAAAGCCGCTACGTTGCCGGCACCTGTTGCGCCAGTTGAAGCCGCCTCAGCCAAGTAAGTCTTTGTATTCTCAAGGACAGTTTCCATTGATTTTGCTTTAGTGCCTGAAAGGCCTTCCATCAATGCTGATTTAGTTTCTGTCCAATTTTCATTGATCATGTTTGTCATTTTACTTTGCTCCTAGACCTGCTAGTTTTCTAAGTTCAACAATGTCACCTGTTTCTGAACTTGTGTCAGCAGGTGCTTCTCTATTACCAGTTACCTCTGTTACTGATTCAGTAACAATAGTTTTATTTGAAACAGCTGGTGCTGATTCATTTAAAACTGCTGGTAAGTATTTGTTAAACTGTTTTTTCAAATCACTTGTTTGTACAGATTCAAGCAATTCGTTCATTACTCGACGCTTGTCTTTAGACAAGTTTGCAGTTAGCTCTGTAAGAGCTTTTTCACGTACATTCTTATCTTCAGCAATTCTTAACTTCATTTGAATTGCTTCGATTTCTGCGTCTTTTTCTTTTAGTTTAGATTCTGTGTCAGTGGTATTTGCTGTTACAGTTTCTAATTCTTTTTGAAGTTTTCTAACCTCTGTACCCTCGGCTAGATGAGAAGACATATACTCGCCGGCGAAAGCGTCAAACACTTTTCTACCAAAGTTGTTTTCTTTAGCAACTTTGATATCTTCTTTAAGTTGTGACATTTCGCTTTTTAAACTTTTCTCAACTGTTTTTTCAACAACTTTAGCCGCTTTAGAAACAAAACGTTGTTTCGCTTCAGCAATCATTTTCTTGCCTTCCGCTACTAATTTAACTTTTTGTTCTACAACTGCTTTTTTGTCGTTTTCAAACTCAGTTAACTCTTTTGCTAATTGTTTAACAACAAAGTTTTCCAATTTTGCAAAATTGTTTTTCAAGTCTGTTCTGTCAGCGTGTAGTTCTTTTACTTCTTTGGCTAATTGCTCAGCAACAAATTTGTCTACTAAACTAGTATGTTTTTCAATATTAGTTTTGTAAGCAACTGTTTGCTCAGCCAATGCCGCTCTGTCAGCCTTAAGTTCTTCAATCTCTGAAGTAATTCTGTCAGTAAGCATTGTGTCCATAGCCTCAACAATTTGCCCTTTGTCATTTTCATAACGTTGAGCAAATTCATCGCGAAGTTCAGCAGTGATCTCTTCTCTGGCTTCATCTAACTTAGATTTCCACGTTTCTTGAATCTGTGTTTTCAAGTCTTCTGAAATAGCATCTGACTCAAGTATTCCGTTAAAAATATCTGCCATGAGTAGTTCTCCTTATAACTTCAACTCTTTTATTAATTTGACTATCTCATCTCTAAGATAGCCTTCTGCTTTGCGATCATAAACAGCGTCAGCGCCTATACCGTATAAACGTCTTCCGCCTTTCATGTTCATCAAACCTTCATATATTGCTTTTGGATAAGCATCCGGTGCCGATGGTTGTGCAACAATGTCCACAGTAACAATTTCAAAATCAGCAACTTTGCCGCTTTCGTTCACGTTACCAGTACCTCTTGATGACACACCCAATTTTGCTCCGCTTTCCAAAAGGGTTTTTACAATGTTTCCCATTGGGGTTGGTAAAATTTTAAGTTTACCAATTCCGTTTGGACCGTCCATCCACATTGATTCAATCATGTGTGATACACGATCTAAATTCACTGTTAATTCTTCAGGGTGATCTGCTTCACCTAGCACAGAATAACCACCTTTCAAGCGTTCGTCCACTGAAGCTACCGCTTTTTCGATTTCTTCAAGTGGATAAACACGTGAATTTTGATTCTTTACTCCGCCTTGGATGAATACACCTTTCATGAATAAGTTCTTCTTATCACCTTCGCCTTCATGTAATACTTGCATGCCGGCTTGATCAAAAGTTAAACTTTCTAAAAGTGGTTTAATCATCTTGACGATCTCCTATAAATCAAATTATGCCTTAGCCTTTGGAGCAGGTGATAATTTTGCTTTCTCCTGTTTTGGACTGTCTGGATTGTCCTTAACAGCAGGTGCCTTACCGCCTTTTTCCTCACCGCCTTGTGCAATGTTTGATGTTGAACCACCCATATCGTTTTTACCTGATACTGGTGATTTTGAATTAGCACCGTTGTCTCCACCTTTTGGAGTTGCAACAGCTGATAATTCAGTTGCTTCTTCTAACTCTTCGCCATCTTTTGAATCTGACTCTTCGCCTTCAAACGCAACTTCGTCAGCAACTTCAACTGTTTCTTCTGCTGGCATTTCAGGAGCAGGCATTTCTGCTTCTAAATCATCAGCGGCTTCTTCGTTGTCATCACCGTCTTCGTCTTTGTCTTCGTCGCCCATCATTTTTTCAAATTCAGCTTTAAGATCTTCTAAAGCATCTTCTAGATCGTCAACTCTGTCTTCAACTTCCTCATGATCATGGTCATCGGCTTCGCCATCTTCATCACCATCATCTTCGTTAGTTTCTTCATGCTCAATTTCTTCAGCATGATTGTCTGCTTCATCTTTGACAGCATTGGTTAAATCTTCTTCTTGATCGCCTAAACCGCCAACTTTTTCTTCAACGGTTTCGTCACCTGACTCATCAGTCGCTTCTTCAACTGCTTCTTCATCTGAATCTTTTGCTTCTTCTACAGCATCCTCATCTGAATCTGTTGCTTCTTCAACAGCATCTTCATCTGATTTTTCTGCTTCATCAACTGCTTCTTCAGTGTTTTCAGTAGTTAAATCTTCTTCGATTTCGTCAGTTTGATTTTCGATCAACTCTTCATGTATTTTTCTAGCCTTTTCAACAATCACATCATGTAAAAGCTCTTGAGCTTTTTCTGATTCGTTGTTAACTAGATATTCTAGAACTTGTTCTAGTTTAGACTTTGTAGTAGACATATCGTTAATCTCCATTATATTACTAGTAATATCGTATAAAGCTCAATAGAAAGCTCTAACGTATATGTTATTTACTTATTTATAGGAAAATTAGTGGAAAAGGCACCTATTTTGACTCGTTTTGTAATAATAATGTAATATTATTATACAGCAGGCGGTTGTGCGTACATTGTGGCCACAAATTCACGGTTTTTTTCCTGATCTGCTTTACGCATTTCACGTACTTTACGCAATTTGTTTAAGTGCTTTAATGTAAGTCGTGTTTTACGACCATCTTCAATATGAGCCATATGATAGTGATCATGCTCTGGAAAATAGTTCTCTTTTAGTTCACTGTAACGCATGTTTGTATTTACCTTTTTCCTCTACGAGCTTTAAGTGCCAAGTTTGCACGTTTAACACGTTGTGATGCTTGACTGAACTTTTTAGTGTATGATGATCTTTTACCGTGTATTGAGCCTTTTGCTTGACGTGTGCTTTTCATTTTAGCACTTTGTTTAACATTTAAGGGTTTATTACAGGTACTTGGATTAGCAACAATACGCCCTTTTCTAGGTCCTGTTGGACATCTAAAACGTTGTGTTGTTATTCTTGATTTGCCTTTTGATCGAGACCTTCCAGTACGTCCAAAAATCTGGCTTGCACCTTCTTCTAAAGGTTCAAAGCAGTATAAATCTTTTGTGCTAATTTCGTAAATTTTCATAACAATACCTTTGCTATGTTATTTATAATCAAAGATAAACTAAATCTGCACTAGGATAAAACGGCACTTCACCTGATCGAGATTTTTTTGGAAAAGCATCTTGTGGTAATGCTCTACATAATGTTATGGCTATTTTGGTATCTGGAACCATTGTTTTCATTTTGGTGTATCCTGTTGGTCGTTCTGATATACATTTGAATAAATGAGCTCCACATATGATCAATTTTGTTAACTTATTGTCGTCCATGTATTTTTTTAAAAATTTAGGATCTTCCATAAAAGTTAGATCATTTTTATTATCTTCTAAAAACGTAAAAAATTGATTCGGAGAATGATGATGCATTGCTATATTAATGTGTGCTCCTTGTTTTTTAAAACTATCTAATTTTACTGACAGAAATTTAGAAAACTCACACATATCAGTTTTTATATCTTCAATGATTTTATTAGGCAAATCAGGATATGGAATTTGATCCATATTCCATACATCAATGACATTAATTAAAGTATGAGACATATTCATCATACTAGTATTCTATGTTGCTGGAGTGTCAGTGTCTGGTGTTAGTGGTGAATCTAAACCTGCGTCTGCGGCATCACCTGCTGGTGCATCTTCTGGTGCTTCTGTATCTGTGGCTGGCATTGGAGCCGCTCCTACATCTGATAGTCCGCCACCGCCACCAATGTCATCACCTTGTGCTGGTGGTTGTGTAGAATTAGCATTTTCTTCTGACCATAATTTTTCGTTTTGATAAATTTCACCTTCATCAAGTCCTAAGAAACGTTTTAGTGCAAAACGTTTTGAAATATATGGTACTTGTTGTACTTGTGAAAAGATACTAACCATTTGATTATCAATTTCAACTTGTCTGTACTTGCCAAAGTTTTGTGGCTCATTGAATTGTATTTCAAATCCGCCTGAATCAATTTCAATACCTCTGTGCTTTAAGAACATTTTAAATTCTTTGTCAAGTGTAGGCATAACCATTGCCTGCAAACGTTGACAAAATTTTGTAAATCTAAATTCTTGAATGTACGCTGTACCAACTCTACCGTCAGTGAATGCTGAACCCGGATCATCTGATGTTGACGGCAAATAACTTGATGGGATTCTTAAACCTTTCATCAACTTATTATTAAAGTATTTCAAATCATCAATTTCACCTAGATTTTGACCACCTGGTAATGTTTCAACTTTTGAACCTCTACCTTCAGCCGTTTGTGCAAAGAAATAATCTTCAATTTGTGATAATGGATTGTAAGCGGCATCCATAATATTTTGTCCGCCACCTGTTTTGTTTGGAATACGTTTTTGATGTATTTCATTTTTAACACGTTCGATGAATGCCATCGCTTTGTTACTAGGCATGTTACCTACGTCTATATAGAACACTCTACGTTCTGGTGCTCTTTGAACTCTGTAAATAATGATTGCATCTTCTAACAATTCTTTTTGCTTGTACACTTTAAATATTGCTTCCAACACTGAAGTACCAAAAGGCCAAAATCTATCCATGCCTTCCGATAATGAAATATGTGCAATGTGTGAAGCATCAACAGGTGTTGTCATTACATCCATATTGAATCTACCTGCTTGTGATGTTGTGGTTGCACTTGTCATACCTTTGTATTTGGCATCACCACTAAACGGCATGTTACCACTTTGGTATGCTGTTGGAGCCGTGTACTGATATTGGCTCATTGTTGTTAAATTTAAATTTTGTAAATTTAGATCTAAGTCTCTGATAAAGTATGCTTCTGGTTTTTTACCTTTACCTTCGTTAACAACTATCTTTTCAATTTTTGCGTGATCAACCCATAATAATTTGTATGTCTCTGGATCTCTAACTAGTACCTGATCACCATACTTGATCACATTTCTAAAAAGTTTAAAACATCTCTTGTCCCAATCATTGATACTTGCCCATTGCTTAAGACTTTGATTTAAAATTTCAGTTTCTGTGTCAGTTGGTTTATCTTTGTAAAAAATTTTAAACGGAACACCTGTCTTTGGATCATTGTGAGTTGAAAATTCTGCTATTGTGTCAAGTGCCGCATTTATCTCTGTGTCAAGATCCATTTGATCATATTGATAATAACGTTCAATACGATTTGGTTGCCCCGCATATACTTCTGGTAACCACGAGCTGTATTTTGATTGTGAAGATTCTCCATACGAACTACCTACAGGACTTTGTTGTCCTAGTTTAGTTTCATATGTAGTAAAGTGTTTTTTCCAACTCATTGTGTGTACGTACCTTTTATGCAGTTATTTATGTAAATTATATAGTATTTTAATAATGATTGCAACCACTTATTATTGTACACTATCTGCTGTATTTTTGGCCGCTTTGGCTCCTTCACCTGTGTTATCGGCAATTTTCTTCATTATCGCTAGAGAAGTTCTGTAATATTCAGATTCGGCAGTTGCAGTTGGATCGCTTGATCCCATCATTGGAAGGTATTGGTTTGAAATACGCATTCTGGCCGCTGATAATCCGGCTGGATCAGTTATATCTTTACCTACAGCATTGTCACTATTAAAACTAGTTTTTTCATTTACTGCAATTTGACTTGTTGATAAATTAACATTTGATCCTGCGGCTATATTGATTATTTCTTCTTGTTTTGCAATATTTTTATTTTGCATATCTAAAAGTTTATTAAGAACTATATTTTTTGTCTCAAGATCTAAAGTTTTAATTCCGGCTACAATTGCATTTCGCAATGCGGCTGGTTTGCTTCTGTCACTTTTATCTAGATTGTTGTATGCGTTTTGTATTATCTCTCCTACTGCTGACGATTTGTCCGGTGATAAACCCGAAGTCAACCTACTTGTATATGCTCGTTTTCTTGTTTCGCCACCTTTATTTTCTGCTTTGTTTAAACCAGGTAATACCGACCCTGTCAATCTAGATGCATCACCAGTTTCGATCGCTTGTTTAAGTGCTAGAGCATTATTCACAGATGTCATTCTTGTTGCTTCAGCATTTTTCATTGTTTTATTTCCAAATGGTCCCGGTAATGCTAATTTCATTCCTTTAATAATTGCACCAACAATAGCATCTTGTAAAACAGAAAATACACCACCTAATGCTCTGGCAATCGACTGGCCTAAAGTTAAACCTTGGAATCCTTTTAGGAAATCTATAAATCTTTCAACCAACTGGGCAATTTTTTCTGCGATTGCTCCTGCGTTGTCCACAATTTTTTGTGCAATATTAACAAAAAATTCTGTAATACTTTTCATTGAGCTATCTATGATTCCTAATATTGTATCATTGCCAAATAGTGTAGTAAAGAACTTATTAAAAACAACTGCAAATTTTGCCTGAGCACGTTCAAAGTTTATAAATGCCTTAGATAAATTATCAATTTGTGATGTCTCTCTCAATCTTTGTAGGTCTTTGTATAATTCAACCGTACCATTTTCTTGTAATTGCCTTACTTGGTTTATCAATTGAATTTGTTGTCTAGCCGCATTTGAAAATTCTGTGTTCGAACGTTCTATAAGCCCTAGTCTGTCTCTTTCGGCATCACTGACATTTGCTACTTCGTCTATCAATCTCGCTGTTGCTTCTGCGGCACTAACATCATTTAAACTTTCCATGTTATTAATGATGCCATCCATTGCATTGTACAATCTTCTGTTAACCGCAAGTAGTTCTCTACCTGCTTGTGTGAAGAACAAACCACCTCGTCCATATGCTGTTGTAAATGTTGTTGCAAGTTGATCACCAAACTCAACACCAAGACCGGCAAACATACCTACTACTGTTTGTGCCGCGGCAAGTACATTCCTTTGTACATTGTCGGGTAACGTGTTTAACTTATTTGTAAATGCTTCAACTGATGTTGCACCTTTTATGACTGCCGCAATTTGGTCTCTACTTACATTTGCTAATTGAGAAAATGCTGTGATATTTTTTGCATAAACTTCTACCATTTCTGTAATTTGTTCTTGGCTTTTTCCTTCAAGTATTCCTGCAACTCTTAACTGTTCAAGATAATCAGCGGTGTATTCAGTTAATTCATTAAGGCTCATACCCAATAAACCTTGTGCTTGTAAATTATCCCTTACAGCCACATTTAAATCTGAAAATGCTTGTACACCAAATATACCAACCGTGGTTGAATATTTCGAAAGGATTTCTGTGAATGCCCCAACACTCATTTCAGCCGCCACAGCCGCTTTTGCTAATCCCATTGATCCTTGCTCTATTCTAAAACCTAACGCAAAAACTTGTCTAAACGAATCTGAAAATTGTTTTAGTCTACCAATCACAAATCCAACCGCCGCGGCAAAGCCGCCAATCACTGCACCTGCTATTCCTAATTTACCAGCAAATTTTTGTACTGCTACATTAACTGACTTAAAGGGTGTTGATACATTTTTCTTAACTAAATCTTTAGTATAATCGCCACCTTTTTTGTTTAGGTTTGCGATCATTTTCTTTGAACTTTCAGAACTGTTTTTGTTTAATTGTTCAACACGTTTAACAACATCTTGTAATGCTTTTGTTTGCTTTTTGCTTTCTTTTAATTCTTTATCGTCAGTTTTATCCATTGCACCCAAGGCTTTAGCAATCTTTTTTTGCGTTTCCTCAGTTGCCCATTTAGGAAGATTAGAATCGTCCCAATTTATTTGATCTATTGTAATTTTATCGCCGTCAGCCATTTTTCATTAAATACCCATATAATTAAGTAGATAAGTACTACTATAACATAAATATTTATCGTAATAGTTATATACGTATATAATAGGAAACAAAAAATGAGTGAAAACAAATTATCAAAGTACTACAGAGCACCAAAACTATATGTTCGTGTTCCAAGTCAAGGTGCATTTAATTCTGATGCAGAAACATCAATGAGTGGCGAATTAGCAATTATGGCCATGACTGGACGTGATGAAACCATGATGAAAAATCCAGATGCACTGCTTAATGGTGAGGCTATTGCTTTAACTATTAAAAGTTGTGTTCCTGGTATACAAGATCCAAAAGAGTTACCAATAACAGATATCGATACTTTATTAATTGCTATAAAGATTGCTACTACCGGAGAAGAGCACGAAGTAAGTGCAAAGTGTCCTGTGTGCAAAACTGATACTGGTGGGGTTGTTAATTTAAGAAATATTTTGCCAACTGCTAAACTACTCGAGTCTGAATATCCTGTAAAATTAGATACAGGTGTAGTTGTATATGTTAGACCATATACTTTTGCAATGCAGACTGAAGCGGCATTGGCGGCTTTTGATGAAACTAAAACACTTCAAAACTTAACACAAGAAAAAGAAATAAATGCTGAAAGCATGTCGATCTATAATAAAAGTTTTAGAAGAATGGCAGACATGAGTGTTTCTTTACTTGGAAGAAGTATTGTCAAAGTTGTTACACCAGATGGTGATGAAGTTAGAAATCCAGATGAAATATTTGCTTTTATACAAAATATTGATTCATCTGCGGCAAAACAAATTGACGAAGTACTTGCTAAAATTAATAACCTTGATATTGATAAAAAAATTGAATTGACTTGTTCAAAAGAATCATGCGGAAATGTATGGGTATCAGAAGTTGATTTTAGTCCTACGGATTTTTTCGGGGTTGGCTCTTAAAGGCTGAGCCTAGTCAAATAAATGTCTACTTTGAAAAGTTAGCAAAGGAACGCGAAACTATCAAACAACAGATAACCGAAATCTGTTGGTACATGCGTGGATCTATCACTTGGGAAGAGGCTTGGTCTCTTTCTGAAATAGATCGTAACGACTTAATCAAATTTATAGGCGAAAACGCCGAACGATTTAAAAAATCTGGTCAGGTAGTTGTTTAAGTAGACTGCTGTTTAACAGCATCGGCATTTGATTGCCAAAAATCTTTATATTCGATATAGTGAAATTGTTTGTAATCTTTGGTGTGTTTTAAATTGTTCCACTGTGCAGGATCCCACAGCACAAACTCGCCCTGTCTTGATATTTTAACACACAATAACCATTTGTCATTTTCTTCACATGACTCTTGTGATTGTTGAATAAAACTATCTAACAGTTTTACTTCCTTGCCTAGTGCAAGATTGTGCCATTGCAGTTCGCCATAATTTTTTGCCTCAATAACCAGCAATGGAAATGAATCAGGTGGAATAATATCGCCTTTGAATCCTCTAGTT
>Ga0075480_10002987_pt1 | contig 10864 bp, 11 predicted proteins | sample DEB08_DNA_7_FD_81590 | JGI IMG/M metagenome (GOLD analysis project Ga0075480, IMG submission 81590) | Aqueous microbial communities from the Delaware River and Bay under freshwater to marine salinity gradient to study organic matter... | ecosystem: Environmental > Aquatic > Marine > Coastal ... | reverse complement strand
TATAAAAACTTTATGGTTGATGATTTAACACAACCTAAATATAAAAAGATAACTATTTTACAAGGTGATAGAATTGAACATATAGATTATATTAAAGATAAACAATTAGTCTTAGATTATGAATTTTATATCACAAATCAGATAATGAATCCTGTGAAACAAGTATTAGATTTAGAAATGGATTGTAAAGAAACTGAGAAACTGTTTTTAAAATAAATTATCTAAAATAATATATAAAAATGATTGGAGGAGGATTAAAGTTACAAAAAGTTTTAAAAGAACCGAAACTTGAAAATATCATAAATTTAAGTATTATGGTGATACTTATCTTACTATTAAGGTCTTATATTGTTCAAGTAACATATAATATGATGTGGCCTAAAATAGTAGAAAATACTGGTGGAGATACGAGTAAATTTAGACCAATTACTTTCTATGAGGCTATTATGATAGTTTTATTATTTTCATTTTTATTTAGGGCTTAAAATAACATCATGAAATATAAATATTTTTCAATAATTTTTAAAAATTTTATTGTGTTTTAATTCATTAAAATTTTTTTCTAAACTAGGGTATAAAATAATATGGGAGGTGGATTAATGCAGCTTGTTGCTTATGGCGCTCAGGATATTTACTTAACCGGTAACCCGCAGATTACTTTCTTTAAGGTTGTCTACCGCAGACACACTAACTTCTCTATGGAGGCTATTGAGCAGACGATTAGTGGGACCCCCGGTGATGGTGGCAATTCAACTGTCACTATTTCTCGTAATGGTGATTTAGTATACAAGGTATATGTTACAAACACCGCAGCAGCAACTAATGGTTCCAAAATTGTTTCGGAAGTTGAACTTGAAATTGGTGGTCAGAAGATTGATAAGCATTATGAAGAATGGAATCAGATTTGGAATGAATTAAGCACACCTGAATCCAAGGCTATCGGTCTTAAATCTATGATAGGAGATATAGGGACTGCTGGAAGTCCCGATAGTACCGGTCCATTAATGACTCAGTATCCTTTGAACTTCTGGTTCTGTCGTAATCCAGGACTTGCTTTGCCTTTGATTGCTCTTCAGTACCACGAAGTTAAACTTAAGTTTACTTGGGGGACGGGTGCGGCACAAGGTGTTGATTCCAATATCAAAGTATTGTGCGACTACATCTACCTTGATACCGATGAACGCCGTCGTTTCGCTCAGGTTTCACATGAATACTTGATTGAACAGATACAGAAGGAAACCTTCAATTCTACTGATTCAAAAAAATTGAACTTCAATCACCCAGTCAAGGAATTAATTTGGACTTCCCAAGCTTCATCTGGATATAGAAAAGCTCAGCTTAAGTTAAATGGTCATGATCGTTTCTCTGCTCAAGAATCTGAATACTTCCAGCTCAGACAACCGTTTGATTACCACACTGCTGTCCCTAAGCAGAATTTACCCACTTCTGCTCAACTCACTACTTTAGATAGACAGACACAATTTGAAACAATAGGCGAAGCTTCGGATGTCGACTCACTAAGCGCTGCCTTTACAGAGGTAGCAACGGGCGACGCCACCTCTGCTACCAACTTTGATTTCACCGGTTCAAATTTAATATTGGAAATTGCATCTTTGACAGGCCCTGTAACAAGAGGGGATGGAGCAACAGCAGTTGTTGCGGGTGACCAACTTGCAATAGTTGCCACAACAGCTAGCAGCAGCACTACAAATTTTACCGCTGGGTTAACATTTTTTGCAACAGTAACGGCAACACCAACTGTCGCTGCAAATGTAGCAACAATTCCTATAACTTCTCCTACCACTGCTGATGAGTCCCCATTGGTTTTAGGCGCTACGGCTGACGTGGATGGCGTAATAAGAGTTTTTGCAGTAACCAACGGCAATTCTGCTCAGGCACGCACATCGCAGTTGACCAAGAAGATCAATGTCTACTCCTTTGGTCTCAAACCCGAAGAGCACCAGCCATCGGGAACCTGTAACTTCTCTCGCATTGACAACGCCCAGTTAAATTTCTCGGGAGGGGGCACTGCTCCGACCGATAATGAAAACATCTATGCTGTCAACTACAATGTCCTCCGTATCATGTCTGGTATGGGTGGTCTTGCTTACAGTAACTAAAGTATAAACTAAGTATTCTAACTAAAGTATAAATTAAATTTCTAACTAAAGTATTCATACTAAATAAATATATTTTATCTCTATTTTCTAAGATAACTTTTTTTAAAATAATATAAAAAATCAATATTATTTAAGATTCATTAAAAATTAAATTTAGCGGAAAAATTAATTAGTTTAATTTCCCCAAAATTTTTTTCTATAGTAAGGTATAAAATAATATGGGAGGTGGATTAATGCAGCTTGTTGCTTATGGCGCTCAGGATATTTACCTTACGGGTAACCCGCAGATTACCTTTTTCAAGGTTGTCTACCGCAGACACACTAACTTCTCGATGGAAGCTATTGAGCAGACGTGGAACGGGACATTAGGTTCAGCCTCTCGCCAGACTTGCACCGTTTCACGCAATGGTGATTTAGTTCACAGAATGTATTTAGAAGTTACTACACCAAGTTTACAGACGGATGGTACAGATGACAACTATGGTCACGGGATAATCGATAATGTTGAACTTGAAATTGGTGGTCAGAAGATTGATAAACACACCGGAGCATGGATGGAAACATGGTCAGAATTAACGGAACCCAACCCAACAGGTGCCAAGACCGTGTCGGGAGCAACAGATGGAACTAGATTTCAGCGGATGGCTTTGGGGGGAGGTGCCGACATCGGTGGAGGTGGAGGGCAACTTATCTGGGTCCCATTACAGTTTTGGTTCTGTCGTAATCCCGGTCTCGCTTTACCCTTAATTGCCCTTCAATACCACGAAGTTAAAGTTATATTGACATATAATACATTCTCAGCTTCGACTCATACAGCACCAACTAAGGTAGATTTATTCTGCGATTATATATACCTCGATACTGATGAACGCAGACGATTTGCTCAAGTTTCGCATGAATATCTCATTGAGCAAGTTCAAGAAGAATCCAAAGCGAGTGGTGGAAATATGGACATTAATTTTAACCACCCCGTTAAAGAATTAATCTGGACCGGAACGCCGGTTGTTGCAACTGGTGCTTCTACGCCAGTTGCTATTGGAACAAATGATTTTTACCTGAAACTTAATGGTCATGACCGTTTTGCTAAACGTGATTACAGATATTTTACAAGAACTCAGATATGGCAACACCATACAGGGTATGGTGGTACTACAGTATCTGATTCCATAGGTGTTTATTCATTTGCTCTTAAACCAGAAGAACACCAACCATCTGGAACCTGTAATTTCTCAAGGATTGATAATGCACAATTAATAGAAGATGGGGGGTCAACATCTCTTGTAGTATATGCCGTCAACTACAATGTCCTCCGTATCATGTCTGGTATGGGTGGTCTTGCCTACTCGAACTAAAGTTCTTAGGCTTACAGTAACTAAATAATTAATATAAAGTCCTTTAAACTTTAATAAATTTCTAAAAATTATTATCTCATTTTAAGATAAATTATAAACTTTATTCTTTTTTTTATTAAATAAATTAATTAGTTTATTTAATCTAAAATTTTTTTCTATATTAAGGTATAAAAATAATATGGGAGGCGGATTAATGCAACTTGTAGCTTATGGTGCTCAAGATATCTATCTCACGGGTAACCCTCAGATTACTTTCTTTAAGGTTGTCTACAGACGACACACCAACTTCTCTATGGAATCTATTAAGCAGACCTTCAATGGTAGTACTGGTTTCGGTAATAATGTTTCGGCAACTATTTCAAGGAATGGTGATTTAGTTCATAGAATGTATTTGGAACACAGCATTACTTCTACTGATACGGGCACTGATACAGACTTTTGTAATAATTACGGACATGCGATTATTAAAGATGTTGAATTAGAAATTGGAGGTCAAAAGATTGATAAACACTATGGAAGATGGATGCAAATATGGTCTGATTTAACCGAATTTAACCCCACTGGTGCAGCAGTAAAGCATGATACCGGCTCAGGTGGTGTTGATGATTTACCAGGTCAAAAAGCAGGTAGTACACTATTTCAAAAGATGACTGGTACTGGTTTTGGCGCGGATGGAATTGATATGGCTACATCTGGTTTGACAATGTTTATCCCACTTCAATTTTGGTTTTGTCGCAATCCCGGTCTTGCTCTCCCATTAATCGCTCTTCAATACCACGAAGTCAAAATTAAGATGACTTTTGAAACCCAGGCATCTGTAATTAGAGATGTAGGGGCAGGGGCTGACGTCGCTGGTTTAGAACCCACATTTGATTTATGGGTGGATTATATATATTTAGACACGGATGAAAGAAGAAGATTTGCTCAAGTTTCACACGAATATCTCATTGAACAACTACAATACCAAAATGAAAGTTATATTACAGCCACGGATAACACAAAAAATTTATCATTAAATTTCAATCACCCTGTAAAAGAATTAGTTTGGCAATTAAGTACTACTACACACGAAACTACTTTAGCTGACACCGTTGAAGGAGATGCATCTACCTTAGCTGCTGGTATGGATATGACAGCAGGAAAATTTCAATTAAATTTAAATGGACATGATCGTTTTAAAGAAAGAGACTTTAGATATTTTACGCGCACACAGATATGGCAACATCATACAGGGTATGGTGGCGTATTATCAAAAGACAGCATTGGAGTATATTCATTTGCTCTAAAACCAGAAGAGCACCAACCCTCTGGAACTTGTAATTTCTCAAGGATAGATAATGCAGAACTGAAGGTTACAACTGCTATAACAACAAGCAATGAATCATCTGATACTACACCAGGTGGGGCAGAAGAATCTACTAATATACATATTTACGCTGTCAACTATAACGTCCTCCGTATCATGTCTGGTATGGGTGGCTTAGCTTATTCTAATTAAACTAATTGTAAAAAATAAATTATAAAATTAATTATAAAATAAATAATTTAAAAATTTATCATATTGACATACTTATATTTATCCTTTTTATTTAATTTCCATGAATAATGTATAAGTGAATAGTATATAATTTTCTTTAAACAATCATTAATATTATGTATATCATTAATATCAAATCTTTCGATAGAATTATATGATAATAAAATATTATATAAATTTTTACATTTTGTATTATCTTTTATACACTCTAATTTAATTATATTTTTAATTAATTTATCTACTAAAAATTTAATATTAGATAAATTTTTTTCACTGGTTGAATTATTAGTTATACTAAGATTATTTAGACGATTTATAAATACATCTACACCTATTTCTTCATTAATCCATTCTATATAATAATTAATATTACATTCTAAAATGTAAATACTTTTGTTTTGATCATTAATAATATCTGCTATTTCTACACTAGAAATTGTAAATGTATTATCTTCTACAACATCATGTCCTTCCGATAAAATATCACGGATATCTGAAACGACTTGTTCAATTGGTACCACTTCAGGTTCAACTGACGCTTCTTCCGTTTCACTCGCAACAGGCGCTTCTTCTACCTCACTCGCAACAGGCGCTTCTTCTACCTCACTCGCAACAGGTGCTTCTTCCGTTTCACTCGCAACAGGCGTTTCTTCGGTTTCACTCGCAACAGGTGCTTCTTCTACCTCACTCGCAACAGGCGCTTCTTCGGTTTCACTCGCGACAGGTGCTTCTTCCTCAACTGAAGTCTCTTCCTCATTAACCAAAGAGGTTGATTCGCTTACAACAACATCTTCAGCCGGTTCAGATTCTTCAACAGTATTCAAAACGTTATCAACCGTATCACTCATTTTATAATGATTTAAATAAAATAATTTTAAGTATATTTATTTATTTAAAAAAATCATAGATATTTAAAGTAAAGTTATGTCCGATCATAAAAAACCTATTTATGCTGGAAATAAAGGTTTAGCTAATTTAGGAAATACATGTTATATGAATTCGGCATTACAATGTTTAAGTCATCTGATAGTATTTCATCCAAATAATGAAAAATTTTTTAATGAATGTAAAAGAGCAAATAAAGATTCATTACTTTATGAATGGTTTCAATTCCAAAGAAGTATGTGGTCAAATGATGATGAAAATATGATAAATCCCATTAATCTTTTAAGACGTTTTCAGAAAATATGTTTAGAAAAAGATTTATATTTCAGTAATTTCAATCAAAATGATATCGATGAGTTTTTAACATTGTTTCTTGATTTATTACATCAAGGGGTCGGTAGAAAGGTTGAAATGAGTTTTAATACGAAAGTTATAGACGAAGCAGATAAAATAAATCTTAAGAGTAATCAAACTTGGCAAAGATTTTATGAAAAGGATTATTCATATATCGTTGAAAATTTTTATTCACAGCTTTTAGGAATTACTAGTTGTACCGATTGTGAATATTATACAACAAATCATGATCCTATACAAGTATTATCATTAGAAATACCCGAAGATAGTCATTCATTAAATTGTTGTTTAAGACAATATATGAAAAAATATAGATTAGATAGTGAAAATACTTGGCAATGCGATGCTTGTAAGAATCATGTAAGACCCTTTAAACAAACGCGATTATGGAAAACTTCAGATATTATCTTTATATTATTAAAAAGATACAATAGGAACCAAAAAATTGATAAATATTTAGAATATCCTTTAACACTGGATTTAAAAGATTATAATATAAATTACAGTAAAAATAAAAGTAATAAATATTCACTGAACGGTATGGCGATTCATAGTGGCGGTTTAGGTGGTGGTCATTATTATGCTGTTTGTAGAAACTATTTAGATGATCACTGGTATGAATATAATGATAGTCATGTATCAAGAGTGACCAATGATAAATTAATGAAATATTCACCTTATTTATTAGTTTATAGAAGGATTTAAACTTACCGTAGGATTTAACTATTCAATTAAAGTTAATCTTTTTCCATCGCTCTTATAAAGTTTACCTTTTTTCCTAATAATAACTCCTCTTGGTGGAACTTTAATAGGTTTACGCTTTGTTCTACGTGTATTTTTTCTTTTTCTACTTGGTGACCGACTTCTTTTCTTTGTCTTTTTAGCCTTTTTGTTTTTTTGTTTTCTCATAAAAGAAAAGGGAATACCATCTGTAAAATCACTTAGTTTAATCATATTAATACTATAATATAGATTTATATTTCTAATAAATCATCATTTTCTTCATCAGATGAATCACTAAATTCTTGAATAGTTGTATTCATTTTTATGTATTCAAAGAGTTCATTAAAATCTCCCTGAATAATATTTGTATTGTAATAATCATCTAATTTTTTTAATGATAAAAATAAACTATTAATATCTTCTAAATATTTTAAATCATATAAATCTTCTTCTATTTCACTCATATGATAGTTATCATAATTGCGTTTATTTTTATAATCATACATTAAAGATATAAAATCATTTTTAAATGAATCATAATCTGTAACTAATGATAAATCGTCTTTATTGACTATCCATTCATATGTTTTAGTATTCATATCTTCTAGTATATCTTTAACTGTTAGATTTTCTTCATATTTAACTTTAGTAGATAACCATTTATCTATGGGTATCTTTGTTTTTGTAATAGGCACGAGATGCGATGGATTCATAATAAATTTATGATTAAATAAAATTATTTTATAAACGAATAATATAAATGAATCCATTTGAGGAACTTCAAAAAATTCGAGTGAACAGAGCATGGATGAGGAAAAATTCGGCGAATTTCACTTATGCGAAAGAGGTTTTCAAGGGCATATTTGGAGAGGATGAATACATTAAATTAAAAAAAAGGTATCAAATAGAAGAGATAATTTATAAATATTTAAAAAAGGCGAATAAAGATGCGTTGTCTGTATTGAATCTCACGGCGAGCGATATTTTGAAAGGGGGGGGGGCTTATTACTACGCTGCGGAAGAATCTTGAAGATGCGATTACTAATTTAAATGCGGTGAAGAAGGAAAAGGTGAAGGTGGATCAGGAAAAGGTGGAGGTGGATAGTGAGGTTAAATTGGCATATGATAGGGTTACAGAGGCTAATAAAAAACTTATAACGACTGATGAAATATTACCTCCAATTTTGGAGGAAATATTACCTCCAATTTTGGATAAAATATTACCTCCAATTTTGGAGAATATTGGGGAGGAAGAGGAAGGAGGTGGTGGGGCTATGGGGGGGGGATATAGCGGAGTCGGGAGAAAGGTTAGGGGTAGTCGTATTAAATCTAAAAAGCGTAAATCTAAAAAGAAATCTCATAAGCGTAAATCTAAAAAGCTTAAATCTAGAAGAAGATCTAAACGTCAATGAATTCTCTAACTATTTTCTTTATAATTTCTCTATCTTCAGATGAATCTATACTTAAATGAGGATGATTACCATCACTATCATTTAACCATTGAAACGTGTTTAATTCTGAAGGATGATTTCTATTATTAAGATGGTTTAAGTAATTATTTGGATAAATATTTCGAATTCTATATTCTTGTAATTCATCGGAAATATTTAATTGAATAATTTTAAAACCATTTTTAACGAGTGCTTCATATTCATTTTGATATCTTAAATCATCAACTAAACAATATTCTACATCTTTACACTGATTAATTACATAATTTACCCATACATCTTTGTTTATTTCTCTCATTTTTTGACCGATACTCGTTAAAAGTGTTCTATCTTTTATTTGAGGATCCATATTAAAAAGATCTGAAGCTACATCTTTTACTTTTTTACCAAATGAAAATATTTGAAATCTAGGTTCAATTTCACATAAATAATTGCAAAGAGTAGTTTTCCCCGAACACATTTTACCTGTGACAGCGATACGCATATTTATATTTTATTAAGAATTATTATTTTAAGTATTTCGAATTTATTTTATTTTTCTCAATTTTTAAATACTACTCTATTTAAAAATTTGATATCATATTAAATGTATCAAGTAGAGACAAACAAAATGCGTGTACAAAAAAGAAATGGTTCCTATGAAGAAGTATCCTTTGATAAAATTCTTACTCGTATTAAGTCATTATCACAAGGTTCTGAATTTGAGAAATCATTAAATATCGATGAAACAATTATAGCTCAAAAAGTTATTCAAGAAATTCATGATGGAGTTAAAACAAGTGAATTAGATGAATTATCTAGTCAAATAGCTATTGCGATGTATAGTAAAAATCCCGAATTTAAAACTCTTGCTGGTAGGATTGTAATTTCAAATCATCATAAAAATACTAAGAATACTTTTTCAGAAAAGATAGAATTACTTTATAATTATCAGAAGGATGGTATTCATAAACCATTAGTCGCGAAATATTTATATGATTTAGTACAACAAAATAAGGAGAAGATAAATAAATCTATTGATTATATGAAAGATTATGATTTTGATTTCTTTGGTTTTAAGACATTAGAAAAGAGTTATTTATATAAAACAGATGGTATAATAGTAGAAAGACCACAAGATATGCTAATGAGAGTTTCTCTAGCGATTCATAGAAATAATTTAGATGAAGCATTAGAAAATTACAAATTAATGAGTGAACATTATTTTACTCATGCTACACCGACTCTTTATAATGCCGGTTCAAATAGAGAACAATTCGCTAGTTGTTTCCTCTTAACAATGAAAGAGGATTCAATATCAGGTATTTATGATACTCTTAAAGATTGTGCTCTCATCTCAAAACACGCTGGTGGTATTGGATTAAGTATTCATGATATTAGGGCAAAAGATTCTCATATCGCTGGAACAAATGGTGTATCAAATGGTTTAGTTCCTATGTTAAGAGTATTTAATGATACAGCTCGGTATGTTGATCAGTGTGTAACACCTGAAACAATTATTTATACAACAGAAGGTCCTAAACAAATTCAAGAATGTGAATATGGTTCTACAGAAGTATTCACTACAAATGGAAAAGAAATCATAGAAAATGTAATAGAACATTCGTATGAAGGTGAAATTTATGAAATAGAAACAATGCATTCTTTAGAACCATTGCGTATTACAGATGAACATCCTGTTTATGTATTAAAAGGTCAAAAGCGGGGATTAAATTATGATATTATTAGAAACCGATTAGAGAAGGGATTAATTGCACCCGAATGGTGTTCAGTAAAAGATTTAACAAAAGATGATTTATGTTTATTTAAAATTCCAGATTATGAAGTTGATGATAGTAATATCTCAAATGATGATTGTTATATATATGGTTTAATTTTAGGTGATGGATGCATGATGCCTTCATCAACAAATTGTTATTTAAGTTTACATAAGGAAAATAAGAAAAATATTATTGATTTCGTGAAAAAATATCTAGATGATAAATGTATTGAGAATCGATGCGTAGATGAAGAAAATACTACAAGACTTTATTGGAAGAGAAATAATCAATTAGTCTTTAGACATTGTGATATTTATGATAAAAATAAAGAAAAACATATTACATCTAAATGGTTAAATTTACCATTAGAAAAGATTAAATATATCGTTAAAGGATTAATTGATACAGATGGATGTAAGGGTAATGAATTATTATTTGATACTACTTCTCATAATTTATTAGAATCATTAAGATATCTCTTATTAAGGATGGGTATTCCTACAAGTGGATACATTAGAGATAGACGCGGTGAAAATCATATTTCTATGTATGGTGATAGAATAGAAAATAAGAAAATTTCATATACATTAAGAATTCCCAAAACAGATAGTATTTGTGAATTATTAGATATTGAAAAGGGTAAATTTAATAAATATTTCACTTTTGATGATTATATTGCTAC
>Ga0075480_10002986_pt1 | contig 10864 bp, 9 predicted proteins | sample DEB08_DNA_7_FD_81590 | JGI IMG/M metagenome (GOLD analysis project Ga0075480, IMG submission 81590) | Aqueous microbial communities from the Delaware River and Bay under freshwater to marine salinity gradient to study organic matter... | ecosystem: Environmental > Aquatic > Marine > Coastal ... | reverse complement strand
CTTACCTGCAACGGCAGGATGTCCTTCAGCTTTGGGATCTACAATCAGTGTACTGGGAGTATGTAGAGAATCGCTGTCGAAATCACAACCCACAAGATTCGTATACCATTCCCAATAATTATGATGAACAAGAGCCGCATGAAGACCAATCAAAGAACCGCCATTTTCAAACCATTTAATAAAGTCCGCTTTCTGCTTATCATTTAAAGATTTCCCAATATCAGTAGTGCTAGAAAGAATGACAGCGTGATACTTTACGAGATTTTCAAACTTGAAGTCCTTACCGTCTTCACCGATATCAACCTGAATTTTGTGTTTACCTAGGAATCTCGTCAACCAGCCATTCAGTTCTGGAATCTGCGGATGCCTATACCAAGAAGTTTTACTCCAAAGGAGAACTCTATACTCCATTCCTTCATCATTCATTTCCTGATTAAAAGCAGGCTTTTTGTCCTGCCCCCAAATAAAGCAAGAGCTTAAAAATACTAATATAAAAAGACCGGCACTCTTTTTCATGATTTATCCTTAACTAAGTTTCGCCACATATACAAAATTGCCCTAAGTCAATTGTAAGGATAAACATGCTCCGAGTTTCAAAGAATTACCTAAAGATAAACGTCAAGAATTAGAAGTATTGAGTCAAATAGGCAATTACTTATCTAAGGTCTAGAACGGCCGTTCTTTACAAACTCTTCAAGTTTCTCTTTCAACTCTTTAACTATCTCTGGATGTTTGTAGTAGAGGTTATCCTTCTCTTCAGGATCTTCATCAAGATTATAGAGCTGACCTGGAGCATCAGGAGCTGTTAATTCACGAGCAAGATCTTTAGCCCCCCACTCACCTTCTCTATTGTACTTATTACCTCCAGAGCCTTGGTGATCCATGTATTTCCATTTTCCTTTGCGAATGGACTTTGCTTTTACCCAAGCTTGCTGGATTTGATATTTTTTAAATGGTTTAGACTCGGGTTGTTCTCCTGTTAAGACTTTGGCAAAGCTAAAACTGTCTTCAGCGGATTTATGAGGAAGTTCATAGCCAACTATTTCTGCAATTGTCGCCATAACATCTGTCAAACTGACAATTTGCTTAGATGTTGATCCAGCTTTAATTTTTTCAGGCCACTTAACTATGAATGGAACTCTATGCCCTCCTTCCCAGTTATCTCTTTTAATGCCACGCCAAGGATGAGAGCCATAATGATTATGATCTCGTAACATTGCTTTAACAGTTGGTAACTCAGGGCCATTGTCGCTTGAAATCATGACAATTGTATTCTTGTCTAAACCAGTCTTGTAAAGTGTTCGCATGAGCTCACCAACAACCCAGTCAAATTCAAAAATGAAGTCGCCATGTGGACCTGCTCCAGATTTCCCTTTGAACTGAGTTCCAGGAAAAGATGGTAAGTGTACAGCTTGAGTTGAGTGAAAAAGAAAGAATGGTTTATCTGGATTCTTCTTACTATGATCCTTTAGAAAAGCGATGCTCTTTTCTATAAACTTCTGATCGGCTCCTTCCATTTGAAAGTCTGGGGCAATCATTCCTTGACGACAATCTTTAGAATATGGACTTTCTGGAAGCCCTATTTCCTTTTTGACTTCTGGAGTTAGTTGCCTTGTTGGAGGAACTGGAATTCTATCTCCATCCACATAAGCATAAAGCCAATCAGTAGTCGGACAGCAAACTGTTCCGAAGAATTTATCAAAGCCACGATGAATTGGTGAATCAGGACTAGCTTTTGAGTAATCAATCCTTTTAATAGGCTCCAAACCATTTTTATTTATCGGCTTTCCCTCTTTATCCAAAAAGGTCATTCCCACATGCCACTTACCAAACATGGCAGTTGTGTACCCTTTTTCCTTGAGCATATGAGGTAAAGTTAATTGATCTTTCTTGATCATATTTGGTCCACCGACCCCAGTAAAGACTCCATTAAAGCCTGTCCGGAAAGCAAATTTACCAGTCAGTAAACTGTAACGGGATGGGGTACAAACTGTAGAAGGGCTATGTGCATCTAGAAAACGCATTCCTTCACTAGCGAGCTTATCTAGATATGGCGTAGGTATTTTTGACTTTGGGTTGTAACAAGCTATGTCCCCGTATCCCAAGTCATCTGCAAGAATGAAAATTATATTTGGCTTTTTAGCCGCACCAAGAGCACCAACAAACACACACAAGAAGAACACACAAACTTTCACTAGACTTCTCCTAAAAAAACATCTGCATAAAGATGCACCCAAAGCCCTTTGTTAGCCCAAATAAAAAATTCAAGGATTTGAATATTTCCTTCAAATAAAACTCAAAAATCTTGTAATTAACTTAAATCCTAGATGACTTTTTGACTAAGAGTAGCATTTTCTTTAAATCTAAATTCAGTAAATTTTAAGCTTAATGTCTATCATTCTCAATAAGACCTTCCTCCAAAAACTCAATAATATTTTAGCTCTGGCCATTCCAAGTAAAATCATTAAACGAGGTAATGCCTTCTCATTTATTGAGCTTACTTCTGAGGAAGAGATCAAAGATGAATTCCAAAAATATCAATTTGATGGCTTAAACTTATATAATTCCCAGAATGGAAATACTGTGAAAGGTGAATGCTTTTTTCTAAAAGCAGGACAGGAGCTCGAGTTTGATGTGGAAGTGTCAATTTTAGCAGGTTCTTCCCCAGAAAATTTAAGAGTCGATAGATACATTCTAGATTTATCTTCTGAACTAATTATGATCGATTTTTGTTAATTCATAAAAATTAATCCTAAACTCAAATTTATGACAAAGTAACCGTTTTCGTACGCCTTGTATTTCAATGAATGAAATTTAAAATCAAGATTTAATTTCAATGAATGAAATTGAATGTATACATTAACTGATTAGTCAGAGATAAAAGTCTTTATATTTTCAAATTGTTTGTGTTAAAAGTTTTAAACAATTAAAGATTTATATCAAAACAGTCAGCAACTAAAACTACTAAAAAGGGATAAACAGTATGTTTTCCAACAAACTCTGTACTCTTTTCATTGCCTCCCTACTCTTCTTAAGCTCAGCTAATGCACAAGAGCACAATACAGCAAGACCTGGCGGCAAAATTCCTAGCTCTCCAAAAATTGAACTAGTCCAAGTTGCGCATGGCTTCGTTGACCCAATTAACGTTGCTGTTCCTAAAGACGGTTCAGGCAGAATTTTTGTAGTCGAAAGACCGGGAACTGTAAAAATTGTTAAAAACGGTAAGATTTTAAAAGAACCTTTCCTTGATATCAAATCTACTGTTGTTAGTTCTTTCCTTGAGCAAGGGCTTTATGATTTAGAATTCCACCCAGACTTCAAAAAGAATGGTAAGTTCTACGTTCACTACTCTGATATGTGGTTCAATGGCGATTCTTTCATTGTTGAATATACTGTTGATAAAAAGAACCCGAATATCGCTGACAAGAAATCTGCTAAAGTTATCATGCAGATCGAGCAACCTTACGCTAACCATAATGGTGGAGAACTAGTTTTCGGACCAGACGGCTACCTTTACATTGGCAGTGGCGACGGTGGTTGGGAAGGTGACGTTCTTAACGCAGGTCAAAGACTAGACACTCTTCTAGCTAAGATCTTAAGAATTGACGTAAACAAGGCTTCAGACACTAAGAACTACAGTATCCCAGCTGACAACCCTTTTAAATTCAAACCTCAGCAAATGAAGCTATTTGGTGTTTCTGAAAAAACTTTCTCTGAAATACACCCAAAAGCTAAACCTGAAATCTGGGCTTATGGAGTTAGAAACCCACTAAAAATGCAGTTCGACAGAAAAACTGGCGACCTTTACATTGCTGACGTCGGTCAAAATCACTGGGAAGAAATCAACTTCCAACCAGCAAAATCTAAAGGTGGAGAGAACTACGGTTGGAAACACATGAACGGTACTATGCCATTCCCACTAGATTTCAAAGGAGATCCAGTACACAAAAGCAACCCTAAAGTTGGTGTAATGCCGGTTGCTGAATATAACCATGTAACAGATGGTATCTGTGTTATTGGTCTTGGTATTTACCGTGGTGCTTCTTACCCTTCACTTGATGGCGTTTACTTCTTTGGCGATTGGGGTTCTGGTCGCATTTGGGGTATCAAACGTGATGCTGGAAACAAATGGCAAATGGAGCAACTAGCTGATACAAAATTAATGATTTCTGGTGCAGGCGAAGACCACGACACTGGAACAATTTACGTTACTAACGCTAATGCTTCTTATGATGGCAAAGTAAAACCTTCTGACAACATCCCAGGTTCTCTTTGGATGATTGTTCCAAAAGGTAAAGTTCCAGCTGGCGCTAAACTAGCTCCAAGAGATGACAAATAATCTCTAAAGCTTAGATCTATACAAAAAAGCCCTCGAAGTTTTTCGAGGGCTTTTTATGTCTAAATACGGAAATTACTTTTTGATCTCAGCCTCTAAAGAACGAATGTAAGCTGCAACATTTTTCATATCGTCTTCGCTAGAAAGAACAGAGTTAGCCATTGCTCTCATCTGAAAACCACCTGGTGTATCCATCCCTCTGTGTCCTGCCTTGAAGCTTTTAAGCATATCAAAGATATAAAAGTCTGCTTGTCCAACAATTCTTGGAGCAGGAACTCCTGGATTGAAATAGCCCTCACCTTTTGGACCGTGACATGTTCCACAAACTGTATATTTCTCTTTGCCTTTAAGCTTATCGCCAATTTTCATGTGGTTTGATTTAACCTTTGGTAGCTTAATAGCGTATTCTAAAGCGGCTTCTATCTCTTTGTCACTCAATTTTGACTCTTTAAGAGCCTTAAGCATATTTACAGTACCTGGCCCTTTTCTCTTACCAGACTTAATTACTTTAAACTGAGCTCTAACATATTCTTCTTTTAGAATTGTCAGGTTTGGAGCCTGACCAAATTCTTTTCCTCCAGCACCATTATCACCATGACAAGATTTACATGAAATGTCATAAGCTTCTTTCCCTGATTTCTCTGCAAAAGAATTTAGAGAAAACAGAGTAAATATCATGACAGTTAAAATTGTTTTTTGCATTACTATTCCTTTCAATAAATTTTTATAAGGCAAAGAGCCCGACACAAAACCTCATTAATCAACCTTATAAATTCAATCGATGAACTTATATTATTTCATTGATTGAAATTCACACTGATAACTCTTCTTTTCCTATTATTTATAAAAAAGCATGACATGAATTCATTTTTCACTCGACTCATTAGTAAAAATCAACTAGTTTAAATTATTATGAGTCTTAGCAGAAATTCAGAATTCTTACAGATCGCCTTTGATTCAAGGCCGGTCTTAACTGCATACGCCTATAGCATCTTAAAAGATTGGGGATTAGCTCAGGATATATTTCAGGATGCAGTGATCAGTATGAATGAGAAACATTCTGAAATCCAAGCAGACTCCCCACTCAAATGGCTCAAGTCAGTAATTCGCAATAAAGCCATTGACCATATTCGCAAAAACGAGCGGAATAAAAATCGCAATGAGCAGCTTTCCATACTGTTAGAAGAGAAATTCGACCAGTTCCTAAAAAACGATTCCATTCAGGAATATAAAGAAAAGGAAAACGCTTTACAAAACTGCATGGCAAAGCTCAAACCTGAATCTCGCAATGTAATCATAGACTTTTATAAGACTAAACTGTCTTGCGAAAAAATCGGCAATCTCTACAAAAAAAGTACCAATGCTATCCGCTTAATTTTGTCTCGTTCAAGGTCAGATCTTCGCTACTGTGTTAAAAAGCAGCTGGAGAATCAGCCATGAAGAAGCATGATTTATACGACAAGTTTCTGACTGATACTTTAAGCGAAAATGAAGAGAAAGAGCTCTTAGAAGTTTTAAAAGATGAGAAAAAGGCTGACTCATTTACTGAATATATAATAGAAACTAATATGATGGTTTCTGCAGCTGAAAATATCGATTCTGCTACAATTCAAATTAGCAAATCTAAGTCTGAAATTCGCTCTATCGTCTTAATTGCAGCAGCTATGATTACACTCGGCTTCATCTTGTTCTTTACCTCATTTAAAGATAGCTTTGAAGTCATAAGCTCAGATGTAGTCAACGTAACTGAAGGTTCAGAGTTCATCGACAAACGTATAGAATTTACAGAAGGTGAAATAACTCTTAGATCCTCAAATGGAGATCATATTAAAGTTAAAGGCCCAGTAGACTTAGAATTAAGCTCATTAGAAGAAATTAACTTAAGAAAAGGTGTCATTTCCGTTAAATTATCTGACTCTACCGACAGCTTTGAAGTACTAACTCCTCATGGATCAGTCAAAGATTTAGGAACAGCCTTTGGTTTAGCCGTTAGAGAAAGCTTTTCTGAAATTCATGTATATGATGGCAAAGTTCAGGTTAATCTTCCAAATGCCATAGAAACTTTGATTGCAGGTGAATCAATCGCCTTCAGTCCTTCAAAAAAATTCTCCAGTATAGCCTACAACAAGAACCTCTTTAAAGAGGAATTGGCAGAAACACTTTTCATGGGAGAAAGAGAGCTACGTCCTGGAGAACAAATGGATCTGGTACTGGATACTTCAGGAAAAATACTTAAAGCGGACCTGAAACTTGAGTTTAGCAAGGAACAAGATTTTAAGTACAGAATAATAGCCTACTCAAATGAAAAAGAGGTTTTTAAATCAAAAGAGTTTTCAGCAAATGATAAACCAAGTATTGAGATTCCCACTACCGCTATCAAGGATTTGAAAATCGAAATGAAAGTCGCCCATGGCTTGGCTGCAAACAGTATACTTAAAATCGAAAACATGTCTTTGATTACAGAAGGTGTACGTCCTTATGAAGGAGAAGTACTAATTGCCGCAGGTTCCGAATGGAAATACATTTTTGAGACAAAACCTGATAAAAACTGGATGGAACAAAATTTTGATAGCTCTACATGGCTTCAAGGAAACGCTGTTCTAGGATTCGGAGACAAGGATATCAGCACTAAAATTGGAGGTTATGAACTTCGCAAAACGGTAAAAAATATTTACTTTAGGCATGAATTTGAAGTCAATGATTTAGAAATAAACTCCCTAAAAAAGATGGTTGCCAACTTACTCGCTGATGATGGAGCTTTAGTTTTCCTAAATGGCAGTGAAATCTTCCGATATAACTTACCTGATGGTTTGATCGATGAAGATACTCATGCTCTAAAAGTAATAAGTAAAGGTGGAGAAATGATTTATAAAAACTTCTCTATACCTACAGACTCTCTAAAAATGGGAAAAAACGTACTATCAGTTGTACTGTTTCAAAGAAGAGGGAAAAGCTCTGATATGCGCTTTGACCTGCAAATTAAAGCATATTAGCTTAATTCAAACCCCTTCTTCGTTTTAGAACTGCAACCTCATATATTCAAAGCTGTGTTAAGACATTTTAGTTACAGTATAAATATTTTTGATATTCAAAAGTAAAAGAGGCTGAAGTGATGAAAACAGCTTCAGCCATTTATCGATTATTAATTTATCAACCTACAGCATCATTTCCTTCTTCTTCTGTTCGGATACGTATACACTGCTCTAACGGCCAGACAAAAATTTTACCATCTCCGATAGTGCCGGTCTTTGCAGCTTTAACAATTGCTTTAACAGCTGTATCAACAAATTCATCATTAAGAGCGATTTCTATTCTTACTTTATCTAGAAGGTTTACTTTCTTAACCTGTCCACGGTAACTCTCCTCAAATCCCCCCTGTTGACCACAGCCACGAACTCTATTGACAGTCATTTTTTGAATACCAGCTTCAAATAGGGAATCTTTGACATCATCCAGTCTTTCCGGTTGAATTACTGCAACTACTATTTTCATTTCAATCTCCTAAAGTGCATCTTCTGGATTTGCTTCAATGTGATGTATAGCAAGGTCTGAGCCTATTCTCTCTTCCTGAGTGTCAAGTCTTATACCTAGGGTAGCTTTTAAAGCTCCATAAACTACAAAACCTGCAATCATTGCAAATGCTGCTATTCCAACACTGACAATCAGCTGTCCCATAAAACTGACACCTCCGCTACCTCCAAGACTTTGCTGACCAAAGATCCCAGCTGCTATTCCTCCCCAAAGTCCACAAAGACCGTGAAGAGGCCAAACTCCAAGAACATCATCAATCTTAAGTTTTTGAGTTTCTATTTCAAAAGAAACTACAAAAAGAGCTCCGGCAATAGCACCTACTGCCAGAGCACCGATAGGATGATAGATATCTGAGCCGGCACAAACCGCAACCAAGCCTGCTAGTGCGCCATTGTGTACAAACCCGGCATCGTTTTTAGAAAGTAATAAAGCTGCAATAGTACCACCGACCATTGCCATTAGAGAGTTTATTGCAACTAAGCCCTGAATATCAACCAAAGCTCCCGCACTCATCACATTAAATCCAAACCAGCCAACTATAAGTATCCAGCTTCCTAGAGCTAGAAAAGGAATACTACTGACTTTAATACTGCTGGAATCATACCGTTTTATACGATGGCCAAGCAAGATAACAGCAGGTAAAGCTAACCAGCCACCTGTTCCATGAACCACAGCGGAACCTGCAAAATCGTGAAATGTAGCACCGAATGTAGTAGCTAACCAACCAGTGTCTGAGGAGAAAACATCACTGAACTGTCCCCAGGTTACCCCTTCGATCAAAGGGTAAACCAATCCTACAAAAATAATTCCGGCAATTGAGTTGGTCCAAAATTTAGCTCTCTCAGCAACTCCGCCAGATATAATTGCTGGGATACATGCAGCAAATCCCAGGAAAAGGAAAAAACGAATATATTCAATGCCGTTTACACCACCAGCTTCTGAAACATCGCCTGTTAAAAAAATACCTCTTGCCAGTGGATATCCAACAAAGAAATAAATAAGAGTAGAAAAGCCCCATTCACAAATAATTTTGTTTAATGCATTTACCTGATTCTTATGACGAACAGATCCAACTTCTAAAAAAGCAAAGCCTGCGTGCATTGAAAGTATCAGAACTGCACCAATGAGAATAAAAAATGCATCGGATGAAGATGCTAATGCACTGGAAGCTGACTCTCCATCCTCTGCCGATAAATTCAGCAAAGTGAAGAAAAATAAGCAAAAACTCACAATACGAGTATTTTTTAACATATTAACGCCCACCTATTATTATAACGTAATTAAAGATCATATTAATATCAATAATATGGATAACACCCCGAAACTGTCATTATTTTACCCATTTTTTATAAATAAAATATTTTATATGTATATTTTACTAATCTTTATTACATTTATGTAAATAATATTGACTTATAAAAACAAATTGACTCAATTATATGTAAATTTAAATGACACACACCTGATGGTTTCACTTAAATAGACTGTTCTCTCTTCCTTGCATATCCCTTCAAAGTTAATAGTATAATAGGCACAGCATTAAGCTGTCGGATGGGTTTATATGGTTGTCTCGAATGAAGAAATATGGCATGACCTTTTTTGTCAGAGGTTACATGCAAACGGTATGTTGCCTGAAGTTCAGGTACAGGAATTAGAAAGCAGGCCTGGCTGGGCCTGGAAATGGTCAGATTGGTTTGAGAGTTTATTCAAGCTTTATGAACACCTGAACAAAAGTCAGCACATGCCTCCTCCTGGTTCAGAATTAAGTAACTGGATCAACCAGCAACATAAAGACTATTTCACTGGAAGACTAAGAGACGACCAGATCGAATACCTTAACAGCATAAACAGCTGGAAATGGAATGAAGATTATAACTTCGAAGGCCTCAATAAATTCGCTATATCAAACCTTCAGCGCTGGTGGGTTTCATACTACTACTTTCGGAAAGAAGTTGAAGAGAAAAGTCTTCCTTTATCCTTTGGTGACCGCTACTACATTTGGTGGCTTTCACAAAGAAGAGCTCTTAAAGCGGGTATGCTTTTTAACTGCCAGATTTCAGCCCTAAATGATGTTTCAAAGAATTGGGCATTCTCAAAAGCTGAATTTAACTGGGAAAGGTTATTTAACCTAACCATGCAGTTCTACAAGACAAATAAAAGGCTGCCTCAAGAATATGAATCTTACGAAGGTGAAAAGGTGGCTTCATGGCTTCGCTTTCAAAGAAGACGATACAAGTCCGGCACTATTAGTAAGCTTCAGTTAGAAAAATTAGAGTCCTTTCCTACTTGGTCTTGGGATGTTTCAAATGCAGATTGGGAAACATCCTTTACTGAGGTCAAAACCGGTAAACGTGAAAATAAGAACTGGCAGGAACTTCAAAGAGAACTTTATAAAAGCGGTCAACTTGAGAAAGAAAGAATAGAGAGATTAGAGTCTATTCAAGCCTGGTCCTGGGACCCTGAGTTTGATGAGTGGCTGAAACACTTTTCTACCTTAAAAGATTTTGTTGAAGAACACAATGAAATCCCACTTGAGAAATCAAAATTAAGTGGCCCTGAACTTCCAGCTTGGTGCAATGCCCAGCGATTATTTTACAATGATAACGAACTTCCAGAAAAAAGAATTCTTCTTTTAGAGGGAATTCCTGGATGGATTTGGGACCAAGAGCATGCAGAATGGCTAACCAGTTTTGAGAAGCTCAACGATTATGTCAATGAACATAAGCAATTACCCTCAAAATCAGACATTCTTCATAGTTGGTGCCAACAACAAGTAAAAAGGAAAAATGAAGGTAAAATCACCCCTGAACAATTCCTTCTTTTAGATGCAATTCCTATTTGGGAATGGTACCCCGATAACGACTCTATCAAATAAAGTTGACATTTTTCACAATTTTCCTGTATAACTGTTACTTTGCCACACGTTATTTAGATTTGCGTAGGTTGTGTATAATATAACTAAGTAACAATATTAATCACTTATTCTACTTCTTTTTG
>Ga0075480_10002985_pt1 | contig 10866 bp, 5 predicted proteins | sample DEB08_DNA_7_FD_81590 | JGI IMG/M metagenome (GOLD analysis project Ga0075480, IMG submission 81590) | Aqueous microbial communities from the Delaware River and Bay under freshwater to marine salinity gradient to study organic matter... | ecosystem: Environmental > Aquatic > Marine > Coastal ... | reverse complement strand
GCAATCGCTCGAGGGAGTCGTCTACTTGTGTCGCAATGAGATGCATGAGCTAGTGCGCAGGTGCCGGTGTCTGGCGTTTACGCGGCGGGTTAAACAGTGGACCGTCGATGACCTTGCAGGGCGCCATCAATCGTGTCCATTGCAACTCGCGCTGATAGTAGATCTCAGCAACAAACTCATCCCCAACAGCGCCGTGCGGTATCTCTACCTGCGCAAAAGCAAGGTTCGATTTTGCCGTGGGACACCAGGCGGCAGAGGTGACAATGCCGATCTGCTTACCGTTCTTGAGAATGAACGAATGCTCGGCGGGCTTATTGCCCTCGACATCGAGCAGAACAAACCGGTACCGCAGGCCTTCTTCTTTCTGCTTCAAAAGCGCGGCGCGGCCGTTGAATAGTGGCTTATTAAAATCAACCTGCCAGTCCAAGCCCATCTCGAGCGGCGTACGGGTACGCCCGGGGCGCACCGCAATTTCCGCAGGCACGAAGTCGACCTTGGCCTGCAAAAAACCCGCTTCAATCCGCGCCATGTGGAGTGCGTGCGAGCCGATGGGTTTAATCAGGTAATCGCGGCCCTTATCGAACAACTCATCCCAGAGCGCTTCGGCTTTACTGGGGTCGATCCAGACTTCATAGCCCAAATCGCCGGTAAACCCCGTGCGGCTTACCATCATCTCAACACCTTGGAAATCAAATCGCGCAATGCCAAAGGGCTTGAGCTCGTTTAAGCCTTCACAACCAATCAAAGTCAGAATGGTGCAGGACACAGGGCCTTGGATGGCCAGCGCCGCGATGTCATCAGACTCGTTATTGATCGTCACGTCAAAGCCGAGCGCGTTCCACTCTAGCCACTCATCGGCGCGCATGTAGGAGCAGAGCCGGTAATCATTCTCCGCCAGATGGAAAATCGTCCCATCGTCCATGAGCTCACCCGCGTCATTACACCAGACCGCGTAGCCCACCCGATTAACACCAATCTTGCTGACATCACGTGTGACTAAGCGATTGAGGAAGGCATCTGCATCAGGACCCGAGATGCGGTATTTGTTCATGGGGGATAAGTCGAGCACGCCCGCTGTGCTGCGAATGGCGAAATACTCGAGCTCAACGTCGAAGTAGGAATTTGGCGTGGTGTATCCCTGCCACGCGCCCCAATCATTGAGTTCGCAGTACTGCTCTACCCGCGAGTGAAACGGTGTTGTCAGCAACATCGTCTTGCGTTCAGCAGCGCTCATGACAAGACCCCCTGCTTGAGTATTTCTTCCGCGGCATTTTTTCCCGCAAGGCCCATGAGACTCCCACCCGGATGCGATCCTGCACCGCAAAGATAAAGACCGTCGACGCTGCCTGTGTACTGTGTCGATCCGGGGAAAGGCCGCATCATCAGAGCTTGATCAATCGAAAGCTCGCCATGATGCCAGTTACCACCTGTCACACCATGTGATGCTTCAAAGTCCTCGGGCACACGCACTTCGCTCACAATTACGAGGTCGCGAATACCTGGGGCATAGGCCTCGAGCTGATTGAGGAGTGACTCAAGCAACTGTTCGCGAGCACCTTCGTGACTGTCCCAACCCGTTTTGAGCTCGTAGGGCACGTAATGCACTAGCGCAGTCAGAACGTGCTGACCCGCCGGCGCCAGCGTCGGGTCTTCGATGCTTGGAATACTGATATCAAAGACATGCTGCGAGGTGAGCTCCCTGTATTTGATGGGGTTTAAGCCGGTTTCCATGGCATCCATGGATGGCGCAATGATTAAACGCTGACTGTGATCCTCGGCGGAAACGCCGGTAAACGATGGCAGGTCGGACAAGGCCAAGTGCAACTTGCCGGTGCCAGAGCGCGTTCGGTATTGCTCGACACGACGCGCTTGTCCCGCCTCAATATGGCGATAGCCCAGTAGATCTCGATAGGTCGTAGTGGGGTCAGCACTCGACACCACGGCCATCGCCTCTACAACGTCACCCGAGCTCAATTCAACGCCCGTTACGCGGTCGTCGGTTTTGATAATGCGAGTAACGGCCTCGCCCAAGCGAACCTCCACGCCCTGTGTTTTTGCCGAACTCAGCAGTGCACCGCCAAGACTACCCATGCCACCCATCACCTGACTTACGCCGCGATTACCCAGCGCCTCGCCGACCATGCGGTGGATGTAGGTAAATACGGTATTGGGAGAACGCGGTCCCATATTGGTCCCTGTTATGGCATCAAGCGCGACCGCTGCTTTTAGGCCGTCGTGCTCAAAGTACTCGTTCATTACGTCGTAGATGTTGATCAGCACCAGCCGCATCATGTCTTGCATGTTCTTGCGGCCCATCATCTTCAAGCCAAGGCCCAAGGAAAGCAGTGTCATGCGATCACCCCAATCGGCGTCGACCATTTTGGGCGCGCGGGTCCGATAAAGCTTGAGCATCAGCTTGGCGAAGACCCGCATTTGCGACCTAAACGCTTTGTAGGCCTTCTTGTCCGCTGCGCTGATCCCCGCGCCACTGAGACTGTCGCCATCGAGTGTTAAGTGATCGCCACTCGCCTGAAGCGCAATCGTTCGTTTTGACTTACCCAGCCGCAAACCGTGCATTTCAAGACTCAGCTCTTTGGCGATCGTGTCATCAAATTGATGCACCCACTGGGCGCAGTCCGAAATGTGAAACCCGCTGGCAAAGGCTTGGGTACTGGCACAGCCGCCCGCTTGGTTACGGGCATCAACGACCAGCACCTTCTTTCCCGCCTTGGCGAGGTAGCTCGAGGCAATAAGCCCGTTGTGCCCCGCCCCGATCACGATGGCATCGTACTTAGTCATCGGCGTAGCTCCCTGGCACGGTATTGGGTCGTTTCAGATCGTGAAGAATCTCGCGTGCCGCATTCGCGCCCGGCGCGGCCATCACCCCACCACCCGGGTGCGTGCCAGAGCTGCACATGTACATGCCTTTGATCGGCATCCGATACTGCGCGTAACCTGGGAAGGGGCGATTAAACAGCAGCTGATCAAAGGTCAGCTCACCTTGGAAAATATTGCCCTCGGTCAGCCCCACTTCAGCCTCGATCTCGCGTGGCGTTCGCGTCTCACAGTGGAGAATCAGATCGCGGAAATTCGGGCTGTATCTTGAAATCTGATCGATAACCGACTTTTCAAACCCGTCCTTGTCTTCGTCAGTCCACTCGCGACCCTCAACCTTGGGCGGTGCGTACTGAACGAAGACCGACATCATGTGTTTGCCCGGAGGCGCCATGGTCGGGTCCGTCATTGAAGGGATCATCATGTCGAGATACGGGTCCTTCGACCACGTGCCAGCCTTCCAGTCATCGTAGGCACGCTCCATGCGCTCGAGTGAGTCACTGAAATGCAGATCGCCCGCCATGAGCGGATTCTTGGGGTCGAGGCCGTTAAACGTTGGCAAACCATCCAAGGCAATATTTAGCTTCCCTGAGGATCCACGAATTTTGAAGTTCTTAGCTTTTTGAACTACGTCTTTGGGGAGATCGCGCTCCTCGGTGATATCGAGCAGCGTTCGCTTAGGATCGAGATTCGAAACGACGATATCGGCGTGATATTCATCACCGTTCTTGAGCGCGACGCCCTTAGCGCGGCCACCCTTGACGATGATGCGATCGACGTTCGCGTCGCAGATGATTTCGCCACCGAATGACTGCACCGATTTTGAGAGTGCATAGGCGATGGCACCCATGCCGCCACGAGCAAAACCCCAGGCACCCACATTCCCATCAACATCACCCATGTAATGGTGAAGAAGAACATAGGCCGTACCCGGCGAGTACACACCGAGCGCTGTCCCAATGATGCCACTGCCCGCGTGCTGCGCCTTGATAACGTCCGTCTCAAAGTACTCGTTGAGGTAATCCCCTACCGAAGTCGTCCAGAACTTAATGGTATCCAGCAGCCCCTCTTCACCCATGTTGATGAAGGGTTTCGCAAAATCCACAAGGTCTTTGAGGTCTCTCAATTTAAGCGAGGTGGGATCGGGCGGCGTCTTGAGCAGGAACGGCCGAATAAGTCGAGTCTGGCGACTGGTGTCAGCTTTATAGCGCTCGTACGCATTGGCATCCCGCCTCGAATGCCGCGAGATCTCACGATACTTGCGCGCATAGTCGCTGTAGTTACCGAAGTGATCACCGTTCTGCATGAAGGTGGCACCGCCACCAAAAGGCACCACTTGCAGACCGTGACGAGGTAACTCAAGGTCTCGGGTAATCTCGGGACGGAGCAAGCTCGATACGTAGGAGCAATTGGAGTAGTACCAGCCCTCATAGAGCTCTCGACTCACCGTCGCACCGCCAATGTGGGGATTCCGCTCGAGCACGGCTACCTTTAACCCCGCCTTGGCAAGGTAAGCTGCATTGGTCAGCCCGTTATGACCGGCACCGATAACGATGGCGTCGTATTTATTCACGTATTTCTCCGCCCGATTTACGGTGACCTATCACTAGGGACGCACCGGCAAACTTAGGTCCGTAAGGGTCACTCAACGGGCACCGAGAGACAAGCGTTTTGAGCTCACACAGCCCACAAAAAAATAACCCGGCCGCAGTATGCGCCGGGTTACGTCCAGGTCGCTCAGTAGCCGTTAAAGCTATATTTACTCGATAGTGAAGGCCGCGGGCGCAGCTTCGACCACCGTGCCATCACTGAAGGTTACGCTTCGGGCAACATCGTCATAATTGTAGACCACATAGTTAGTGGTGCTACCCGTCTTGAAAGCCATCGCCGCTGGATAGTCTGCGGTCAGCTCACCCGTCCCCGTTTGGAGTTCACCCAAGGCCTTCATCGTGTAGAGCCAATGGTAGGTGTGCGCGGGCGCCTCTCCAGCCTCCGGTTCATAAGTAGCCGTTGCCTCATAATCAGCAATTGCACTGTCGGCATCGGTCATCGCCCATAAATTCCACCAGAGGTCGGTCCATAGACCCGGTGGCAATCCTGATGGTTTGCCGTTGCCCACTTTGCGAGACTCTGCCATTCCCAGGTAAACATAATCATCGAGGTAGTCGGCATACAAACCAACGTGCATGATCAATGGGTTCGACGGAAGACCTTGAATCCCCAAAATGTGTGCGTATCGTCGGCTAAACCAAGTGGCAAAATCAGCGCCATCACCCCAAATAATGGACGTAGTGATTTTCGAGTAACCGGGTGGAAAATTGCGCTTTTCAGAATCAACACCACGATAACCATCGATATCATTCCAATATTCCCAGAAGGACGCCGATGTCGAAGCGTGCAGATACATACCCCGTTCGGCAATCTCATCATTACCTGTCACCAAACCGTATAGCACCATCGCGCCATAAGCATTAGCCGCTTCAGACGTAGACTCATTATTGTTCCCGCGATTGAAACCAGCTGCGCCGGAGGCCCAGGAGAAACCAAAGGCTGGATCGAAATTGCGTAGATACGGAAACAAGGGGTCGTCGCGCCCTGCCGCATAGTCTCGAATCAGCAACTCAAACATTGGACCGTATTGATCAGGCCCGCAGAAGTCGGGCTCAATTCGGCACACTTCCGCGGCGGCTCGAACAAAATAGCCGTAGTGGAAATGATGATCCTGCAGCAGCGCATGTGAATAAAACGCTTCATCCATTCCCAGCAGCGTGTTCCAGTCATCGTCATAAACGAAGTAATTAATATGATCGAGGGTTCCATCGCGTTCGGCTGACATCCAGTCCGCTAGCTCAGCCTTCAGCCAGTCTAGTAGCGTCGATGTGGCCTCAGTCATGCCGAGTTGATTAGCCAAGGCTAAAACCTCTGCTAAACGACCGACCGCCTTGCCGTTCCAATACGTATCGTCAGCGGTATTCCAACTTGAGGGTCCCAAGGCAACGAAATCATCTACCAACGTTCTCAGGTGGCTCTCATCAAGTGTTCCAGGCACAACAGGCAATGATGGCAACACGCCAACCGAAGGCAGATCGTATGTGAAGCTCGATTGCTCCGCGTACTTGATCACACCGCGGGCGCTACGCACCGATGCCACTGCCGTCAATGACTCCGCTCGCTTCCACGCCATGGGCATGAGACCCGCAAGCGTATCCACGGTCTGATCGGAATTATCGAGATATCGATGGGTCACGCTTACCGTATTGGTGCCTCGATCGACGCTATAGTCAATTTGCACTTTATCTACCACGTTGCGTGACTGACGCTTCACCGAATCGCGCAGACTGTCCGCGACCGATTCACCGGTCGTTGGCATCCAAGCCAAGGTGAATGCATTCGAGGGACTGTTAACAGTTACCGCCTCGCTATCGACGTTATCAAAACTGGTTCCAGCGTCACCCACCACCATAAAGTGGTTACGCATGCCCGCAACGTTGGTCCAGACACCTAAACTGTCTGAACCTTGATACCAAACCCCGCGCTCACCGCCTGTTGGCCGTAATGTCTTGAGTAATGGCTTGCCAGAATAAACCTCGAAATAAACATAGGGCGAACCTTGAACAAAGGTGGCCTCCATGATCAACGATGCCCCGTCAAACCAACCAGCGGTGACCGAACCCTCGGAGTAGTCGAGCAGCTTAGTAGTCATGCCACCATGATTGGTGTTACCGATTGCGATGGCCTCCATAACCTCATCAGCTGGCGCCGGAATCACATAGCCAAAATTGTTGTCAACGATGTCGACACAGGGCGGGTCGTCTGCACCGCAACCCGGCATACTCGTAAAGACGCGCAATCCTGATGGGATACCTGTAATTCGAACACCATTGCCTGACAGTCGCGCCATTATCGGATCAGGCGTGATATAGGCCTCAGCAGCAAACGGAATGGAGCCCCACCAACGATGGGTCATCGTGTGCTTATTTGCGGCTGCGCCGGCTACTTGCGGCATTTTTTTCACTGGCTGTGCGTCTTCCACATTCGCACAAGTCCCGAGATCTGTGGGTCCGATCACCCCTGCGTTATAGAGCCAGAATCCATAATCCTCTGCACAGCGATAGCTCGCAGGATTAATAGTGTCTGAGTAACTACCAAGACCCATTTTGGTGAGGTCATAGGGTACGGTTACAACAGGTGTTGAAGTCCCCGCATCTGCATCAAAGCCTGTAAAGCGAACGTTATCAATTTGGAAAACGGTGTCCTGGAACTTCGTCGCCCAAACAACGAGACCCGTATTCACTTTTGACAGATCTAAGCCACTTGATCTCAGCTGGCTCATCGAAACACTGACTGACTCCCAGCCATTCGCGCCCCTCTCACCCAGCAACTGATCTCCGGAAGAGCAAGGGTAAGTGCAGTCGAGTTTCATGGTGATATTCGCATCACCCGACACGACTTTTATGTCGAACTCGATGGCGCCATTGACATAGCCCGAAACATCAACACCTGTGGTGGAGGCAAAGAACACCCCTGCCAAGTTGCCGTTATTTGCGTGGGTGATCTGCAGCACATCACCGCGCTCTGTATCAGTCACTGTCTCCCATGAAATAGACGGGCAGTCTGCACTTATACTGCAATCGCTGAAATCAAGTGCCTGATCAAATGCATTGATGCCACGGTCCCATTCGCTACCCACTGTGGCATTAACATAGACCGCAAGTACTTCATCTGCCGGCTGTTCAGTGACGTCGGGGTCGAGCGGCGCGTAATCAACGTCGTCGAGTACACCGTCGCCATCGTCATCAGTGTCGGCATTGTTTCCGACACCATCACCATCGGTATCCAAGCTCTCATTCGGATTATTGGGGAAGGCGTCTTCACTATCTGCAACACCATCACCGTCTGCATCGGCCGTCTCAAGAGCCCTCGCGGGTCGCACAAGAATGTCGGTGATTGATACTCCGACATCTCTGTTATCCAAATAAAGAATGAGTGACCTGAAGGTATTGCTACCCTGTGATGGAATATCAATGGTGTACGTTTGGGGGGCGTCACCTACAACGGTGACTGCTTCGGTATTGTACGCAGGATCCACATCGGGATAAGGCAGACGCTCAAAGCGAAAACGCACATTAGCCGACCCACCACTTGGAACGAGTGCTGTAAATTGAATGCGGCCACCGTGCTCAAAGACGAAGGGGTAGATCGCCGTATTCATATTGGCGAATCCCGCCCATGGCTCAGCACCGCTCGGGAAGCTGAATACGCTGTCGGCGTCTATCACCGCGCCGCCGAAGGCCTCACTGAACGTCGCGAGCAACGGCTCCAAATCAGTGACTACGAGAGGCTGCGGATCGTAGGTATCCTCTATTCCGTCATTATCGTCATCTGTATCAGCATTATTGCCAATGGCGTCTCCGTCCGTATCCAACGACTCATTGGCATCAGAGGGAAACGCATCCGCATTGTCACCAACACCATCGCCATCAGTGTCAGATGACTCCATCGGATCTTGAGGAAAACGATCTTCTAGGTCATCGACTCCATCACCGTCAGAGTCAACAGCCCCACCTAACACCACCATCACAGCTGAAAGTAATTGGGGCGGGAGGGCCTGGCTGGCCAAAGCTTTACCTGTGGTAATCGTCACTAAAGAAGTACACGCCACCACAGCAAAAACAAAAGCCGCAGAACTGGACCGGAACGTCGTCATGGTTATCCTTATTGAAGACTCACATGACCGCGCACGATATACCCGAAGACCAATCAATTCGAGTCAAATAAGCTGAGGCGGCCACAAAGTCAGTCAAAGTGGCTGCTAGTTAACACACCTTTTAATACAGAGGTTGCTACGCAGGTCAAATGCCCATCTGGGCACTCCGAAGGCGGCCCAGCAACCGCTAAATAGTCAGCACTTTTTCACCCCGAGCCATGCCCGCAACGCCTGACCGCACAACCTCTAGTATCTCTGCTTCACCCAAGGCGGTGAGGAAGGAATCGAGTTTGTCGATTGGGCCTGTGAGCTGCACGATATAGGTTGCTGGACCCACATCGATAATCTGTCCTCGGAAGATATCCGTGGTTCGCTTAACCTCATCGCGCTGGGCACCCTCTGCACGTACTTTTACCAACAACATGTCACGCTCAACATGCGCGCCCTCAGTGAGATCAACCACCTTAACCACATCAACAATCTTGTTAAGGTGCTTCGTAATCTGCTCAATCTTGAGATCATCGCCGGTTGTCGTCAGCGTCAAGCGGGACAGTGTATTGTCCGTCGTTGGCGCAACGTTCAAGCTCTCGATGTTGTAGCCACGCTGCGAGAACAAACCGACAACTCGAGATAGTGCTCCGGGCTCGTTCTCCATCAGAACGGAAAGTATACGTCTCATAATCAAGTCCTCTCCGTTTTACTTAGCCACATATCTTTCATGGCACCGTTAGGGGCTACTTGCATTGGATAAACGTGCTCGTGCGGCTCAACAAAAATATCGATGAACACAAGCTTGTCTTTCATGGCAAACGCCTCACGCATCGCCGGCTCAAGATCAGCCTTGTCTTTGATTTCCATACCCACATGACCATAGGCCTCAGCGAGCTTCACAAAATCAGGTAACGAGCTCGCATAGTGGCTCTCTGAGTAGCGGCTGTCGTACTGCATGTCCTGCCATTGTTTCACCATGCCCAAATAGTTATTGCGCAAGTTCACAATCTTCACCGGCACATCGTATTGCGCGCAGGTAGAGAGCTCCTGAATGTTCATCTGGATACTACCCTCACCGGTCACACAGGCGACGTCGGCATCAGGCATTGCCAGTTTGATACCCATGGCCGCAGGCAGGCCGAAACCCATGGTTCCCAAGCCACCGGAGTTAATCCATCGGCGGGGGTAATCAAATTTGTAGTACTGAGCCGCAAACATCTGATGTTGGCCCACGTCAGAGGTAACGTAGGCTTCGCCATTGGTCGCCTCGTACAGCGCGGTAATGGCGTCTTGCGGCATGATGAAATCAGACTCACCGTAGCGGCGGCCATGCCACAGTCCATGCGCTGCGCGCCAGTTATCAATTTGACGCCACCAGTCAGCGATTGCCTCGGCATCGGGCATGGTTCGCTCTGAGGAAGCCTGCTGTTGATCAATCTGCGCGTCGAGATCTTTCAATACCGTGGTCACAGGACCCACAATCGGTACGTCAACAGGAACGATCTTGGCGATGGACGCCGGATCGACATCGATATGAATGATTTTTGCGCCCGGACAGAATTTACTCACTGTGTTGGTCACACGGTCGTCAAAACGCGCACCCACCGCAAGAATCACGTCGCTATGGTGCATGGCCATATTGGCTTCATAAAAGCCGTGCATGCCCAGCATGCCTAGGAACTGACGGTCAGTAGCTGGGTAAGCGCCCAAGCCCATCAGCGTATTAGTAACAGGGTAATTCAGCTTTCGCGCCAGCTGCGTCAGGAGCTCGCTGCCCTCACCCTGAATCACACCACCACCGGCATAAATAACGGGACGCTTCGCATTCAGTAATAGACGTGCTGCCTTACGTACCTGGCCCGAGTGACCTTTGGTAGATGGCTGATAAGAGCGCATCGACACGGACTCGGGATACTCGTAATCGAACTTGTGCTCCGGGTGAGTCAAATCTTTAGGCACGTCGACAACAACGGGACCGGGGCGACCCGTCGTAGCAATGTAAAAGGCCTTTTTGATGATGCTCGGAATATCTTCAGTCCGCTGCACCATGAAGGAGTGCTTAACGATGGGCCGTGAGATACCGACCATATCGGTTTCCTGGAATGCGTCCTCACCAATTAAGTGGCTCTGCACCTGACCCGAGATAACCACCATGGGAATCGAGTCCATGTAGGCCGTCGCGATGCCTGTAATGGCATTAGTCGCGCCGGGACCGGATGTCACCAACACCACACCCGGCTTTCCGGTCGCGCGCGCATAGCCGTCGGCCGCATGCGTTGCCGCCTGCTCGTGGCGCACCAAAATATGGGGTACTGAATTGGCTTTAAAGATGG
>Ga0075480_10002981_pt1 | contig 10880 bp, 10 predicted proteins | sample DEB08_DNA_7_FD_81590 | JGI IMG/M metagenome (GOLD analysis project Ga0075480, IMG submission 81590) | Aqueous microbial communities from the Delaware River and Bay under freshwater to marine salinity gradient to study organic matter... | ecosystem: Environmental > Aquatic > Marine > Coastal ... | reverse complement strand
ATAAATCAAATGTTCAATTTATTTATGTAAAGGCACATACAAATAATGGGGATAAACATTCCATAGGTAACTATAATGCCGATAAATTGGCGCGTGACGCAACACAAAATTGATTATCAATTCACTATATTATTAATAATCAAACCAAAAATGGATATCGAAGAAGAATTCGTAACAAATGCGTATAGTTTAATAAACGAATATGGTCTCAACGTAGAAAGGTATAATTGGGAATGCGGCAATGAAGTCTTCATTTTGAGTTAGAAATATAAGTATTGTAGAATGTATAATGGATGATATATTCACATTTTTAAGTTGCTATTAGGACGAAGTATTTTTTATTCTTGTATAAAAAACAGAAGCATAAAACCATTCAAAGATAATGTTCTATTACATATAAATATGCCCCCGAAATACAAAAAATACACAGGTAAACCGAAAACCTATGAATTTAATAAGGAAAATGCGACCCATCTTATTATCGTAGAATCACCATCAAAATGTCAGAAAATCGAAAATTACTTAGGTTCTCAGTATAAGTGTATTGCGTCCAAGGGTCATATAAGAGAACTCAAAGGTTTAACATCGATAAAAATAAAGGAAAAATATGAACCCGTTTTTTCAATTAGTCCATCGAAGGCAACACACGTAGAATGGATGAAAAAGGTAATCAAGCAGTTTCCAAAGGCGAATATTATTCTAGCAGCGGATGATGATCGTGAGGGAGAAGCAATAGCGTGGCACATTTGCGAGGTATTTGGACTACCCGTAGATAAAACCCAGCGCATAGTATTTCACGAAATAACCAAACCAGCTATACAAAAGGCAATAGGTTCTCCAGGATTTATCAATATGGATTTAGTAAAAGCGCAACAAGCACGTCAGGTTCTCGATATTATAGTAGGATTTAAAATATCCCCGTTGTTATGGAAATATTTATATAATGATAAGGATAATGGATTATCAGCAGGGCGTTGTCAAACACCGGCACTTCGTCTAGTGTATGATAACGAAATAGAAAAGAAAACAAAAGGTGGAATAGAGAACCAGTATAAAATAACAGGTAATTTTACGAGTAAAAACATAGATTTTGTATTATCTCACAATTACGAAAATGAAGACGACTTATTAAAATTCCTTGAAAAATCGAAGAATTTTGATTATAAATTAAGTATAGGTTCTCCAAAAGAGATACTGAAAGTACAACCGAAACCATTTAGTACATCTAATCTACTACAAACAGCAAGTAATCAATTGAATATGTCTCCAAAAGAAACGATGATGCATTGTCAAACATTATATCAAGGTGGTTTTATAACATATATGAGAACCGAAAGCGTAAAATATTCAAAAGAGTTTATAAAAACAATATGTTCTCAAATAGAAGAAAAATACGGGATTGATTATATAGGTGAAACGAGTAATATAACAAATTATAATAACACAGATCCTCACGAAGCAATAAGAGTAACAGATATACATTTAGAGAACCTGGCTATAAAAGATAGAACATCATCACTTTATAGGTTAATTTGGAATAATACATATGAAAGTTGTATGGCAACAGCAAAATATGAAGCAACCCAGTCAATTATAACAGCGCCCGATAAACATCATTATAGAAATACGATAGAAATCCCGAAGTTTTTAGGTTGGAAACGTCATAGAGAGAACCTAAATAATAATACAGATATTCAAAATGGAGGAAAAGCACAATTATTATATATAAAATCGTTGAATTTAGGGGTAGGTTCTCTGAAGTATAATAAGATAACATCTTCGTTAACATTTAAGAACAAACACATTCATTATACAGAATCGAGTTTAATAAAGAAGTTGGAGGATTTAGGGATTGGTCGTCCATCAACATTTGCGATGTTGGTAGATACGATAGTAGATAAAGGGTATGTAAAAAAAACAGATATAGATAACGGAGTAATGAAATGTAATGAATATATATTGATAGGGGAGAACATTGATAAAAAAGAAATAGAAAAATCAATAGGAAAAGAGTCAAATAAGTTGGTCATACAAAAAACCGGTATCATAATAGTAGAATTTTTAATGAAATATTTCGAGTCATTGTTCTCTTATGGATATACGAAGACGATGGAAGATAAGTTAGACGTAATATCAAACGGAAAAATGTCAGAATGGTATACCTTATGTGATGAATGTAATGAGTTAATAAAAGAGTTATCAAAACCAATAACAAAAGTCCAAAAAGAATCATATAAAGTGGATGATAAATATGAAGTAGTCTTTGTAAAATATGGTCCAACAATCAGGTTCACAGGAGAAGATGGTAAACCAGCATATAAGAAAATTAATCCCGAAATAGAATTGGACTTAGATAAACTAAAAGCAGGCGAATATAAGATAGAGGAAATAGAAGCAAAGGACGATAGATGTGTGGGTAAATGGGGAAATGAAGATGTATATATACGTGAAGGTAGGTTTGGTAGATATATAGAATACGGAAGTGAAAAGAAAAGTATAACAACAATAAAAACCCCGACAGAAGATATAACGATGGAAGAATTAAAGAAAGTAATAGAAGGAAAGGCAAATCCAAGTATATTGAGAACACTAAATAACGATTTCAGTGTTCGTAAAGGAAAATATGGTGCATATGTATTTTACCAAACATCAAATATGAAAAAGCCCCGATTTTTGAATATAAAAAAATTTAATAAAGGATATCTAACGTGCGGTGAGAGTGAGATGATAGAATGGTTATGTGAAACATATGAAATAGAAAATAAATACACTTAAATGCGTATAATAAATGCTATTAAAAAATAATCATTATGTATCTATATCTAGATATATAATGAAATATCAAGAAATGACATTTGATGAATATATAACAGCAAGTGAAAAATATAATCTACATCCAAAATACGAAGAAACATTCAAAAATATACAAACAAAAAATATAGGTAATACAATATTTTATGGACCTCCTGGATCAGGAAAATATACACAGGTTCTCAATATGTTGAAATATCATAGTCCAAGCAGATTGAAATATCAAACAAAGATGGCATTAAATTCGGAGAAAATGGATTATACTTATTTTATAAGCGATGTGCACTATGAGATAGATATGAATTTATTGGGTTGTAATTCAAAAACAATATGGTATGAATTATTTCTTCAAATAATAGATATAATATACACAAAACCATCAAAACAAGGGTATATAGTATGTAAGAATTTTCATAAAATACATACAGAGTTATTGGATATATTTTATAGTTATATGCAGGAATACACAACAAAACATTCACATATACGTTTGAATTTTATATTAATAACTGAGGAGTTGGGTTTCATACCAAATAATATATTACAATCGTGTAGAATAATAAGAATAGCAAAACCATCAAAAAAGCAATTATTAGAAATAGTAAGTGATAAAAAAACATTAATTGAATTGGATATCAACAAAATAAATAATATAAAAATGATGAAAACTCTTTGCGATTATAAAAAAATAATACCAAAAAACACTATGATATTAATATGCGATGAAATAATAAAAATAATGTTACAGCAAAAAGAATTAAAATACATTGATTTTAGAGAACTAATATACGATTTATTGACATATAACATCGATCTGGTATACAGCATTCAATACATATTTTTTGAAATAATAAAACAACAAAAAATAGATGATGTTATAATAAACGATCTATTGGATCATACATATATATCAATAAAATATTATAATAATAATTATAGACCGATATATCATATAGAGAATATTTTACTCTATATAACATCAAAAATAAATAAATATGAATGATAAAAAAGCGAGAAGTATATTGGGAATAAATAAAGACGAAAAATTAACAGAAGAATTAATAAAAAAGAAATACAGAAACAATGCATTAAAATATCACCCTGATAAAAATGAATCAAAAGATTCAAATGATAAATTTATTGAGGTAAAGAATGCGCATGACTACCTGAATGATAAATTGGGAGTAGGTATAAAGACAAATAGTTACTCAGAGTTATTATATGATTTTTTAAAAGAACATATTCAAATGAAAAATACAAACACGAGTGCCAATATATTGAATATAATAATAGAAAAATTAACAGACAAGTACGAAGAAAAAATGATGAATATATTAGAAAATATAGACAAAGGAATATTAATGGAATTATACAGAATAATAATGTCGAATGGTGCTATATTTGGACATATAGATAAAAGTATAATAGAAAAATTAAAAAACATAATAGATGACCGAAGTAGAAACGATGAAGTAATAATACTGAATCCAACAATAGATGACTTACTGGAATTTAATGTATATAAATGTTGTATACACGGTAAACATTTAATAATACCACTTTGGAACCGCGAACTGGTTTATGATATATCGTGTTCAGACGTATATATAAAATGCAATCCCGTGCTACACGACAATCACTATATAGATGAATATAATAATATACACGTAAAAGTAGCACTAACCATTTCTGATATATGGAATAAAACTATACACGAAGTCAAAGTAGGAAAAAAAGTATTCGAATTAAAAATAGAAGAATTAAAAATGAAGAAATATCAGACATTGACACTAAAAAATCGTGGAATGCCACGTATTAATGGAAAGCAAATATACGACGTATCTGCATTGGGAGATGTAGTAATACATATTCATATAGAACAGTAATTAACCTTTCGGGAATAATTTGAGAGATTTACGGTTATCCAATAACTTATGAATACTTACGCCTGAAACGAGTTTACAATAACAAGCGTGGCATGGGATATACCCACTGCCATCAATATCCTTAATATGCTTCCTGTACTTCCTCGAGTCGTTCCACTCAGGTCTTTTTGCGCCTTTCACGAAGTTAGTAATACAACACATAGGATAACCAAAATGTAATCCATAGGTGATCCAGCGACCGTGACGATTTATTTCACATTTTGTAAGAAAACCTAACTCGACGAAATCGGATTTATAAATTTTTTTATTACGAAGCTGCATATTTAGTTTAGTTGGTGTTTACTTTATATAGAAATAAAATAATTATTATAAAAGAATTCAATTTTTACACCTTTGGATAAAAACACCAATTCTTCTAATATATGGAATGGTTGTATTTTATGATAAAAAATATTATATCATAAAATATGTAATATCATCTAATATCATCTAATGTATTGTTTATTTAACTGGAAGCGGCAGAAACCTTCTTCTTTACGATCTTCTTCTTTACCACTGCTGCTGGCTTATCTTCATCAACATTTGCTGCCTTCTTCTTAACAACCTTCTTCTTAACAACCTCTGCTTCTACAACCTGCGTCTCCTCAACAGCAACATTTGCTTCGTCATCGCTATCGTCAACCACTGTATCAACGGCGTCGGTTGTTGTGACATCTTCGGTTTCGTCATCATCGTTCAATGAAGGAGCACTATTAATCTTTTCCTTATCATCATTAGTGAGTTGAATTTGACACTTACCATAAATGCTATTAGTTACACGTGGCTTGACGACACCTTGTACCATCTTCCAGGTAAGACCCCAACCCTTTCCGCCGATCCAAACACCACCACATTGAAGAACGCAAGCAATATTACTCATCTTAGGAACAAAGTCAGGAGGAGTTGCTTCTGGATCATCACAAGGGAAGATTGTATTTTGTTCTGTATCATAAAGTTCAATATTCCACTTATCTCCATACTTGGGAACCTTGGCACGGATAGAAGGAGGACTATCGTAATCCAACTTCTTGGTATCCTTATTCTTTCTATATTTAAGGAAAGGGAAGAAGGTATGCTTACAAATCTCACGGGACATAGGTTCTCCCCACCACTTTTCAGAATGTTCAACAGCAGCATCTAGAACCTTATTCTCGAAATCTTTCATCTTTTTAAGGAACTCATTGGTAGCGTCATTGGAATACTCGTCATTTGGGAAATTAAGTGTAATGCTGAATTTACCATCAGATTCGCCGTGTTCATTCACATAATCAGCAATACCCCAAGTCATCATAAGAGGTGTTGCAATATGAAGTGAACGGTTTGACTGAGTGCTGATAACATTAATTGCCTTTCCACCCATATCATTAACACGAGGAGGAAGAAACTTGAGTTTATCAATATCCCATTCGGAGGGACTAAGAACGATAGGAGTAGACGAGTTAGCGGTGAAAGAAGACATAATAATTGAGGGGTTATTATTATAATCATAATTATTTCTTTAAATCAATTTTTATAAATATAAGACGACACAACGTGGATTTTTCAAGACTTTTCATTAATTTTGCTTTAATTTTCGTAAGAAGAATACAAAAATACGAAAATGAGAAAATACGAAAATGATATTTCCTTATTGTAAATACAGATATAAAAATAAAGACATATAGTAAATAAAACACAAGAAAATATGCAGGTGTTGTCTAAAATGTTAAATTTAAATGATATATTGTGTTCTAGTTGGGAAAAATATTATAAAGAATTACCAGATTTGATGAAATATAAGCAAAAAGATCTGAAATACATTTGTAAGAAAAACATACTACACGTAACTGGAAAAAAAAGTATATTGGTAGAACGAATAAAAAATAAATATGAAAGGGATTATAATGCACATATAATTCAAAAGTACGTAAGAAGGAAAATAGCAATAAATTACATATATTTTAAAGGACCTGCAGTAAAAACAAGACAATGTACAAATGATACGGATTTTCTTACATTGGAGTCATTCGATAAACTTCATATAAAAGATTTTTTTAGTTATACAGATGTAGATGGTTTTACATTTGGTTTTGATTTTACATCGATTTATGGTTTAATAAAAAGAAGTAAAACGCCGAATAATCCATATAATAGAAAGGAAATACCGAAAAAAATAATTTATATTTTACGAAGACTAAGGAAAATGAATCGAATATATTACCCAAAGGAAAATAAAATAGAAAATAAATTAATGAGAAATACGAACGAATTTTTAATTCAGGATTCGAACCAAATGTTGGTTCAATTAGAAAGATTAAGAACAAATAAAACATTTAATGATAGAGTTTCAAATTTATTTTATGATATAGATCAATTAGGTAATTACACGGTGCCAGACTGGTTAATAGAATTATCAAGAGATAATTTTTTAAAGTTTATAAAGTTTTTATATGAAATATGGAATTACAGAGCGGGTATATCGCCAGAAACAAAAATAAATATATGTCCCTATTATAATCCTTTTAACTATAAAGGAATATGTCGTGACTTTTCCATAAATGCATCAATAATAACTTTAAAAAATATGGCGATTGGAATTTGTGAGAATTTATTTTATACAGCAAGAAATGATGAATATAAAAAATTAAGTGCGATATATATATTGATGGCTTTAACCACAGTAAGTAATTCAGCTCGAAACTCCATACCTTGGTTATACGAATCAACATTATAAAAAATCAAAAATAATAGTTATTTTATACTTCTTTTTGTATAAAATATAAATAATGGTATATAAAAATATTACAATAAATATCCAACCTGATTACCCAGTTATATTTAGGAACAATTTATTAATTTAATGCGTTAAACTACTTAAATAATAAGGTTATAGTAATGTATACCAGTAATGGCTCGTGCTTCCAAGACCGCTCCCGCTGCTAAGACCGCTTCCTCTGTTCCTAAGAAGACCGCTTCTAAGAAGAAGGCTTCCGCTTCTTCCAATGTTGTCGACGCCCCCGTTGAAAATGTAGTTGAATCTGTTACTGAGACTCCTGAGGTTGCCGTTCTCGAGTCTGTTACTAAGCTCCAAGAGTTTGGTGCTAAGATTCAGCAACTTACTGGAATTCTTGCTGCTCTCAAGCAGGATTTCAAGACCCTTGACAAGGTAGTTGCTCGTGAGATGAAGGCACTTCAGAAGAATAGCAAGAAGCGCAAGGCGAATTCTAATCGTCAACCTTCTGGTTTTGTAAAGCCTACCCGCATTTCTAGCGATCTTGCTAAGTTCCTTGGAAGAGATGAGGGTGTCGAAATGGCGCGCACCGAGGTCAGCAAGGAGATTAACCAATATATCCGTGCTAATTCTCTTCAGGATAAGACCAACGGACGTATTATCAAGGCAGACGCCAAGCTCAAGAAGCTCCTTAATCTTGGAGATGGAGACGAACTAACTTACTTCAACCTTCAGAAGTACATGAAGCACCATTTCATTAAGGCGGATGCTGCTTCTGTTTCTGCTTAAATGTAAAAAAAATATGATAAGTAAAAAAATTATTTATCATAACCCATTTATTCAATTACTTTATTATAATGCCTTATGCAAAGACAAAACCATAGGGACGCAAGAATGTTTCAATAGTAATTTTTTTTTTAATAGAATAATCAGCGTTGTATAACTGATTACCATTATCAATACAAAACATATCATAGATTTTATTTAATTTATTAAGGTCTATTTCTATATTACGTAATTTGGCATACCACACATAAAATATAACATCTTGTTCCGTTTTTTTATATATATTATATTGTCTGATAACATCTTTAATATTGATATTATTTTCAATATTATAATCGGTGCCGGATAATACAGCAATTTTTCGAAAGTCAACCATTTTAATATCTAGTTCTCTGAGAATGCCATTAATATTATAGAACATAACAGTATGATTATATAGACTAAGTCCTCTCATAACACGAGTGCAACCATAAACAAACATGTCCATATCATCACTCATACACGCCCACGCAGTTTTATTTAAAACCAACTGAACACATAATTGGTCAGCTTCACCATCTGCAATATAAAAGTCGATATTACATAATTTCAATAGTTTTTTCGCATTTTCAGTTTCATTCCACGACACTCGCACACATTGTTTCTTCGTTTTCTCTATAATACCTTTCAATTTGAGCATATGTTCCATTTCTTCTCGTGTTTTATTTACTCTTTTGTCAAGAGTATCATATTCATTTTGTAATTCTATACATTTCATCTCAGCATCATATCTCATGTCGTTTCTTTTATATATCAGTTCCTTCTTTTCTTCTGGTGGTTTTCCATCAAATACGAAAATGGGTGTAATATTATAAAATTTAAATGTTCGTATCATTTGGTATAAACTAGGTATTATCCCATTATTAGCAGCAAATTTATACAAATATATACTAATATCAATAGCAATTGTCTTGCCACTAAACGTAGATAAATGTTTCTTATCTATCGACTGCTTACTACAATTTTGTACTAAATATGAATTGAGTTTTGGAATTCCCATAATTCAACAAGTTTGATTGATTTTGAATAATATTTTATTATAACATTCAAAATCAATTTTATAATAATTCGAAAACAGTCATTCTTAATGTATCCTGTGTTTGTTTTGTTTTCATAACCCTTTCAACTTTTTTGATTGTTTTTATGAAAGATTCATTTTGAAATAATTTTTCAATTAAATCGCAATAACTTGTTATATTGGTTTGTGTTTTTTTGAAAAGAATTACATTCGTATTATTTTTAACATTCCAGGATATGAATTCATTAATATGAAATAATAATATGATTTTTATAATATAATAAGCAAACGAATTGGTTGTTTCTTTATATATTACAGGTTTTTTATTGAATACCATATCTTCATATTTTATATTTTGTCTCTGTAATATCAATATCATTTGATTAATAGAGAACATAACTTCTTTCGAATAAATCTTATGAAAATGTTTTAACATTAAGTCATAATTTACTTTGGATTTTGTATGAAAAAAAGAGATAAATAAAGTATGAATGATATTTGACCAGGTCTCGCAATAACTTTCATAAAGTCTTATGTCTTGTATATTTGTAGAGAACATGCGGTTTATCCTGGCATCACATTTTGAAACATTCATAGTTGAGAAATCCAATCCAAGAGCGTGAAACGTTTCGTGTATAAACACTTTAAACCATTCTTCACGTCTATAAATATAAATTTCATTATGATAAGAACAAGATGTTGTAAAAGCAGTATTAGCGTTAATGCGTTCAACAGGGGATTGTAAATCAGGTAATTGTTTTTTATGATCAGTTAAAAATATGTATATATCGAGAACATTCGAACAATGATTATTTGCAGCTTCAAAAGCAATATATAACCACATATTCATTTTTAATAACATATAATTAATAAGGTCAGATTGTAAGGCATTCTTATCATGTATATGATATACAACTTGTCTATCTCTTATTTTATAAGTAAATTTATAGGAGTTTTTGTGATTAGAAATGATATCATTTTGTATTAAATTAGGTATAGAATTAAATAACTGATTTTGATAGGATACTTGACTATATGAATATAATTGTTGTAAACAAGAGAACTTGGTATAATAAGCATCATTCAATTTAATAAGAAATTGTTTCATAATATTAGACCGAGTTATAGTGAGTTCTCTTATAGGAATATTATTAAACGATTTTATATAGTTTTGTAATTGTAAGGATCCATCAGTATAATTCATTAATGACTATATATACAATTCGTATATATAGTTTTTAATGAATAAATGTAAAAATAATATCTAAATATTCAAAACCAAATGTTATTTACTCTTGGTGTAACTCCTTTCTCAATTTCATAAGAGTAGTTAATTCAGTTGACGGAGAACCTTTTACAAATCGAGTTAATTTCGCAAATTTCGTGGATTTTAACAAAGATTTTATATCTTCACTTTGTGTAAATTTCGAATTAAGCGCATTATAATATTCTTGTTCACTTCGTTCTCCGTAATAATCTGGGTCGATAACCTCTTTATTTTTTCTTAAACTATGTTTTGATTTAGAACCTACTAATTTTGCTAGTTTCGGATCCTTTGCTAATTCAATCATATTTTCATCTGTTTCATTTT
>Ga0075480_10002979_pt1 | contig 10884 bp, 12 predicted proteins | sample DEB08_DNA_7_FD_81590 | JGI IMG/M metagenome (GOLD analysis project Ga0075480, IMG submission 81590) | Aqueous microbial communities from the Delaware River and Bay under freshwater to marine salinity gradient to study organic matter... | ecosystem: Environmental > Aquatic > Marine > Coastal ... | reverse complement strand
GCGAAGGACACCTTCCGCGCCGATATCGACACAGCCCGAGACGCCCTTGTCGCGGCACTCAATCCGGCGTCCTGACCACTGCCACCGATTGCCTGGGGACTCCCGCCGAACTGCCTGTGATTCGGCTGGGAGTCCCCGGGGATTCCACCTGAGCAGTCGGAATCACCGCGAATCGGGCGGATACTCATGACCATGACCTCGAATACCAGCCGCCGCATCGGCGCAGCCGTCACCGCAGGTGCACTCCTCCTCGGCGGAGCCGCCGTTGGTGCGACAACCGCGCAGGCTCGCCCGGGTGGGGACGGGCCGTCCATGTCCTCCACCAAGCCCAAGCCCAACGCTCCCCAGTCCGATCGTTGGCTGGAGTCCGTGGTCGATCGAAACGTCACCGAGGACGCATACGCTGCGTTCGAAGCGGCGAAGATCACCGCTCGTGAGGCGTACGCTGCGGCGAAGGAGGCCGCCGGCGATGATCGCGTGGCGAGGCAGGCGGCGAAGGAAGCTTTCCAGGCCGCGATGCAGTCAGCGGTTGCCGCTTTCGATGCCGCGACCCTGCCGGCCGATCAGGTCCAGCCGGTGGCGGACTACCGCGACGCGATTGCCGTCGCGCATGCCGCGCTCGCGTCCGGCAAGGCTGCGGCTGTTGCGGACAAGCACGCGGCGAAGAAGGAAGCCCGGGAGGCCTATGGCGCCGCTCGTGATGCGGCAACCACCCGCGAGGAGAAGCGTGCGGCGGCGAAGGAATACCGCCAGGCACAGCGGATGATCAACAAGGATTTCGTGGCCGCGAAGAAGGAGGCCACGGTTACCTTCCGTGCTGAGGTGAAGGCTGCTCGCGACGCGCTCGTCGCCGCATTGAGCCCTGTCCCTGAGCCCGAACCAATCCCGGCGGCGGCCGCTTAGGCCGTTCTAGGCGGCGCCGGCGACAAGCAGGGCTATGAGTGACACGGGAAGCCCAATGTCGTAGAGCAGAACCCAGGTGTTCCCCCAGGCGAAGTTCCGATCGCGAACCATCTCCTTGACATGCAAACCCGCGGCACCGAGCAGAAAAACACTCAGCACGATGGAGAGCACCAGCCACGAGGTGCCACCAACGTAAGCGGCGACAACGCCGGCGATACCCAGGCCGATGCTGACGAAGCCGAGTTCGTATTGGAATCCGTTGGTGGTCCATCCGATATTCTTCGCCGTTGACCGTGCGAAAACAGTGTGCATGATCCCGCTCGCGATAATGAGGTAACCCGCAGGCATTGTCATCATCCAGCGCATCGCGGTCTGCGCGAACTCATCGCCTGGATCGGCCCCCGGCGGTGTCACGCCGATGAGGACGAGCACCCACGCAACAAGAAGCGTCGCTGGTAACGCCAGAACGGCCATGTAGCGAATCTTGTCGGATTACGTGGAACATTTCAGCGAAACTTGTCTCAGGTGCTGGAAAGGTTCTGGCAAAACCAAGAGTGACGGGGTCGCTTCTTTGAAGGTCTGGGTATGCGTCGGAAGTTCATGGGCTGGCTTCTCGGCCTCGATGGGAATGCGGTGTGACGGGATTTGTTGTCAGCTTCGTGGTCTTCGCCGTGCTGTCCGCGATCTTCACCTGGCTGGTATTCCGCACCCTGCTACGTAAGGCGGGATCATTGGTACCCCTCACTGGCCTTGCCTCGACATTCTTAGCCCTTGCGATAACGGCCTTGTTTACGGACGGAATCACCATCAGTGGCTGGGGTTGGCTATGGGCAACCCTCTTGGTGTGGATTCTCAGCATGTTCATCTGGGTGCTTCCAGGCCCGTGGCGCCGTTACAAGCAAACCGGGACTGCCGGACGGCCCTCAAGCGGTGGGCCGGGAGCCAAGCCCTTCTGAGATTTATCGGTTACAGCAACTTTGGCAAGGACGCCAGGGCGGTAGCCGAGCTAACAAATACAACAAGTGCCACGCCAATGAGTGTCCACGAACTCTGGGGACGTTTACCCGGTTCGAAACCACCGCAAAGAACAAGACGGTCGCGAAGAGAATTGTCAGCATCGTGTAGTTGTCGCTGTTGCTGTTACTTGTGAGAGATGCTCGTGCCTTGCTCTCCGCAACATCTTGAGTCTGTACCGCGCTGACGCTGTCTTCTAGGACTTAGTTCGGCATTTCGCACGGATTTCGGGGAGCCGTTTCAGGGTCGGTACATCGAGCGCTCTCCCACGCATAGGTTGCAGTAGCGAGGGGCTCGGGAAACGAATCTCACAGAAATGTCGCTATTTCCTCGTTCCCGAAGTCTCAGCGCTCATCCACTGTGTGAAGAGCGCGACCTAGATCGACGCTTGCCGATTCGCATTGCTCTCGTACCGGGCTGCGTCAACTCGCGCAGCCTACGCCTGACTGACGTTGATAGACATTGATCCGCCCCACTTGCGTGCTTGAAAGGCAGTTCATGCGGTGAGAATCGTTGTGACCGAAATCAGTATGACGGCAACAAGTTCACGCCAATCTGCGGACGAGGAGGGCAAGGCCTGGAAGAGCGAAGGTGAGCCCGTGATCTTTTCGTCCGATTCGGTTGGACTGTTAGTCACGGGCCCGCCCTAGCGGGAGGAGTGGAGGAAAAAGTTAAGCGCCCATATCGTGCTTGACGAAGAAGGCTCCGATGATCTCAACGATTCCGGTTACGACCAACACCACTCCTGCTATCCAGACGAAAGTCGCCAAGGACAACGCTGGCCAGACGAAAACGACAATTCCTAGGAGAACGAAGACGACTCCGCCGAAGATCAACCACCCGCGCCGCTTGCGCTCTTCGCTGGCGCGAACAAACAGCGTGAGGCCGCGAAGGAGCAAACCGATGCCGAGGAATATTGCCAGGATAACAACGAGATCGAAAGCGCCGCGGATCATGACGAGGCCCGTAAGCAGCACCAAGGCCCCAGCGATGAACATGAGCGCTCTTGTGCCGTCCGTGAGGCCGCGAGAAAAGCCACCAACGATGGTCACCAAACCGATTGCTATGAGCCAAATTGCGGTAATGATGCCGACAACGGCGATGGTGGCCCCGGGCCACGTGATCAGAACAAGGCCTAAGAGGACGCTGACAATCCCACCAAGCAGAACCATGAGCCAGGCGCTGCCGAGGCCTTCCTCCTGGACGGTGACGGTCGAATCAATCTCGGACATGGGCTACCTCCTAGAGCGTCGGGATCTGTCAAGGCTTGTGGTCCCCACCACGGGAATCAAGACTTTGGGACGAATACAGACAATTTGTCCCACCGGCACCCGCTCAGTCGGATCGTCACGGAGAGGTGAGGGCTAGCAGATGAGTGGTCAGCCGACCCGTGTTTCGGTACCTGGTGTGACGTCGAGGGAGGAGCACCACATCTTGTACATGATGTGAACGGTGGCTTGGAATTCGACGTCACTTACATGATCGGGTCCGGCACCGAAGTCGTAGTACATGATTCGTTCTCCGGCCGCGTTCAGTGCATGGGCGACCATGTCTGGCTTCTCGACCCACGGGTAAGACTCCCGAATTCTCCTCCCCACGGCCTCATCCCACATCGCCATCATGTCTCGGTAGCGCTGTGAGGTTGCTTTGAGATCTCCAAGTTCGGCGTCGGCAACTGCGCGCATCAAGGGCCCGTGATTGAGATAGGCGCGATAGACGGCCCGTAAGTGAGGCTCGACCTTCGGGCTTTCTCCGGATAGCCACGGTTCTCCAGCCCCGACCATTTCGCCGACCACGCTTTGAAATAGGTGGTCTAGTGCGTCATCAAGGCTTGAATACCGCCGGTAGAAGGATGATCGCGATACGCCGGCGTATCGACACAACCGCCCTACGGTTACGTCACTCATCGAAAACGAATCAAGGAGTTCCTCGAGCGACGAGAGTATCGGCACAGTTCAACCATACCCCGAAATCTGAAACATTAAAGACGATTTTGTCTCACTCTAGGAGGAGCTGCTGTCTGCGTGGCTTCAATAGGAATAGGTGAAGTGCCGGTTGGTCCGCTAAGTAGACGTGAATCACGAGCGAGGTAGACATGTTGTCTGTACTTGGAGACGTCCTACCGTTCGCTATTGGTGTTGCTGCCAGTGCGGCAGCAGTCATCGCCTTGATTCTCGTACTCCAAGGGCCTCGAGCATCGAGCTCGGGTATCGCATTCACTGCTGGCTGGTTGGGCGGTGTGGGTCTCGTTATCGTTCTTGGAGTCGCCTTCGGCCTCGCGGTATCCGATGACCCTGCGCGTTGGACTCAATGGTTGAAGACTGCGCTGGGTGCCCTACTCCTACTGGCGGCGGCACGAAAATGGTCGCAGCGAACTCCAACGGGAAGTGAATCAGCACCGCCAGCCTGGATGGCGGGCCTTCAGGACAGCGCACCGGGCAAAGCGGCAATTCTTGGTTTCCTCCTCGGAGGAGTCAATCCGAAGAATTTGATGTTGACCCTTGGTGCCGCAGCCACTCTTGGTTCCAGCGGTCTGGACTCGACGCAATTGTGGATCGTTGGAATTGCGTACATCGTTGTTGCAAGTCTGAGCGTGTTGGTGCCGCTCGGTATCTACCTTCTGATGCGCGCCAAGGCGGATGACCTGCTAGCTGACCTGGGTGTGTGGATGAAAGCCAATAGCGACGGAATCACGATCGTCGTACTTCTGATCTTCGGAGTGAAACTTCTCCTGGGAGGCCTTACGGCACTCGTCTAGGCGGCGGTGTCGAACCCATTGCCAAACCAAGAGTCCTACTCCCAGCGCGCTCGCACGACATTCCCGTCGTAAATGTCCATCGTTACTCGATCCTCTCGGTAATCCCTGGTGGTTGGCTGGGGAACACCATCAATGGTCGCGACACGCCACTCGTGCCCGGCATCCTCAATCATCCGAACCGCTTCCTCTTGAGATATCCGGCTTGAAACGAGGAAATCGAGAAGCTCATCGTTCGTCAGGTCGGACACCTCTAATTTCGCTGAGGTCGATTCAGATTCGTTTGAACAGCCGGCTGAACCGAAAACGACCATTCCCGCAACGATGCAGGAAGCCAACCGCAGCCACGGACGCTCAACTCTCTTCACCCTCCCACTGTTCTGCAGCTGGGAGAGAGAGCGGGAGAGGTGGGACAAATAGCCCCCGTTTGTCTCTTTGAGCATTTTCGCTCCGATGGTGTGCTTGATTGAAGAAGCACAGTCACAAATGGAGGGTTCGATTTACGTGCGGTTTTCCAGACTCGCGATAGCCACGCTGCCGTGCGCACTGCTGCTGAGCGGAATGGCGGCTTGCGGTGGTGAGGATGGGGTCGTGGAAGCTGAACCGACCATCCCGGAAAGCGTCCTGTGGGCGGGCGCCGTTTGCGCCGCCTTCGACGATCTGCTTGCGACGGTTGAGGCGGTTGGTGAGGGGCTCAGCTACGAGCCGACAGCTGAAGATGAAGTATATGATCAGTTCTTCGCGCAGCTTCAGAGCCAGATGGCAGACGTGAACGGTGCCGTTGAGGAGTTGGCTTTCGCCGTGGGTCAGGTTCCGATGGACTACAGCGATACGGCATCGAACGTCGTTGAATTCGGGGCTGATGTAGACGCCATCATTGCGGCGAAAGACGAAACCCTGGCGCATATTGAGGCTGCTAGGACCGCTGAGTCGAATATCGATAAGGGACTCGAGGCCGGACAAGCTGCAATCACGGGGGGAACGACGCTGTCGTTGACGCGTGAATTCGTTGCGGGTCTAGCGGGGTTGCTCGAGAAGCGGAAGAGCAACGTGGATGACGCTTTCAGCCAGGCGAGTGAATGTCAGTAGGGAAACATCAGTGAGCGGAGGAACACCTATGTCAAACGGGCCAATCGAAGTACTCGTTCTGGGCTTTCCCGGTAACCAGTTCAGCGGTGAGATTCTCCCGGAACTTGCCCGTCTAGTAGACAACGGTCAGATCGCCATTCTTGATCTTGAATTTGTGGCAAAGACCCTCGACGGTGACGTAGTCACGCTTGAAGTTGTTGACTTAGAAGATGCGGGATGGGCCGAGTTGACGGTCGTGCCCGGCGGTGATTACGTTGACAATGAGGACTTTCAGGATGTCGCGGACATGCTGGAACCTGGCAATTCCGCTGCAGTTCTGGTTTTCGAGCACCTCTGGGCCAAGAACCTAGTGTCAGCTCTTGCGGGAGCCGGCGGCGTGATGCTTTTCAACGCACGCATCCCGGCTTCTGATGCGATCGCGTGAGAGCCAACACCTGCGTTTGATCAATGCTTCTCGCCAGCCTTCTTATCCTGGGGTGCTTTGTTGCTCTTGCGTCGGGCCGAGTTCCGCCGGTGCTTGCGTTTGCTGGGACTCTCACTATGGCGGGTCTCCTGGACGTCGCTCCAAGTAACGAACTCCTCAGCGGTCTGTCCAGTAGTGCGGTTGTAACGGTTGCAGCGATGCTGGTTATCGCCGCTGGTGTCGTGCACACGGGTATTGTCTCGCGCGCCACTCGCAAAATTCTTGGCGGCACATCCGGTCTCGGGCAAGCTTTGACTCGTCTGTTGTTTCCGGTCGGCTTGGCTTCCTCGCTGATGAACAACACGCCCATCGTCGCCATGACGATTCCGGCGGCCCAGGAACTTGAGCAAACGAAAGACATTCCGGCGCGACGCATTCTCATGCCGATTGCTTTCGCAGCGGCATTGGGCGGCACCATCACGCTCATCGGAACAAGTTCAAATTTGTTGATCGCATCTCTCGCAGATGACGGTGGGGTCAACTTGAATTTCTTTGCCTTCACTCCGGTAGCGCTCCCCACTTTCGTCGGGGGCATCGTTCTACTCATCTTGCTCATGCGCAGGCTCATGCCATCGGGGCCCACATTGGAGCCAAACCCTCTGCGCTGGCGAGTCGAACTCCCGGTGGCAGGTCGTGCCTTGTTGTGCGGGAAGGCGTTGGCTCAAGAGGGACTCGAGTCCTCGCGTGACTTTCGAGCACTTTCGATCGAGCGCTCGAGTGGGGACTTCCCTGTGAGTACAACAGTGAACCCCGGTGACCGGATTACCTTTGAGTCGAATGCCTATGGGGTTCGGGAGTTGTGGGCCAACCCTCGATTCGGTCACAAAGAACGGAGACTGTACGAAGTAACACTCGGTGCTGACTCGGCTGGAACGCTGGCCGAGTTGAACGCTCATGATGATGTGGACGTCCTAGCGGCGCTCGGAACGCAGGAAGGTCTGGACGAATCCCCTGCCCGCCCAGGCCACCTGCTTTTCGTAACCGCTGATTCCAAACGGGTAGTGGAGAACCTGCCGGGCGTGGCTATGGCTACAGATGCTGGGAATAGAGCACCACAGGTGGCAAAGACCGTTACAGGAGTGGCAATCCTCGGAATCGTCGTTGCGGTTCTTATGTGGGGGAGATTTCCGGTCGAATGGGTGGCGTCAGCGGGTGCGTTGGCGATGTTGTTGTTCCGGGTCATCACGCCTCGAGCAGCATTTCGAGCATTGAACTGGAATCTCTTGGGCGTGCTTGCTGGCGCGGTGGGGCTGGGGGCCATCGCCACCTATAGCGGGCTCGCCGATGCGATTGCGGATTGGGTGGCGAGGACGTCGGGGGATTCGCTTGCGACCCTGGTGGTCCTCGTAGCCGTTGTCGCGGTGGCGCTAGCCGCCTTCGTGACAACGGCTGCTGCGGTCAGCATCCTCGTCCCGATCATTCTCGCCGTGAGTGCGAGTTTGACCGTTCATCCGGAACCTCTTTTGGCGCTCCTGGCGGTGGCTGCGTGTTTATCGTTCGTAAATCCTTTTTCCAATCAAAGCTTCATGTTGGTGATGGGCCCTGGGGATTACAACTTCCGGGACTACGTTCGCGTTGGAACGCCGGCTGTACTGGTCACATTGACGACGGCCACGATTTCCTGCTGGCTCTGGCTGGCATGGATGCAATAGGAAGATAATTTAGGGAGGAAGACATGGGAATTGTTCGACGAGCTGCAACCGCTGCTGCTGTTTCCGGGGCAGCCACCCGAGCGCACAACAGAAACATGCGCAGCCAACCAGCACAGGCGGCACCAGCACCGGCGGCACCAGCGCCCACCGCACCTGCTGGTGATGACACCGCTGCAAAGCTTCAAGAGCTGGCTGAATTGCACGCCAAGGGAGTCCTCAGCGACGAAGAATTTGCTGCCGCCAAAGCGAAAGCACTCGGGATCTGATCCCGTTATCGACGTTCGACCACCGGAGTTCCGCTTGGAGCAGTGGTGGTCGAACGTCGTGGGTCATGGGAAATTGGGACGCAAGACCGATAACAACAATCGCTGCTACCGGTACCCCAACCAATATGAGGGGGCCCCGAGCAATCCGGGATCTAATGACTCGAACATTGCTGCCTACTTCAGCGGCCACTAGCGGCATCCACCGGAGGGGCAACGCTGGGTTCAGTACGTGATGCACCACTTTGGTTGACGATCGTGAAACAGTTTTACCCAATTTGTCTCAACGGGCTTCGCTCGGTTGGTGTAGTGCTCAATGCTTGGTGATGATCACAATCACGTGAGATGGGAATGGGGTGCGTGCATTCATGGGCGGCAAATACAACACTGAAATTCCGATGGATCTCCTTACCGACGACAACCTGTCGATTGACGGGGGAACCGTTGAGTTCTCTGACGGGATGCCTATGCCAGCGACGGTCGCCGCGTCCTATGGAGAGGTTGATTTCCACCGCGCTGTCTCGCTTTTCATCAACATGGTGCCGGTCGCGAGCATGGAGGCTATTCGTCTAGGTGTTTCGCAGCAGTTCTCAGGAGGAAAGCCCGAGCAGAACTGGATGATCTTCGACAAACTCATGGACTCCAATAGCCTCTATCTCACCGGCAACACCGACACGGTGTACGCGTTCTGCGTTTTGGACCTGGAAAAGTCCGGCCCCGTTGTCATTGAGGTACCACCGGGTTGCGGTCCGAGCACGATCAACGATGCAACGTTCAAGTTCGTCATCGACATGGGTGCCCCGGGTCCGGACCGTGGCGAGGGCGGGAAGTACTTGATCCTCGGCCCGAACTACGACGGACCCTTGAAAGAGATCTCCAACGGTGAGGTCGCAGAGGTGGACGGTGAGAACTACTTCATCGCCCACACACCTACCTACACCAACGTGGTGCCGTGTCGCGGCTTGCTGGTTAATGGTGATCCCGAACCAGCGTCCACCAATTTCCGCACCGGCATCCACGCCTATGCACTAAAGGACAAGGCGAATCCGCCAGCCATGAACTGGGTGAACGGGTCCGGCCTGGTGCACAACACCATCCACTCCAACCACGCGTCGTTCTATGAAGAGATCCACCGAGCCATCAACAAGGAGCCGGCCGACGCATTCGACCCCGAAGTGCTCGGTATCGCTAGCGCCTTAGGCATTCGAAAGGGTCAGCTATTCTCGCTTGACGGCCCGAAACGTGAGAAGTTTGAGGAGGCCGCCGCAACGGGCAGTGCCTATGCACGAGCGGTTGCCTTCGCCCCACGAAACCCGGCCGCCTATTTGTACGGCGAAGAGAACAGCAAGTGGTTCACGCTCTTCCCCGAGTGGGACTACCGCTTCCTGGTGGACGAAGGCGCCGGTGGAACCGACATGGACTCCCGCCTCGCCTTCTTCTACGTCGCCACCGTGAATACCCCAGCAATGGTGTGGCGCATCCCCGGTGTCGGCTCGCAGTACGCGATCATCGCGCGAGATTCGAATGGAGAGTGGTTCAATGGGGACCAGACCTACACGCTGAGAATTCCCGCGGGTGTGCCGGCGAAGAACTTTTGGTCCTTTGTCATCTACGACCCACAAACTCGATCCATGCTGCAAACGCCGGACCAGAAGTTCCCAAGCGTCAACAGCATGCGCGAGGGGTTGCATACCGAGCCTGATGGCAGTGTTCTGCTCACTATCGCGCCGCAGCGACCGTTGGAGCGCGAAGGCAATTGGATTCAATCGCGTGAAGGCAAGGGCTGGTTCGCGATTTTGCGCCTTTACGGACCGGAAGAAGCCTGGTTCGACAAGACTTGGCGCCCGGGTGAAATTGAGTTGACGCCTTAGAAAGCAAAGGTTCGCTACATTTGGTCCTGTCTTCGCGTCAAGGAGCAAAGCAACTGTGATGTTGGTCGGCAATCGCGCAATTGAAACTCGCGGTATGCGTGGCGTCACTGCAGCGCTCAGGGTCCGGGCCTATGGCTGAGGAATTCGACGAACCCAATATGGGTGAGGTTGACCTAGACCACCCTCTGCGGTCGCGCTTTTCACAATTCCGCTTGTGGTCCAGCTCGCAGATATCGAACGTCGCTAGACGACCGACCGACCTGCTGGTCTTGGCGGCCTGCGCTGTCGGCTTGATTCTCATCTTCTTCCTGCTACCCGATGACGTTCTCAACGGATTGTCGGTCAACGAGGGACTGGCGAATGTCGTCGACTCCACGCTCTTGATCGGGTCCATCGCGTTGATCGTGTGGAGCTTGGTCATCGTCGGTGCCAGCGCGCTGAGTAAATCCCACCGTTTACTCGTCGTGCAACTGCTCATCGCCGTCGCCATCGGTTGGGTCTTTTCTATTTTCTTCGCCCGCCAGATCGACATGATCGAGGTCTTCCAGATCGGATCACTTGGCGCCTGGACGCCGAGCTGGTCGTACACGCTTGTCATCCCGGTGTGTGCGGCGGTGGTGTCCGCGGCATCACCGTTCCTCAGTCGTCCCGCACGGATTGTCGGCCGAGTGCTGATCGGCGGGGCGCTCGTTGGCTCCGTAGCCCTGGCGGATTTCCTCCCCACACGATCCGTGGCGCTCGTCCTCATCGCTGTTGGCGCGGGTGCAATCACCCACCTGATTTTTGGAACCCCGTCGGGTGGCCCCACACCGGACGAGGTTCGCCAATTCCTCGTGTCCTCAGGGGTGGACGCCCGGGAGATGGAAGAAGACGT
>Ga0075480_10002977_pt1 | contig 10885 bp, 11 predicted proteins | sample DEB08_DNA_7_FD_81590 | JGI IMG/M metagenome (GOLD analysis project Ga0075480, IMG submission 81590) | Aqueous microbial communities from the Delaware River and Bay under freshwater to marine salinity gradient to study organic matter... | ecosystem: Environmental > Aquatic > Marine > Coastal ... | reverse complement strand
TTCTTCTTTCAGTTCACCATTAACGTATTCTCGACGTCTCTCATCTATCCAATGTTTTAATCTTATTCCTTTGACTCGATAGGTATTAGGAACATTACAATGACCAAAATTTTGGCTGTAATTTTTTAAATACTGATAATACCGCTTCCAATTTTGTATAAGTCCATCCCATTCCCAGCCAGCAATGGACTCTAACTGTTTGATTTTATAATCTGGTAAATTCTGATTATTATAATTTTTACGGATTTCGTAGATATATTGATTCAGGATGACTCCTGAAGGCGTTTTTACAGAATCAGGTATGCACCCGGGGCCATATTTATGGTAATTTATGTCTATTAGATTAAGACAATCCTTAAAATACTCTTTCCCTTTTGAGTTCACCCAGACCCAGGTCTGTATTTTTTCCAGTCTTTCAATTCTATGAGGAAGCAATTCATTCTTTTTATATTTCAGTCTTTGACTATTCGTCCATAGACCTAATTTATGGCCTTCAAATATCTCTTTCTGGGGAACTAATGTATGACCATTAATCAAAGCGAACTTAAGCAGCAGCTGATATTTTACTTCCCACTTGGTTTCACCTGTATGGTTTATTTTCTTTGATTCCCATGACCAGCCAGGAATACTTTCAAAACTTTGAATTTCATTGGGCTTTGAGTGTTTCTTTCTGTATCTGGCTCTGTAGTAGTTAATTTCCTTTAGAAGGTTGAGGCCATTTAATTTAAAATCAGTTGGAATTAAAAGATTGCCATTCTCCTGCTGATATTGCTTAAGTGCAGTGATGATATTATCCAGCTTCTTATGATAATTATCAGCTTTGGAGCTCCATTCCCAACCCGGAAAAGACTCAAGTTTTTGTATATTGGCTTCAGGTAAATATCCATTAGCGTATTTGCTCAGACTGTTTTTTACAAAACGGCCCAGAAAAAAGCCATCTTCTTCCTTATGTTCCCGATGGATTTTTACATGACCTTCACGTTCAAAATAGATCTGTAAACGACGAACTCCTTCATCGAATTCCTGCTGAATTTGCTGACGTGTCTTACCGCCCAATTGATCACTTCCCTTGCTTAATATTTTTTATTTTTGCATAAGATAGAAATGATTTTAAGAATGTATAATATTTTTCAGCAGCGTTTTAAATTAATTTTTAATAACATAATTTTTTGCCGACACTATGGCCGGCAAACTTCAAGTTAAACTGACTGATATTGGCGGTACATCTTAAGGTACATCATTGTTCTTTTGTCAGAATCCACACGACTTAGAAGTCTATTTGTGTTATTTTCACCAATAATGCTGATTAACTCCGCTTCAACCATACTCTTGAAGCGCTTTAGACATTTCTCTTCGGCAGCATCAATGATCTGATGGCAACTTATGTAAGGTTCAGCATGCGAAGGATGGTCCATCATCAGATAATGACTTCCCACTCCAGTCAGATTGAATAGACAAATAGATTCTTTTTCATTCAGCTTAATGACTGAGTTTATTTTAACCCAGTCATTTTTGGATGTGATTCTCCTTAAATCCTTGTAATAAGCTTTTATGAAATTCTGGATTCTAAATTCCGGGGAAAAGTCTGAAATAGAATCATTAAATGAGAAAGAAGGAGGAAGGTTGGTATTCCATTGTTTAGGATTAAGTGCATAGCGCAACTTCTGATTTCGGCTTTTAACTACGAGACCGCTGAATTTTCCCAGAGTATACCATTTGGCTAAGTGAATTCCATTAAGTGCAAGATTTAGAAATTCTCTATCTTCTTTGGATATTAGTTCAAACATATTTCAATTCCTTTTTTGTTTGGGTTCGAATTGAAATAAGACAAATTTTAAAAAGCTGGATCTTTGGTCCTTTATAGCTCAGAAATTTCATCTTGAACTTGCTTATGTCATAAACCTGACTAAAATCAGTGCCACTTATTTTCATATGGGAGGGAATATTATGAAAGTTATAGATATAGAGGAAATACCTTTTCACGAGATCAGGTACCTTTCATCCGGGCCCAAGGGACTGGTCAGGAAATGTATTCTGCCATTTTACAGAGCTAAAGTAGACGAGATGCCGGAAGGTATAAATTCTTTTATGGCGGCATCTGACATGCAGGGACGTGAGAAAGGAGGGAATGGTCGCTTACTTGGTGAACAAGTAGCTGAAGAACTTAAGTTAATGCAGGATATGGGCGATATTGCTCCAATTGATTTAATTCTCCTTGCTGGTGACCTTTATGATTATCCAGATTGTCGCAAACTCGGTGGTACTGGAGATGTTACATCTGTCTGGAATAGCTTTGCAGAAGCATTCCCAATGGTTATTGGAGTTCATGGGAATCATGATATGATTGATGGTGAACTTTTAAGTAATGCCCATGTACTTGATGGCAATGCAGTAAGTGTAGCAGGCATGAAAGTTTCAGGAGTTTCCGGAATTATAGGAAAACTTTCCCGAAATCAAAGAAAGTCTGAAGCTGACTTTATGAACCATCTCAGCAAAAGCCTGACTAAAAATATCGATATTTGCCTCCTACATGAAGGCCCGGATTATCCGGATTGGAATTGCCGTGGAAATCCTGATATTAGAGAATGGCTTGAAGTTGACGGTCAGTCTCTTGTCATATTTGGCCATTGTCATTGGAAAGAACATTTAGCTGAAATTGGCAAGAACCAGGCTCTCAATGTAGACGCTAAAGTTTTCCTATTCAGTGCCTAGTGTCAAGATCGGCAAGTAGACGACCAAGGAAAATATTAGTTTATGATTGATTATCAAAAGTTTACGAATTTTTATTATTTCGCCTATTAATCGATCTTTACACTAGCCAAACTCAAACCTTTTGTCTAAATATTTAAAAGGTATCGTTCAATAGTTTCTTATTATCCTCACATTTCCTATGTAAGAAATATAGGTAATTTAAGAAATATTCTTACTTTTTAAGAATTTTTTACCGGCTTCATAAGGCGATAAAAGGTCTTGGTTCTTTTCTCTTTAGGGCATTGAATCATCTTGGCAAACTTCTCATCTCCGAGGAAGTCATAGAGCATGTTATCAACTCCGAATAAGAAGACTTTGATAAAATGATCCTTCGCCAAAGAAACAAGATCTTCACAGCGGATTTGATATTTATTGATGTAATTATTTGGGCAATCCAATTCAATTTTAGGGCAATATGAAGGAGTGAAGGCAATCTTAAACATCTCGGGATCTGCATTTGATAAAGCAATTGGAGGTAACTCAAGGTCTGGGTCAACAATTTTACTTACCTGCTTGAACTCAAAATCTATTCGACGTTTTATTCTCGCTTCGGGACTGGGAGCTGGCGCGGCATAGTAGAATGAAGGAGCTAAGTTTCCTTCAAGGTGCCAATAAGAAGGGTTGATAGCATAATTGATCTTCTTCCCGGATAAATTTTGGATTTTCATACCAATATCTATTGATCCGTCGAACCATTTGTAGCATTTGATCGAATTGAAAATTAAATCGATGGCTTGCTGCTGTTTTTGAGTATACATCTGCTATTTCCTTGTGTTTTTGCTTTAACACAAGTTAAATAGGATAAAATGGGTAAAAAATAAGAAGCCCCAGAGTTAACTGAGGCATTTCGGCCGGCATAACGCCGACCCCGGCTCCTAGTGAGCATTATTTTAATTTACTTATTCTTCAGAATCAAAACAATCTGAATCATATTTTATTTGACCTTTAAATCGACCTGGTTTTCGATCCACTGAAGTACTTCCATCTTTAATAATTTTTAAAAGTGCAGAATTAGGCTTTCTAGCTTCATCGCATGCTTTTATGAATTCATCAAAGTCGTCATTAGATAAGTAGATCGTCTCGCGAGCTGACTCTATTACACTTTCACCTTTGCAGGGATACTCATAGCTGACCTTAGAGTTATGAGTATCTACATATTTCAGAGAAATTGGTTGCTCCTCCACAAGGTTAAAAATTATAGAAAACCTCTCTCCTAAAGTTATACATTCAGAATCCCCGCCTGTGATGGCATTAAAGAGAGACCTTATGAAATATTTTCTATATTTCCCAAAGCGATAGTCACTGTCAAAAGGTCTTTCCATCTGACAAATCCGCTCCAATTCCTTTAAGAGGAAATCCTCTAAAAATTCTGAATCTAATTTTGCCTCCTTGAAAAAAGCCACACAGGCTTTTTCAAATCCGCTTTCTTCCAAAAAATCATCTGTACAATATCCCATTTCTTAGCCCTCCTCTCTAATAGTTTCATTTAAGTGAAAGTCACAAAGAATTTTAAGCTTAGATTTTATGCCATTTCTGTATTGAGCTCTTTCTCCACAGATTTCACACATTGTCTTTGACTTCTCTTCGATCAGTTCTATTAATTTGTTAAGTACTGGGTCTGGATTATACGCACTCACAGAAAACCTTAATGACTTCCTGACTCTTCTGAGAAAGACTGCCTTAAAGGTGGGCTTTCCTTCTGAGATGCACACTCTATTTTTCATTTCGATTAATTCACAGACTTCACGAATTAAGCCAAACCAACCAGGCCCTATATCATAACCGTGATAATTATTTGGGCACTCGATGCACCAGCGACTCCTAATTCTTTCAAAGAATAATGGACATGCGTCAATCATTTCTTCTTTAAATTTATCCAGTTCTTTATTCATGTGAACCTCCTTTCTTATCAGTTCACAATGTAAATAGGACAACTGTTTTCAATTAAGTCAGTTCTTATCCAATACTCAAAACTCTTTAACTTCAACAGTAAATTCAGGGTCAAAACTGCGATTCTTTTCAATCCCGAAATAACCTCTGGGATTACACACGACTCGAGTCTTACCTATTCTGTAGTCTGAGTTATTGTGCATATGCCCGTGAATCCATAATTCTGGCTGATGCGTCTCTATAAAACTCTCAAGCTTTGAGGCAAAAGCCGGAGCCAGGCTGCTCGATTTAAATCTTGCAGAATTGGACTGGTTGGACGGTGCATGGTGAGTGACAACAACTGTTGGTATCGAAGTATCCTGTAATTCATGGGCGAGCCACTCTCTGGATTCTTCATGATCTTTCAAGCAGTCGAAAGGTTTAAGCTTTCTCCACTGACCGCCAATATGAGCCTTAACTTTCCTAAAATCATTCATACAAAGCTCAGCTTCATACATGCTTAATTGTTGGGAATCAAAAAGCTTAAAATCCGTCCAAAGAGTGCAGCCTAGAAACCTCACTCCATCGATGATCACAGAATCCTTTTCCAGGAAGTGGATATTAGTCCCTTCGCATTCTTCACGAATTTTTTCCTGAAGATCAGGAAATCTTTTTGAATAATACTCATGATTGCCAAAAATATATATCACAGGCTTGACAGTATTCTTTTTTATCCACTCAATGGCTTTTACTCCAACATGGATATCACCGGCAAGGACAATGACATCAGTATCAGTTGGAGGAATATCAAAAGCTCCAAACTCTAAATGTAAATCTGACATGACTTGAATCTTCATAGTTTACCTCCCTTCAACTTCTATAGTTAATGTGGGATCAAAATCCAGATTTTTTTGCTCAGCAGTCCCACGACCTCTCGGGTTACAGACAACTCTGGTTTTACCGATGTAATAGTCACATGATGAATGTAAATGGCCATGAATCCAAAGTTTGAGGTTTGATTGATGTTCCATTATAAACTCTTCCAACTCGTTCATATATGCGTTCTGAATATCTGGATAATAATCAGAAATATATTTCTCCCCATCAGGCATGATATTACTTTTATAGCTTGGAGCGTGATGAGTGACTACGACTGTAGGAACCTCTGGTTTTTCTCTCAATTTATATCCCAACCAGGCAATAGATTCTTCAAACAATTGTCCAGCATCTCCAGGAGAAAACTCCCTAAAGCTGAACTTAAGGTCACGAGTATTAGGTCCGGTTTTCGAATAACTTTGGATTTTGCCGATCTGACGGTAACGAATGTTACTCCACTCATGGGGCGTCCATAAAGTGCAGCCAAGAAATCGAAGCGATGTAGTCGAGCTATCACCTGGTTCATTACTATTGACAGTGAACGTATCAATGACATTGACTTCTCTCTTCTCCAGAAAGTTTATTTGATGACAAGAGCATGAGAGTTGTCTTCCAAAGTTCTCATCTGTGAATATTCTGTTATATCGACTTTTCTCCGCTTTAAACTCAAGGTTATATTTGAGCTCAGAGCAAAGCTCTCCGTAGAACTCGTGGTTACCGCACACATAAATAACGAGCTTATCTGTTTTTTCCTGAATCCAGGGAATCGCCCTTGTTCCTTCATGGATATCTCCAGCAAGGACAATGACGTCAGCATCTGTTTCCGGGATGTTAAAATCTTCTTCCTCAAGGTGAAGATCACTTAAGATTTGGATTTTCATGTGAACCTCCTGTATTTTTCAGTTCACATCATAAGTAGGATAAGGGCTTAATGTTTTATGAAGGAGTAGTATGCTGCAAAATGATTATCTCTTTAAAACTTCAGTAATCTTTGAGGCTATTGCCCAGTTTTAAAAATTTTGCAATAATTAAATAATAACCATGTGGTTATGAAAATAATTTTACTGGATAAAAACCATTTTGGTTTCTCAAGATGACAAATATTTAGTGTATGGATTAAATATTGAAAGCTTTGCTGAGCCATCTCAAATAAGTGGTCGTGCTTTTTATGCAGATACCTTTGTAAGATTAATCGGCTCAATAATACCTGAACTGACTAAACGCCAACAAACAATATTTGATCTTTATTTTTACTGCAGTTTTACCCAGGAAGAAATTGCTCAAGAGCTAAAAATTAAACAGCCGACTGTATCTCAGCACTTAACGGGAAAGAGTCGGCATGGCAAAAAAGTTGGTGGCGCGACTGTGAAGATCATTAAAGTAATTCAAAGAAAGGCGAAAGAAGAAAAAGATCCAGATATTCGCATGTCTTACATACTTCTTTCAAATGCCATGAAAGTACATACTCGCCGTAGTTTTCGTCTTCTAATAAATAAAATTTAAGTAGATTTTTGTTTTATTTTTCTCATTTTTCTCAAAAAGTGCCTATATCCGTCTGCTTATAGGGTGAGAAATAATAACGGATGGAAATATATGTCTTACAATTGGATTCCCGTCAGTGAAGATAAACTTCATTGCGCCTACGCCTATTATCGACACTCAGCAGAAGACCGCCAGGAAAATTCAATACCAATTCAATCTGAACAGATTCATGAATTTGCCGCTGTAAATAAAATAAAAATAATCAAAGAATTCCAGGATGCCGGAAAGTCCGGTCTTTCCACTGTTGGGCGAGATGGTTTCAATAAAATGATTCATGAATATGTATGTACTGGAAAACATCCAGAAGTCACTTTGATTCTTGTTTTAGATGTAAGCCGTTGGGGACGTTTCCAAAATATTGATGAATCTGCTTATTTTACAGGACTGTGTCGTCGAAATAACGTGGAAGTAGTCTACACCAGCATTGGAATGATTGCTGAACCAGATCTGATGAATGACATGCGTATCACCTTCGATCGATATCAGGCTGCAAGTTACAGTAAAAACTTAAGCGAAAAAGTTTTTAAAGGCTGCAAAAAGATTGCCGAGCAAGGCTTCAGAGCTGGCGGTTCTGCTCCGTATGGTTTGAAACGGGTCCTACTTGATGAACAACGAAATTATGTCCAGGAGCTCAAGAAAGGGCAGAGAAAAAGTATTCAGAACCAGAGAGTTACTCTGGCTCCGGGAAACCCTGATGAAGTAAAAGTAATTAAATCCATTTTCAGATACTTCACGATTTATCATATGAATTACCACTCAATAGCGGATAGGCTAAACAAAGAATGCATTCCATCTCCAGGTGGAGTAAGTTGGTCTGGAGATATGATTGCGAATATATTACAAAACCCCTTATACACCGGGACGATAGTCTATAATAAAACTCGAAGCAGGCTTAAATCACCCATACGAAAAAACCCAAGGTCTGAATGGGTCTTAACTCCAAATTCATTTGAATCGATTATTGAAATCGATGAGTTCGAGCAAGCTCAGGAAATGATTAAAGCCTATAAAGAAGAAGAACTTCGAAAGTTCAGTGCAGAGCAGATGGCTGAAAAGCTTCGAATACTGGTAAATCGCTATGATTACTTCTCAAATAATATTATTAAAAATGCACCAGATCTAAATTCACCTCATTCGTATAAAAGTAAGTTTGGCAGTCTTGAGCACGCCTATCAATATTTGCACCAGGATATATTAGACAGTTGTAAACAGCAGGTTATTGAAAAGTTGATAGCTCAGGGAGTAAAAGTTGAAGATTATGGGGAATTTATAGTAATAGATGATTACAGCAGTGTTCACATACAACCTCGTATGTACCGTGCAAATTGCTACGAGGCTTCCTGGACTTTTCATCCACTAAACCGGAAACAAGTTGATTTAACACTTGGTATCTTATTGTCACATGAAGATAAAGACTGGGAGATCTTGGGATATTTACTTTTTCCAACACGTTTAACATTCAAAGGTAAGCTCTATTTCAGTAGTAGTGACATTGATAAAATGGAAACATATAGCTGCTCTTTAGAAGAAACCGTAAATAGATTAAGGAGGGTGTCATGAATCCAATTGTACCAATGTCTGAGAGGGTTTACAGAGAAATTCCGATATGTCAGATCAGAGTCCTCAATTCTCGTAACCGGGATAAAGAGCAGTTCGAACAAAATATTATTAGTATCGAGAAAAATGGACTTCTAAAACCAGTTGTCGTTAATGAACGAAACCAACCTTCTTTGAGCTATTATGAACTTGTTTGTGGAGAAGGACGGCTGAACGCCATGAAAAAAATTGGTCATGAAGTCATTCAGGCTGAAATTATTAACGTTGATAACAAAACTGCACTTCTGTTCAGTTTAGTAGAAAATATCGCAAGGTTAACCCCAGGTACTATTTGGTTTGCAAGAGAAGTTCTCCGAATGAAAGAGTCAGGCTTTTCAGTTAAAAGGATAGCGGAAATTGCTGGTAAGAGTGATTGGTACATTAATCAGTTTTTACAGCTCATGCGTAATGGTGAAGAACGACTGATTGTCGGAGTCGAAAGGGGCTTATTTCCTATGTCATTTGCATTCGAGGTCAGTAAAGCAAAAACTGAAGATATACAACACATTCTCATGGATGCTTTCGATAATGGAATTATTAACAGCTGCAATACCTCAAAAGTACGATCATTTATAGAAAGGAGGATGGGGCGTAAGAGAATTGACCAGAGTCCTTCTGCTCGAAACTATACATTTAAAGAGTTAAAGTCAGATATTCAACAGGCTACAGAAGATAGTGAAGCATACACACGGCAGGCCGAAAAAAAAGAAAACCGAATGCTGGCTATGACCGAAAGCCTGGGCGTTTTGCTTAGGGATGAAATTTTTGTCATGCTGTTGAAAAAACATAACCTGCAGGAACTTCCACAACTCAAAAGATTCACCCTTGAGCACGAGGTGCAAATATGAATAAACCACCTAAAGGCAGGGATATAAGTATCGACAACTTAATTCCTATTAACAATCGAAATGAAATAAAACTTGAGAAAAATGCTGGTTTCAAAAAAATTTATAACAGTATAAAAAGTATAGGCTTAATAGAACCTCTTTATGTTTATGAAGATCCAGAGAATAGTAAATATTATATTCTGGATGGATACTTAAGATATAAAGCTTGTGAAAAGTTAGAAGTTAATCTCATCCCTTGTATCATTCATTCTGAAAAAGAGGCTTATACATTTAATAGAATGGTGAACCACCTTGGGAATTATCAAGAACAGGTGATGCTGAGGCGAGCCCTTAAAGAAATAGATGAAAAGACTATTGCAGGTACATTTGGATTGAAAACTATCGTTCATAAACTTGCTCCTAATCTCATTGAAAAGCTTCACCCAGCTGTTGTTCATGCCTACAAAGGTGAAGAAATTAGTAAGCAACGGGCAATGGACCTGTCGTCAGTAATTAAAGAAAGGCAGGTTACCATCTTAAAAAAGATGCGCGAAAACGGAGATTACAGTAAGAAGTTTACCACAGCTTTATTACTCAAAGTCCCCGTAAAAGACAGGGCTTCCTCCTTCAAGCATAGGGTGAGCTGGTTTCACGACCAGGAAAAGAGAAAGGATCTTGTTAAGCGTCTTACCGAAGCTGAAGAACAGAAAAGTTTCTACACGAATTTATATCAGGATTACACCAGTAATATTTTGAAACTTGTTCCATATATCAGGCAGTTGGTTTCAGTTGATGAACTGGAAAATTACATAAAAATCAATCATCCAGAAATTTATGAATATTTTCTGTCTTTAGTTGCGGATAATGCTGAATAAAAAAATAGAGGAACCCCTCTGGCCTCTATGGTTATTTTATTAGAGACAGTATCCCAATCTAAAGATCAGGTCCAGGTCACCATCCTGGGCCGCCAATACCGGGGTTCCTTAATTATTATTAAACATAAAGCTTAAAATACTAGAATAATATGAAGACATTAAATCAATCGAACCAAAGAGGCTTTTCATCTTCCAAATTACATTTAAACAGGATAAGGGCATCCGAAAATTAAATCCAATCAAGGCTACACACATTGCTTCCGAGCTCAGAGTGTAAGGCCAGACTTATTTACCGCTTTACTTGCCTTAAAGTTCCTGAATATTTATAATTCAGAAAAAATTATCAGGGTAAAATTCTTTTGAAAACAAATTTCATTTTAGTAGACTTTGAAAATGTTCAGCCCAAAAGTCTCAAGATCATCAAGGATTACGACTTCAGAGTCATCATATTTGTTGGAGCGCTACAATCAAAAATCCCATTTGATTTAGCATCCACAATGCAATCATTGGGTGACAAAGCATCCTATATTAAAATTGCCGGGAATGGAC
>Ga0075480_10002976_pt1 | contig 10887 bp, 8 predicted proteins | sample DEB08_DNA_7_FD_81590 | JGI IMG/M metagenome (GOLD analysis project Ga0075480, IMG submission 81590) | Aqueous microbial communities from the Delaware River and Bay under freshwater to marine salinity gradient to study organic matter... | ecosystem: Environmental > Aquatic > Marine > Coastal ... | reverse complement strand
TAGAAGTATTTTTGTTTTAGATAGAGTTAATCTATTTGATTTTCTTGCACACCCTAGACGCAATTTCTCAGTAATTTTTTCAATTCTTTTTTTTATAAGTTCGTTTTGGAAAATTAATAGATTTAAATTAATTTATTTAGTTGGGATGATTGTTTTGGCTTTTACATCACTTGGATTTTTTGGTCTTCATTTTAATCCAGAAAAAGGAGATACCCTTAAAACACATTATTATTTTTTCTTATTAGCTATTTCATTTATTTTCGTTTTATTAGATCTCTTTAAAAGTAAGAATTTTTGGATTAACTATATAAAAGCGATTTCTTTAATTGTATTATTTTTGTTTATATTTGGATTTCCAAAAAATTATACTGAAAATTCTCAAAATATAGTTTTAGACAAAATACCAACAACAATTTCATGTAATTATGTAAAACCATACTTTAATACTATATTTTCTGCAGACATTCAGTGCTTAGATAGAGAAATTACAATTTGCGGAAATTTAGAAAATTATAATTTTCCAGAAGTACATCAAGACGGGTATTTAGTATTTCAACCAGATGAAAATTTCTCCCCAAAAAACTTAATTGACGATAGTGGCAATCCAGTAACTGTAAATGGGTTTGCTGAATGTCTTCATTATGTTGAAGGAGGGTTTTATCCAAATAATGGATTTTTTGAAATTGACAGAACACCAAAAGTTAATAACAGTTTCATTTATCTGTGCATACTTTCAATTGTTGGAATTATTTATAATAGGGGCAAGAAAAAGTTTTACTCTTCTTCTTGATAGTCTTGTCCAGCATTTCTTGATTTTTTAATATTTAATGTTTCTATAAGTTCTGTGTTAATTTTTGTAATAACTTCTTTAGTTTCTTTTCTAATTTCATCATCTTTTATTGTCTCTTCCACTGTTTTAATGATGTCATAGAACAAGTTTTTTATTTCATCTAAAGTATCATTTAGAGATTCTCTTAAATCTTCATGGTTTACTTCAGAATTTATTTTGTCTTTTATTTTATCTTTAGCATTATTTATATCTTTAGATATTTCAGACCAATTTGAGTTTTTATCCATGTATGAATTATAATTTAAAACTTTGCTTTATCTTTGAATCGTAAATTAGGTTTTCTTGTCAATCGTTGTTTAGCCCATCTTGCAGGAGCTATCAATCTGAAAAATGGTGGAAGTAATGGCCTTGTGTATTTCAGCAAAAGTAAATTGAAACTTAACAAGAAATTTATCACTTTGCTTTCTTTTATATTGTACAAATTTTTGAATTCGGGTGGCAATGTATGAAATGCAGTAAAAGCTATAAAGGGCCAAATTGGTTTAATATGTTTTGGCACTGGCCCTCCAGCAATAATATCTTGAACATCCTCAGCTACGTCAGTAAATATTAAATAATCTTTTTGCCTTGATTTATTTATTATCCACTGTTTTAGTTCATTGTGAGACTGTGGCATATTATTTTCGTCAATGAGTACAAGTTTTGCAGCTAGCATGTTTTCCTTATGGTATTGATTTTTTTCTGATTCACTTAATTTTTTAACAGTTTTCTCATAAAAATATATTGAGGAAATTTGCAAACAAGCATGCACCCACAATAACTGCTCTTGATCAAGAGCATCATAAATTTTTTTGGTAACAATATCTTCTCCATTAATAACTTCGTGAAGTTTATTTATTCTATGTGCACTTTCATCAGCTTCAGTTTTGGTACCAAACGTTACTGAATTTTGTAATGAAAGTGTTCTGATTAACCTCTTCCAAGGGTCTCTTTGATAGAAAGAGGTTTGTCTAGCACCGGCTGCGATAAGTGGATGCGCAGCATGCATCAATAATGCTCTGGCACCACCAAACAAAACAGTGATTTCTTTATTAACTTTCCACATCATTGAGTTTGGTCCAAAATAACCTGGGTCAGCGCTCATAAATACATTTTATCAATTGGAAGAATTATGAAAAATTGACTTACAATTATAAATCTCTTAAATTATTCAAGTTATGAACATATAATTACTTATATAAAAGAATGAATAATTTAAAATATGTAACTTATCAAAGCTTCCCAGCTAATACAGCAAACAGTATTCAAACAATTTCTAATATTGTTCAATTGGTAAAAAACCATACAAATGTTGATTTATATTTCCCCCTACGGGAAAAACAAAGCACAGATAAATTAATAGAGCTACAACAATTTTATGATTTTGAAGAATCTTTTAGCGTCACTGGAATTGAACATAAATACCCCCATGGAAAGGTTAACTATTTTAAGAAAATTGCTTACCATTTAAGTCACTATTTTTGGTCAAAACATGTAGTGAATAAATATTTTAAAAACAACAAAGAGGATATTTTTTTAACTCGTTCAGATTGGATTGCCTATTTTTTGGCAAAACAAGGTTCAAATGTAACATTTGAATGTCACCAGACATCAAAATTAAGAAATTTTATTATCAATAAGACTATAGGAAAAATGGAAAATGTTAAATTTATATTCTTAAATGAAAATTTAAACTCATATTACAAAAATGTTAAAAATTCTATTGTTTTACACAACGGGGTTGATACTGATCTCTATAAAGATAATTCTGGAGCTAAAGAGAGTAACTCAATTCTATTTATGGGAAATGTCACAAGATTTGATAAATCTCGTGGTTTAGATCAAATATTAAGTTGGTTTTGTGATGAAGAAATTAAAAATACTTTTACTTTAGATATTATTGGTGCTGAACAAAGCAGTTTTAACAAATTAGAAGAAAAAATAGAGAAACTTGATCTATCTAATGTTGTAAATATTTCAGGAAGACTTTCAAGAAAAAAAGCAATTTCATCAATGAAGAAATTTTCAACCGGATTGCTTATTAATTCACCAGATAACCCCCATTCTTATTTATACACTTCTCCAATAAAATACTTTGAGTATCTGTATGGAGGTTTAAATATTTTAGCTGTAGACTTTCCGTCACACAGGTCGTTACCATTAGGTGAAAACATTAGTTTCTTTCAACATGGCGATTTTAAAAGTTTTAAGAAAGCTCTATTTGATTGCAAAACTATTAAACCGATTAGTAGGGAAAATTTGAATAGTATAACTTTAGACTTTAGAGCAAAAGAAATAATTAAGTTTTTATTCTAGCGCGTTCGGAAGGACTTGAACCCTCAACCCCCTGATCCGAAGTCAGGTGCTCTATCCAATTGAGCTACGAACGCTTTCTAATAGTTTTTTTGTGCGGTTTGTAAAATTTAAATTTTGAATATTTTTTAAGGACCTATTACTTAGCTCTAATCTTAATTTACTATTTTCGAGTAAATTTATTAATTTGTTTCTAAAGTCTTCAAAGTCATCATGTTGAAAAAATAAAATTCCTAATTTAAATTCTTCTAGTTCTAAATGTCCATCAATATTGGAAGCTAAAATAGGCACTCCAGCAGCGGCTAATTCAAATATTTTCATTGGAGAAGCATATAAATTCATATGCTCATCATTTGGGTAAGGTACAATTCCTATATCAAATCTAGAAAGTATTCTTGGAACTTCGTTATGAGGAACAAAACTCTTGATCTCAAAATTATTCTTTTGCTTAAATTCGTTTACTAAATCATTAATATCATTTATTTTTTCTTGTGGTCCTCCAACGATTATTGTTTTAGTTTGCAAGTAACTATTTATCTTTACTATTTCTTTACAAGCTTTTAAAACACCTTTGTCAACACCGTGAGTTTCAAGCATCCCTACATAGCCAATATTAAGTGGTTTATTTCCATCTATTTTTTTAATGAATAATTTATTATTGACACCTAAGGGTAAATGAATTGGTGAATTGATTCCAGATGACAATTCTTCAACAGATTTTTTTGTAATACCAATTAATTTTACATTTGAATCTTTTTTTAGCCTAGATATAGAGAATTTTTGAATATATCTAGCTTGTCCATGTTTTTCGTAAAAGGAAATATCAAAATGTTTTTTTAGAAATAAAATTAAGTTTGGATTTGTAGACCATGAATACTTCTCGTTTTCCAAGACAGCTTTAACCCTAGAACACCAAACAAATGTATTCATCGAGTACAAAATTTTTTTAATTACTTTTGGTAATATTTTATAAATTTTATAGCTAGTTATGTCAAAATTTTCTACTTCCTTAAATTTAATTTCATTATTTAATCCATAATATTTATCAGGTTCTTCGTATATTGTTTTGGAATTATAAGTTTTTGGATAATAAATATTTACTTCAAAACCATTTTCTAAGAAACTATTTGCTATTTGTATTAAATGAATACCGTAAGCCATTTCCGATGGAAAACGTGCAAAAGTAAGAATAGCTATTTTATTTTTCATATATTGGGACAACCACTTGACCAAGCATCATAAAGGGTAACTTGTGAGTTTTTGTAATGAAATAACTTTTCTAAAGCAATAGTATTTCTTAAATTATAATCTTCAATCAAAAAACCTTCTTTTATATTTAATGATAAATTAATTGTTGAAGCACTGTCAATTTTATCAACTTCATAAAATTTCAAGTCATAAAAGTTACTTAACATGACGCTTATTAAAATGACTATTAAAGCTTTATTTTTGCTTTTAGATATTAAAAACATAAAAGCTATGAAAGCTGGAATTAGATGGCCTTCTTCTGTAGGGAGTCTGAGAAAACTTAATTCAAATAATAGAAATAACAAAAAGAAATAAAATTTTTTATTTTTGATATCAAAGTCTAATTTTAAAAAATTTGTTAAAAGTAACATCGATCCTAAAGTTCCAAGAAATGGAACCTGCTTTAATACAAATCTTCCAAGTCTGTTAATTAAATCATGGTCTGTATTTGTTAAATTAAATATGCAAAACATTTCAGTCCAACTTGAATAAATGCCAGAAATTTTATAAAAAGCAAATAGATTACTGTAGAAATAAAAATAAACAGTCGAGGAGATTATTAAAGTCGATACAAGAACTAATATTGCTAATTTAAAATCATTGTTTTTTATTAAAATATATAAAAATATCACCCCGAGGAATATTAAGTTACTTAACCTTGAAGATATTGATAGTGATAATGCAATTATCACATAGAAATTTTGGTATTTTTGATTTGGCAAATACAAAACAAGATAAATTGCTAAAAAGCCAAATAAATTCCCAAAAAAATAATCAATGATAGATAGGCCTGAAATAAGGTATATCGGAGAAAAAATAATTATAAGATAAATTAAAAAATTACTGTTTTTTATTTGTTTAAAGAAACAATAAATTAGATAGTTAAAACTAATGAGCAAAAGAAAATGAAAAAATAAAAGTAATTGTTCTTTGTTGGTTCCCAATATTTCTGAAACATATATTAAAAGCCCTATTAGTAGTTCATAAGTAGGAAATCCAGGTGGTCTAGATGGAATATAGGTATTATATTTTATAAAGTTTTCATAAGTGCCTATCAAAGCATAAGAATCCCAGTCAGAACCTATATTCGAATTTATGAAAACAGGTATAAACAACAGAAGTGAAATTAGTGATGAAAAATAAAAGTAAACTTTAGAATTAAAATTTGTCATCAATAATCTTGATTATAGGGTTTAAAAAATTTCATATTACAATTTATTTTTCTCAAATTTAAATTAAAATCAATTTAAAAATATGTAATGACTTAGTATTGGTATTAATGATAAAAACTTATTCTAAATATATTATTTTGTTCATCCTGGTTTCTTTCTGTGGGCTTAACGAAAATGATATTCAAACCACTGTTCAAACAATTGAAGAAATTGAAGAAACTGAAGAAGTAACAACTACTTCATTAAATATTGACACTACAACGACATCTTCATCCACTATACCAGAATGTATTGCTGACAATAATATGAATATTGATTTTGAAAATATAATAAATATTCAAAAATTCTTAAACAAATATGGTTTTGAAGCTGGTGAACCAGATGGATATTTTGGTCAAGAATCTGCTGAAGCTGTGAGAAAATTCCAAGCTTTTGCAGGTTTAAATCCTGATGGTGATGTAGGTCCAGTAACTATTGAAAAAATGCAAAATTGGACTGGTTGCGAGGAACAGGTTGATGTATACACCTCAGAAACAATTGACTCAACTACCACAACTGTAGTCCCTGACTCAACTACAACAACTGTAGTCCCTGACTCAACTACAACAACTGTGGCTAGTCAAAATGTAAGTAACAATGAAAATTCTATTTATGGAATTATTCCTAGTGTGTCGTTAACCAATAATGAAGTGATAAGTTTATTTAGAGGTGTAAATGATGAATCAGGTGTCTGCGGTACCCCGTACCTTAATAAACTAGATTCTGGAGTTTTAAACCTTTATCAAAATGGAAGTGTTTCACCTAGTTTGTTGACTATGAACAACACTTACACCCAGTCACCATTCACTACTGAGATTGTGAGTGAGTCATCAAGTGAAATCAAGATAAAAATCTTTGGTGACGGCGGTATGAATTACAATTTTTATTTCATAGAACCATTTACTTCTAACTTAAAAAAATTAAATGCTTCAAATATATCAACATCGCTTAATTTAACAGAAGCAACTTTTCAAATAAATAACATTACCCCTGGAGTGTGGTTCTATAGTTTTGCAGAGAGTAACAATGGTACAGTTGTAAAATCATCAGGTAATAGAGAGTTTTTAGTACCTAATGCTGCAGTACAAAACGTTAGCTCACATAATGAAGTAAGTAAATTAATTATCACATCTAAGAATAATTCAACAAATTCATATACAAATGTATTTTCTGGGCAAGCATTCAGTACAAATGATTCAATCAGTATCGTCTATATCACTGACCAAATATTAGATAATAGAGAAAACACCACAACTGTAATAAATTCAAGTGAGACTACAATTTCATTAAAAAATGAAAACCAAGCATTTATTGATGAAATTTTATTGGTCGGTTCAGAATTAATGAAGGTCATAAATAAAGATGGAAACAATTTTACAGTTGAACGAGGATATTTAAATTCTGAAATTAAAACTCATGATATTGATGTTCAGGTAAAAGCAATAAAGAATCTTGAGAAAAATACACTTATAAGCAACTTTGCATATGCTGTATTTAGGAATGAGAAAGGACAGCGCTTTCAATTACCATTAGGACCAGAGCTCTCTTCTAATAAATTTAATTTTAATAATTGTAATTATGATAGATATTCACTTGAAGAAGTAACAACTTTTTCATGGAGGTCAAGTGGCTCATCTACCGTAACAAGTAAATCATCAATAAATAAAGTAACAGCACTATTTGATAAAACATTTGTTATTAATAGTGAAGGTCAAAATTATACACCACCTACGATTAACTCCGCAGATCAAGTTTCGGGAGAATTTTTAAACGAAGGTCCTAAAAATCTGATTGTTAGCAAAGGCAGTAGTGTAACTTTTAATTTTCAAGGCATAGTTGACGGTTCTTCTAAAACAGAATTTGTAAAACTAAAATTTCAACTTATCCCCGATATAGGCAGTTCGAAAAAAACCAAATATAAAAATATTTACTTACCATTTAAAAATGATAACTATAATTTCACAATCAATATTTCCGAGGTAATATCATCTGAATCTTATAGTAGCCAAACATGGGAGGATGAATATAAATATATTTTTGAGTCTCTAACACTTTATGATTCAAGTTCAAGTGTAGAAATAAAGAATAATGGAAAAATTCTATATGACTATAACTCAATACAAGACGATCATAATGTTTACTACCTAGATCAATTTTCATTTGTAATTAAAAAAAGCTAAAGAATTAATTTCTTGATATTAAACAGTACTCTAATCCACAACATGATCATGATTTATAATTATTGATAAGTCAAATTTACAATTATTGTTAATATATGAAATTACAAAAATATAATCTTGCTACGTGCTTACTATTAGTTTTTTTAGTTAACTGCTCTCAATCTACGAAAGCAACACTCCCAAGTAACCTTAACAATTGCCAAGTTTCTTTGGATCAAGCAATTGATCAATTGCAAGAAATAAAAACACAAAATGAATTAAATTTTGAATTTAGGATAGTAAGAGAAGTTACAACAAGAGAAGAATGCATAGATAAAATTTTAGGAACAAATCTTGAACAAGGAGCTGAACTGCAAAATGGCTTACTTGTTGATTTAGTAGTTGGAGTTATACAAAATCAAATTACAGACTCTGTAAAAACATCAGAGTACGAGCTTTATTTATTGCAGCTAGAAGAAAAAAATATTCAAAATTTAAATTTAATTGAAACCCCTTCTTTTGGAGAGGCAAGTGTTAATAGTATTGTGGATGGTTCTAATGTAATTACTTATATTCGTTATGAAAATCCGCTTAACTTTAAATTTTTATTTTCTGAAGCTGAAGGTTATATATATGGTGTTGATACAAACTTTCAAAAAACTTTATTATTAGATATTTCGGATAGGGTTTTAAGAGACAGAGAAGCTGGGCTTCATACTTTTGATTTTATTTCAATTAACAAAAAAACTTATTTAACAGTCACGTATACAGGTAAAAATTTAAGATATAATTTTTCAGCTTTTGAAATAAATCAGAATTTGAAAAATAATGAAGAACAATCCCTACTTTCTATTGAATTGACTACAGAAAATACCGTACATTTTGGAGGGAAAATACTTCAAAATAATTCAGATATCATTCTTTGTTTAGGAGATTTGAATAGTCCTGGGAATTCAGCAAAGTTTGATACAGCATGGGGTAAGATAATTAGTTTTGAAAAAGAAACATTAATTGAGAATCCGATTATGAGTCAAGATGATGTGAGAATAAACTATATTGCCTATGGCTTAAGAAATCCATGGTCATGTTTTTTTCACAATGACAAATTAATTATTCCAGATGTAGGTAATTCCCACTGGGAAGAAGTTAATATTCTTAGTGATTTTGAAGATATTGAAGATCCACATTTTTTCGGGTGGCCCTGGTTTGAGGCATTTTATGATGCAAATTATAAAAACACTCCAGTTACTGAAGAAGTTAAAAATGAACAAATTAATAATACAGTATTTCCTAATTATTTATTTCCTCATGGTAATGATTACTGTGCAATTATTGGGGGAACTGAATTATACAATTCTAATAAATGGAATGAATATATTTTTGTTGGTGATTTTTGTACTGGTACCATTTGGGCTATTAACTATAAAGATAATACGAGAATAACAATTTTAAACAAAAATACTATTCCTTTTTCTATAACTACAATCAACGATTCTGGTGATGGAACATTATTAATTGGGACAACATCTGGTCAAATATTTGAATTAACACTTCCGTAAATATTTCTAATAAAATTAATTCTAAGAAATTTTTTGTTTATTCTTACTAAAATTTAACTATTGAAATGAGATTGTATAAATTAAAAGAGTGCCTAAAGGGAAAATCCCTCTCACGTGTTTTACAAAATCAAGAGTTTAAAAATATTGCCATTACTGGAAAAACAATTGATTTAGGTGCCAAAAGTGGAAAAGCAAGTTATTACAGATTTTTTAGTCTAGATTTTTCAGAAATAGATTATGTTGATTTAAACCCAACAGAGTCCAATGTTTTAAAGATAGATCTTGAAAAAAGTTTACCTATTCAAGAAAAATCTTATAATTCTGTACTCGCAATTAATTTATTCGAACACATTTTTAATATACAAGATTTAATTAAGGAAATTTATAGAATTCTCGATGATGAAGGTAGATTGATTGGCTCTACTCCATTTATAAAAGAATATCATGCAGACCCCTATGATTTTTACCGATATACTCAGGACTTTTATAAAAAAGTTTTTAAAGAAGCAGGGTTTGTTGATATAAAATTGACATTAGTTGGCAAAGGAATATTTCATTTAGTTGCTGAAAATATTGGTAAATTAATAAAAATCAAAATTTTTAGGTACTTGTTTTGGGAATTTTGCATTAATGTTGACAAACTGCTTAATAAATTTTATGCAAATAATAAAAATTATTACTGTTCAATTATTTTTGTATGTGAAAAGTAAAAATATAAGAAATATTGTAAACAAGTTTTTAATCGAATCCTCCACCAGTAGATACATACCATTCCTTCTCTGTTCTTTGTTCAAGACATGTATTAAAAGGCTCACCTTCTGAGGTTGCATATGGACCAGTACCATAATGAGGAATAGCTCTAAAATTAGGATTTCTATAAACTCGCGCTCCATTTTTAAGTTCTACACGCCAAAAGCAAGTATTGTCTAAAACAGACTCCTCACCACAATTTGAATATGGATCATTTAAATTGATATCCAAATCATTAGGTTGCGAATACAAGACAACATCTCTTATACCATTGATATCTATTTGCACACCATTCCAATATTCTTCTGTTTTTGATTTTCCATCTAGGTCGCAATATATTCGGAAGAATTCATTATTTCCCTTAGCATTTTCAGTATTTGCAATAGTTGTTGGGAATTTTCTAGTATTTTCTTCGCCTTCTACTGTAATTTCAATGAAGTCTCCATTTTCAATATTATCCGTATATGAATAATTTGCACCAGATACATATCCATAGCAATTGAGGTTTTCAGTTTGAACTACAAATTCTCGAATTGTGACACGGATATCATTACTTTGGAAGAAATCATTAACTTGCTTTTCTACTTCCTCGTATGTCATTTTACAATATGGTATTTCTGGAAATTGATTTGTTTCATTTGGTAGTTTAATTTCTATAGTTGTAGTTGTAGTTGGTGCAATCGTTGTAGTTGGTGCAATCGTTGTAGTTGGTGCAATCGCTGTAGTTGGTGCAATCGTTGTAGTTGTAGTTGTAGTTGTAGTTGTAGTTGTAGTTGGTGCAATCGTTGTAGTTGTAGTTGTAGTTGTAGTTGTAGTTG
>Ga0075480_10002975_pt1 | contig 10888 bp, 9 predicted proteins | sample DEB08_DNA_7_FD_81590 | JGI IMG/M metagenome (GOLD analysis project Ga0075480, IMG submission 81590) | Aqueous microbial communities from the Delaware River and Bay under freshwater to marine salinity gradient to study organic matter... | ecosystem: Environmental > Aquatic > Marine > Coastal ... | reverse complement strand
GGAAGTGATAGCCAAGGAACTTTGCGGTTTGGGTCTGCAAGCAACGAATACAGCATTAACAGTGGCGCAGATTATCTTGCGATGATTTTTAACACCAATGACACAGAACGCATGCGCATTGATGCAAGCGGGAATCTTTTGGTGGGGACTACTCAAAACAACCCCACAAGTTCGGGCGTCAATGTTGCCGGACAAGAATTTAGCCCAACTGGTGGAGTAAGAAGCACTGTGGCGAGCAACCCCGCCGCAACTTTTAATCGTAAGACAGATGATGGAAGCGTTGTTTTGTTCCGCAAAGACGGCACAACCGTAGGTAGTATTGCTACTATTAGTGATGATTTAACAATCTTTTCTACTACCGCCAGTCATGTAGGTTTACGGTTTGGCAACACAAGACTTCAACCTACCGACAACGCAGGGGCAACCACAAACGGTGTTTCTGATTTAGGTTTTTCAAACTCAAGATTCAAAGACTTCTACCTGTCAGGCGATATTGCTCACCTAGACACTGCCGGAAACGCACGCTTGCTGTATGACAGAAGCTCAAACCTGCTTGGTAACGCTGGGACAGACGGTACTTTTGCTAACTTGCTGGTGGGGACTACTACACTGGCAGACGTGAACAATCTTGCTACAAACCACCTGTTTGAAGGCGCTAATTCAACCGTAGGTGCCGGCGCTGTTGGCGTTTACAATAACACTGGCACAGCAAACGCTCCTGCGTTAGTTGTTCTTAATAGGGATGCAAGTACTGATACAAGCAATAGGTTTGTTCAGTTTTACGCTAATGTAACTAGCTCTGGCTCTACTGCTATGGGCGGAATTGTAGGAAACGGAGCTAGTAACGTACAGTTTGCGTCTATTTCAGATGTCCGCGAAAAAGAAAACATAACAACTATTTCTGGCTCACTCTCTAAAATTAACAGCTTAAATCCTGTTGAGTTTGACTGGATAGCTTCAGGCGAGCATTGCAAAGCAGGTTTTGTGGCGCAGGAAGTAGAAGCAGTTTTCCCTGAATTTGTCGTAGAAAACATGGCTTCTGAAGGTCAAGAAAAACGTAAAGGTTTAACAGGTGGTATGACAGGCGGGATAGTTGCTCATCTTGTCAAAGCCATCCAAGAACAACAAGAAACAATCACTGCACTCACCGCACGAATTGAACAACTGGAGAACAACTAATGGCTTTAACACAAGTTCCAATAGAACTATCAAGTACTCCGGGGATTGTAGATAACTCCAATGCTACTGCTATTACTATTGATAGTAGTGAGAATGTTTTGGTGGGGAAGACTGCTAATGACAACACCACAGCAGGACACAGGTTTACTGCGTCAGGGTTTACATCCCATGTGATTGCTAATGACTATCCTCTTTTATTGAACCGTCTCAGTAGCGATGGGGCGTTATTGACCTTCCGCAAGGACAGCACAACCGTAGGTAGTATTGGTGTTACTGGTGGAGATATTCTTTACCTCACATGCGAATCTCACGGCATAAAAATTAACAGCGATGCCGCAAGGATTGACCCATCTGACGGCAGTGGAAACTCATCTGATGGTGCACTGGATTTAGGTGACTCAGGCTCCCGCTTCAAAGACCTCTACCTGTCAGGCGGTGCATACCTAGGCGGCACAGGTTCAGCCAATAAGCTAGACGACTACGAAGAAGGGACGTTTACTCCCACCTCCGGTGTAAGTTTAACGGTTAATTATGCTAAATACACAAAGATTGGTCGTGTTGTTTACATAAACGTGGATTATCAGGTGTCATCAGGGTCAAGCAGTAGTTCTATGTTTTATAACACTTTACCTTTTACCCCATTGGATGCCTATAGCGCAGGGTCATTCAACTATCAAACAACAACATACGATGATGCTACCGTTAATATAGAACCTAGTGGTGTGTTTTTTAGAAATGAACCGGATACACCTAACATGACCTATGCACAAGCAGCAGGTCGGCGGTTTATTTATAGCGCATGGTATCACACAAACGCATAACCCTACTGGATCGTAGGGTCGGACAGTCCATAAAAGGAGATAAAATATGGCACTTTCAGAAGCAACAGTAGAAGACAAGATTGAAGTAGTAGACTGCGGAGGCTGGAAAGTCATTCAAGTCCGTACAGCTACTATCATCAGCAGAGACGGTGAAGAGATTAGCAGATCTTTCCATCGTCACACTGTATCGCCAGCAGACGATTGGTCAGGTGAAAGCACAGAGGTTCAGGCCATGTGTAATACTTTTCATACAGCAGAAGCTATAGCAGCTTATAACGCTGCACAGACGGAGACACCATAATGGCTACATGGGCTATATCAACACTTGAACGTAACACAGCAGACGGTGGCGTTACTGTCGCACACTGGAGAGTATCTGAGGAAGAGACTGTAGGTGAGAATACTTACTCTGCATCTTCTTATGGCACTGTAGGCTTTACACCTGACGCATCCGCTGAAGGCTTTATCGCTTATGACTCCCTTGACGAAGCTACAGTACTTGGCTGGGTTCAAGCAGAAGTAGATCAAGATGCTATTGAAGCTGCCTTGACTGCTAACATTACAGAACAAAAAGCACCTGTAACATCAACTGGTACACCTTGGTAGTTTTGACAACCTTCCAAAAATATGCTATAATCTTTTAAGGAGTTAAAGATGGATTTAATTACTATTATTAATACTGTTACAACAATTGTTACAGTAGCTTCTATTATTGCAGCTTCAACACCTACTCCTAAAGATGATGAGTGGATTGCAAAGCTTTATAAGTTTGTAGACTTGTTAGCGATCAATATCGGTAAAGCAAAGCAGTAGGTGAAACTAGATATGGCAGTAAAAACTGAGATGGAGATAGCTCTAGAGGCTTTAGAAAAGATTGCTCAACATGAAAAAGAATGTGGTGAGCGTTGGGGAGAAGCCACGGCTGAGTTAAAACAGTTAAGAGAGTTAGCTGCATCTCATGCTGCACGCTGGGAAAGACTTGCATGGCTTGTTGTAGGCGTGGTGTTTACTGGTGCCTCTTCTGTTATTATTGCACATTTGAGTTAAACAATGAGTAAAAAAAGAGCTAGTAGAAATACCAAGAAGGTTTTAAAAGCTTTAAAGAACAAACGTCTGCGTAAGATGGTTGGTGGTTTAAATACAAGTGATATATCTTCTTACTTGATAGGAGGAGCAGACTTCGGAGAATCTATGGGTTCTCAGTCTGTTGGTTATAACCCTTCTATGACCTCAATACCTATGGCGATGGGTAATCCTTCTTTGGCTGTTGAAGGTGTAGGCTTGTCAGCTACTCCAAGGATTGAGGGTGTAAATACTGACTTAGGCGATTTAGATGATGTGATAGCTCTTGGAAGGCAGTCTGCGGCTGATGCAGCTTCAGTTGCTGATCCAGAGCCTAAAAGATCTGATTATCCCAACGGCTTCGGTGGTCAGAATCAATACAAAAATGCTCACAATGCTTGGAAAGCTAGACAAGGTGAAAACAGTAGAGGCTCTGACGGAGGTAGTGATACCGGCCCTCAGACAGGGGACAAAAAAACAGAAGACGGTAAGACATATTATTATTACGAAGGCAGGGGATGGATTCATGTACCAGATCCAGCAGCAGAGGAACAATATCAAATGACTGAAGATAAAAAACAAAGAATTCAGGACACTGCTGAACGTACAGAGAAGATAGCCTCTGGAGATCCTGATGCATTACAGCCTCCTATGGCTGATGTCCAAAAAACAGATTCTACTATCGTGACGGCTGATAAAAATATAGAAGAAATAAAAGACCGCGATCCTACCAAGAAGCCTAACGATATTGTAGCACAAGACATCACCACCCAAACTGGTACTGCTGGTGAGGCTAAAGTAGATGCTACAACATTAGCAAAGGCTGCTAAAACAGACACCTACGATGCTAAAATGGTAGGAGATTTAGATCCTACAGAAGCTGCACAAGGCGTTGTAAGCGATCAAGCTATTGCCCGTGCTGAAGGCCCTACACTTACTGAAAGGGCTGTAGCGGCTGAAAGAGACACTGCACAAGAGAAGGCAGCTTTAGCAGGAGAGGTAGACTTTGAAATCTCTGAAGGTTCTTATGTAGACAAAGTGACGGGCAAGACTACTGATGTAGCACCTACCCGTGAAGCAGAAAAGAATCAACGTGAAGCTATTACTGGACAGCCTGCAACGGCTGGACAAGCTGCTGAGATTATTGGCATTGTAGGTTACGAACAGATTAAGAATCGTAGCTATAGTGGACGAGATGCAGCAGCCGGTGCTACAAACATGCTATCAGAAATAGGTAACTTACCTACTAATGTTAGTACATCTATTGTAGAAGACCCTGCAACTGTAGAGGCTCAGTTAGATGAACAGCCTGTAGAAGTACGTGCAGCCGTAGCAGCATTACCTACAGAAGCTCTTGTATCCTCTCAGATGGAAAGTTTACTAGCAGGTATGGAAGATGGTAAGACTCCTGCATGGGCTAGACCAGCAGTAGCAGCTATTGAACAGAACCTAGCTAAAAGGGGCCTCTCAGCCTCTACAGTAGGCCGTGACGCACTCTTTAATGCAATCATACAGAGTGCTCTACCAATGGCTCAGAGCAACGCACAGGCCCTCCAGCAACGTGCTGCACAGAACCTGTCTAATGAGCAACAAGCTAACCTTACGCAGGCTACTCAAGACATGCAGCGCCGTATGGCTAACCTAGCTAACAGACAGACAGCAGAAGGTCAAACTGCACAGTACGCACAACAGATGTCAGTATTGCAGAGCCAGTTTACACAACAAGGTGTTATGGCTGAGATGCAGGTTGCTAATGAGTTTCTTGCTAGGAATGCAGGCTTTCAACAGCAGATGAATCTTGCTAATTTGTCAAATGATCAGCAGATGCAGTTAGCTAACTTGTCTGCTTTGAATCAAGCTTCGTCAGAGAACTTAACCGCAGAGCAGCAAACAGACTTAGCTAATCTGAACACCCGCATGCAGACTAATCTTACACAAGCTAAGATAGCACAACAAATGGGGGTAGCACAGCTAAATGTAGATCAACAAAGAGCAGTTCAAAATGCTGCCATGACTGCCCGTGTAGATCTTACAAAGTTTAGTGCAGATCAACAAACTGCTCTAGCTAATAGTAAGTTCATGCAGTCTATGACTATGGCAGACTTTAATGCTGAACAACAAGCAGCAATGCAGAATGCTACTATGATGGCTCAGATGGATCTTGCAGCGGCTGATCAGCGTACAAAGCTCGCTATTACTAATGCACAGAGCTTTCTAGCAATGGATATGGCTAATCTTAGCAATAGACAGCAAGCTAACGTACTTGATCAACAGTTAAAGCAGCAGCGTATTCTTTCGGATCAGTCAGCTACTAATGCTGCGAGACAGTTTAACGCAGCTTCAAAGAATCAAACAGATCAATTTATGGCTAGTCTTGCTTCTAACATGTCTCAATTCAATACTAGTCAATCAAATGCTATGGAGCAGTTTAATGCTTCTGAGGCTAATAGGGCCTCGGCTTTAGAGGCTCAGAATAAACTAGAGGCTGATAAGGCTAATGCAGATTTAGTAGCTAAGATTAATACGTTTGATGCTGAGTTACAGTTTAGAACTGATCAGTGGAATGCTGCTAATGCACAGGCAGTAGAGCAGTCCAATATTGAGTGGCGAAGAAAGTCTAATACAATTGATACAGCCGCTCAGAATGCAGCCAACCAGCAGAATGCAAGTTTTGCTTTTAATATGAGTTCAACGGCTCAAGCTCAGTTATGGCAGGAGCTTAGAGATCAAGCTACGTTTGACTTTCAAGCTTCACAGGCCGATATAGATCGTAAAGTTAATGTTGTTAATGCTGCGTTAGGAAATGAGGCCTTAATGACAGAAGATACTTTAATATCTCAAAGGAACACAATATTTAAAATGCTTGACGATATACGCTAGGAGTAGTTATGGGGTTTTTTAGTAAAGTTTGGAAAGGTGTAAAAAAGACCTTTAAAAAGATTGGTAAGGGTATCAAGAAAGCCTTCAAGTCTGTAGGTAAGTTCATGGGCAAGATTGGTATCTTAGGCAATATAGCTCTTGTCTTGTTAACAGGCGGCTTAGGTATAGGAGGTATGTTTACTTCGCTTGGTACTAAACTAGGGGCTTTAAGTCAAACCATGAGTGGCCCGTTAGCAGCTATCATGAAGGGTGCTTCTTGGACTATCGGTAAAGCTGCGCAGTTTGGTGGTGCTATTAAGAGTGGGTTCTCTACTCTTACTAAAGGTGTTACTGAGTTCTTTGGACAGACTGCTAAGTATGTAGGTAACAAGCTAGGCATGAGCATCCAAGGAGCGCCTGCAAATCTGGGAGAGGTTTGGAGTAATACTTCTAAGGCTGTTTCAGATCAGTTTAAGGTTTTCAAGGGTGATGTAGGAGATTTGTTTACTAAGACTTCACCCACGCTAGAAGCTGGTAAATTAGGAATGTCTTATGAAGATTTTAAAAATACAAACTCTTTTGGTAGGGATCTCTCTGACTTAGATGATGGTTTTGATCTTGTTAAAGAAGGTGATGTGAAGACTTTAACTTTAGATGATATGGGTATACCAACGTCCAGTACGGGAGTAGTGGATCAGGCCGCTGCTACTGCTGGTACTCAACAAAGCCTTCTTCAAAAAATAACAGACCCACAGACATACGTTCAGGGTGCCAAGGATATTATTACAGAAACTCCCGGAGCCGCCGTAAGGGGTGTAGCTACTCAAGCACTTACAAGCCTTATAATGCCTCCTGATGAGTATGCTGCTGCTTCTAGTTATGGCAGTTATGCACCACAGTTTGTATCACAGGACTATGGTGCTATTCAACAAGGTCTTACACCTATGGCAACTGACGGCTATCAAGATATGGTGTTTGCTTATGACGCACTCGGGCAGCAAAGCGGTGGATATGGCGGTCTTTACAAACAGAGATTAGGAGCGTTTGCATAATGGCTGAAGTACAGTACGACAATGACGAGATTGATCAAGTATACAGAGAAAAGGCAGGGCAGTTAGCGCGTCCTATTCCCGGTGAATCTCTGACAAATGATCCTGAAAACCCTATGGCCTTTGAAAAGGCTCCAGAGTACACAGACCTCACAACGGCTCTTGAGTACTACTTTGCAACCTTTACAGAAGAAGGGACTTATGATCGCCTACTAGAGATAATTGCAGGTGGTACACCTATCATGGATATTGTACAGCTTGTGCTGTATCAAGGGTTCCAAGAAGGCCTATTCAACCCTGATCTGATGATGATGCTTGCAGAGCCGTTGGCTTATATGCTTGCAGCTTTCTGTGAGCAAGAGAACATTGAGTTTGTTATTCAAGCTGATGATGAAGAAGATATGCAAGAAGAAGAGCAGAGCTTACCTATGATGAAGCAAGCTTTAGGACAGATAAAAGAACCAACGCCTGATGTAGTACCTGAACAAGTACAGTCACTACTGGCAGCTAGAGGAGAGCAATAATGGCTACACTCGGTGAAGGATACCGCGCACTAGGGGCAGGCATGTCAAGCCAGTACCAGAGAGATAGAGATGAGATGAAGAAGCTTATTAAGCTTCAACAGCGTCAGCAGCTTATGACGGCTGCACTGGCTCCTATCGCACAAGGTGTGGGTCAATTTGCTACTGATCTTATTTCAGCGCCTTTTAAAGAGCCAGTAAAACAGTTTATGAACACTGCGGAAGGAAGACAACTAAAAACTATTAAAGCTGCACGTAGAGCAGATCAACAGCGTGTTGCTTCAAGACAAAAAGTTATATCTGAATCTGGCCTTGATGATGAAAGTTTTATTCGGCAAGAAGTAGCAACCAATGTTGATGCACAGATGACGGCTGATTTAGGGGATGAATTCACTAACAACGGCTATTTATTTGCTAAAGAACGTGCTCAACGTATTAATGACAACACAGCCGCAAGGTTAGCGTCTTGGCAAGATGCAAAGAAAAAGGTAGCTACCGTTTACACTGATGATGAGTGGCGGGATATTATTAGTGAATATAATCCAGAGCCTGCTAATTTAGGACAAGGACTGTGGCAAGGCGGTAAAAGACTTTTAGGCTTTGGTAAAAGTAAAGAAGAGTCTCGTAGGGATGCTTTTGATGAAGTTCTTACTTATTTTGAATTAGATCCTGCTGACTACTCTACACCAGAGTCAACTAAAAAGACACTGAATGAAATACGTTCAGGTATTGTACAAGGTGTGAGGCCGTTTAATCCACAAGAAATAGATCAACAGCTTCAAGGTGACTTTAAAAACAACATGGCATTTCAAAGCGTCCTGACGAGAAGAGAAAGGGCTAAAGCTGAGTATAAATATTTCTCTGAAAACCACTCTGATTTGTTTCTCAACGCTTATGACGAGGCTGATCAAGATGTTCAAAAGGCGTTGCGTATTGTAGATACAACTCTTGCTAATAACGCTAAGTTGCTTGATCCTACTAAAGCTGCTAATGTTGCTAGTTTTGTTAGAGACTATAGTGGAGATAAAATTTCAGCAGAGGTACAGATTAGGTTACGGGATTCTTTTTATAGAAGCATGTATCCTGAAACAGCTTTTGAGGATCTCAGTGATGAGCAAAAAGCAGATTATGCTACAACGGCTAAAGCCAGAATGGAATCTACTATAGCTACGGCTTATAGTTACGGTACTAGGGCGGCAGCTAGACAAATAGAAGAGTTAAAGAAAAGCAATCCTACAATGTACGCTGAAAAGTTTGCGGGTACTGCTACTGCTGACACAAATAAGACACAGCTTGTTTTAAACAATATGCACAATCTTCTTGAAAACCACTTAGCTGAAATAGAAATAGTCACTAGTGACAGGATGTTCTCTGCTGATGAAACTATGAGTATCTTCAGTGGTCAGTTGAGTATTCCTGAAAAAGGTCTTCCTTTTGAAGAACGTGCCACGGTAGGAACTGCTCCTGTTGAAGGAGATACTGCTTATGATCCTAATGCTACTATTGTTCCTACTGATGTTACTCCTACAGGCAAGGAGAAAGTTGAACTTCCAAGAGGTGAAGCTATAGTAGCTCAGTATGAGGCAGGAGATACCGCACAAGCCTTTAAAACAATGCGCTCTACTATTAAACAAGATATTAAAAATAGAAAGTTTTCTAGTGCAGAAGAAGCTGTTGCCTATGGATTACAGGCTTCTCAAGATATTGCTGATGATTTTGGTCTTCCTAATCCTTTAACAACTGGTACGGGCAGACCCGCTGTTAAGAACTCTGTGTTTGCACAGGATGGCGATACTCAAGAGTTTTCTATTGAAGGCGGTTCTAAGTCTTTGCTAGGGAGAGATGTAGATGTTAGAGACGCTACATACACACTATCGCTGGATGGTGGTCAAGTTAATGTGTCTGTAAGTCAGCCGGGAGAAAGAAGTAAAAGACCTCTTACTCTAGAAGAAATACCTGAAGGCAACATAAAAAATCATCTTACTTACCTAAAGATGACCTATCAAGGTAACATAGAAGAGTTGCAATCTCTAGGTGTAGATGAGCCACAATCAAGAAGTTTGAGTGGTTTAAATGGTAGAGCTTTGCAGCTAAAGAAGATTAATAACGAACTTCTAGGCGCTATAGATCTTCCGGGGCTTGGTGACAGAGGTGATGTCATATCTTTCTTGACAGCTACACCTTATAACGAACCAGAGAAATCTGAATCTTTACTCGCTGAAAGTACAGCACAAGTAACCACTGATCCTTTAAAAGCTGCCAACGAAATTAGAAATGTAAGAAACTTTAGTTCAATGTCACAAGATCAGGTTGAGAAAATAATCAGACGAACATATGATGATGATTTATTTGTCACTTCTGTACTTGAAAATTTATATGGGACTTCTTAAATGGCTGAACCTCAAGACGATTATTTTGACAGGGTATACGCTGAGTCTTCCGAAGAAGACAGAAAAGCTTTAGATCAAGGTACTCCCGATTTCTTTAGAGAGTTAAAGTACGGTTTTGAACGTGCTACTTTCATGGGTGCAGATATAGCTAGATTAGCAGAAGCAGGAACTTCTGATAAAACCATACAAGAAATAGAGGCTGAAAGGCTTGGGCGTATTGAAGCTAGATATTCTGATCTACCTAAAGCGTCTAAAGAATCTTACACTGCACTGGGCGGGGAAATCCTTGGAGAGGTTTTAGATCCTACATTAATAGGTCTAGGGCCTTTAGGGTTTGCGGCTAAGGGCACTAAGCTTGGGAAGCTAGGGCAGCGGGTTTACTCTTCTGTGTATGGAGGGGGCTTGTACGGCTCTGACGCTGCTATAGATATGGCTGCTAGAGGTGAAGATATAAGTGCCACAGGGGTAACTATAGGCGCTTTAGCAGGTACTTTAGGTGGTGCGTTTATAAAACCTGTAGTAAAGAAAAGCACTCCAGAAGCACCAGCAACTATAAAGCTTGAGACAACTACTGACGATGCTATTAGTTTACCTATTGCATCAGTTTCAGATGAACAGGAAGTAGCAATTAAGAAAGTATTTGCAGATGTGGATGCTTCTAATCCTTCGTTGATGGATTCACTTGCTGACTTACCTAACATGGGTGCTAAAGTGGCTAAGGCTAGAGAAACTAGAATTAGGTACAAAGAAGAGTATGCCAAAAGAAAAGCTAAACGAGCAGGTGCTTTAAGTAAAGATGAGTTAGCGAAGCTGCGTAAAGAACGTGACGCTGCTAGAGAAGAGATGCGTACCTTGCCTACTGAGATGATGCGTAACTCAGAAATAATATCTGATGCCTTCTTAGAAAGTGCTACAAGGCTTGATAAGCAGGGTCTTCTTAATGAAAATACTATAGGTAGGATTGTAACAAGACCCTTAATAGGTGCTGGTATTGGCTATGGTTTAGG
>Ga0075480_10002971_pt1 | contig 10895 bp, 6 predicted proteins | sample DEB08_DNA_7_FD_81590 | JGI IMG/M metagenome (GOLD analysis project Ga0075480, IMG submission 81590) | Aqueous microbial communities from the Delaware River and Bay under freshwater to marine salinity gradient to study organic matter... | ecosystem: Environmental > Aquatic > Marine > Coastal ... | reverse complement strand
ATTTAACACCATCTATAAAAATTCCAAATAATTCACCTGGCACTTTATTATTCTGGCACTTTATTATTCATTCAAATAGATCACCTGGCACTTTATATTATAAAATGGGCAAAGAAATGAAAAGGCTCTGGCAAAAGGCAGGAAAATTATCCCGATGCTGAAGAAAAACAAAAATAGGATAGCAAGAATCTGCTCTCAATTCATTCGATGTATTAAATACAATTTATATAAAAAAGTGCCTCTGAGGGCATTATTACCTGTGCTTAAGTTGAGATTGATTAAGCTGCTATGAGATAAACCCGGACACCGATGATTCATTAATTCCCATTCTAAAAGTGAGGTTAACTAAGCTGATATAAGAAAAAACCGGACACCGATAATTTCCACCTGGCACTTTATAATGGCAATAATTTGGAAATCGATGTTTCACTATATTTTCATATACTCTTTTTTTAATAATCTTAAATGAACTATTGATTATGATTCATAGTATTATTAATTTCTCCATCATAATTTATGGCTCTGGGGCTTCCTTGAAAAGATGATAACAGTAAAAATATAATTATACATAAATTTGCAGTAAGGCAGATTTTTCCCATTCTTTTCTTAAAGTTAATTAAGGATAAGACTAAAGAAATTATAACAGTACTAGATAGCATTATAATCCATGCCATGTCAGCTAAGATAAATAAGCGTAATTTAACTTGAACAAATAACAGAATTAATTCCAAAATTAATATGACTATAGCTACTAGAGGTAATTTATCTTTATTCATTATTTTTCCTTACTAATTTGGTAGGTATACAGTGTACCTACCAAATTTTTTATTCTACTATTTATTGATGTTGATAATTCCCTTTTGAAACACCTTTTTTAGCATCTTTCAAAGAGATTCTAAACCATCTACTAATATTACCATCTTCCCAAGCTTCTTGACTTAAGATTATTCCACCTTTACCATCTGGACAAACTAATGCTACTGCAGTTGTTTCTGTAATTTGTTCAGCAATTTTTATTGTTACGTCTAAAGACCCTTCTTTGTCTCCATGTTTACCATTAATACTTATGCCACCTTCTCCATTTTGGCTAATAGAGAATTCACTTTCTTTATCACCATTTTTATATTTGATATTCGCATCAAATTCACCTTCATCTTCAGTTACAAAATGTTTGTGTAGAATCCAAACTCCATCCCAAGTTTCTTCACCAGTTTCTTTTCCATTTTCGTCTAGACAAGGACATTTTGCATCTTTATAAAATGCTTGGCTTTTATGAGTCACTGTCCAAAATAAAATAATTGACCATGCATTTTTATAAGGATAATCTCCTGTTTGACCAGTTCTACTTCTTTCATGTTCAACTTTTGTACCTACAGAATTAACTGTTGTATTCACCCAAGTATCTCCAGAATAATACCACTTAGAACTAAATACATGATCATGTAACCTCTCAAACCTTGCATGAGAGTACAATTTATGTGCTACCGTTCCCTGAGGGTCAACAAAATTTAAAGGATTTGAAATACAATACTGAAAGAGGTTAGTGCCATCAACATAAACTAATGGGTCTCTTGCTATAAACCTTCCAAGTTCTTCATCAAAATACCTAGCTCTAAAGTACCAAAGGCCAGTATCAGAGTCTAAACGACGTCCAGTGTAACCATAAGAATTATTATGAGCAGAAGACCCTATATCCGTTCCTGAAGTATCAAGAACTATTTGTTTGCCGTAAGGGCTGTAAGCATAAAGCTCAACAACATTTCCAGAGGCATCAGATAATCCTCTAACATTAAACTGGCGATCAGAGTGATAATAAAGAATACTTGGTGTTCCAGCGTTATTTTCAACTTTTGCTACTACATCATCAATGTATGAAGCATAAACATATGATCTAGCTAATGCTGGAGCTTGGTTTGTTTGATATTCATATTCTTCAATGACTTGATTACCACTTGATATAAATAATGTTGAATTAAGACCTTTAGATTTAATCAACCTGCGTCCTAAGGCATCATATTCAAAAGTAGTTGTATCCGTTCCATCATTGTATGATACTAAGTGATTATCGATATCCCAAGTTAAACTCGCATTAACAAGTCCAGTAAATGGCTTAGAAGTCAAGTTACCTTTAACATCGTAAGCAATAGCTTTTCCGCCAATTGAAGTCATCTCATGAACATCATTGTGATTTCTACTTTCTATGGATCCGTCAGTAATAACTGAGTTCCAGTTACCAATCTTATCAAGATTCCAAGTTTGTGAAGCAGGAAGTGTATTAGCTGCTCCTGTACGGTTCCATGAAGTGACTCGATCAATATTATCAAAGCCTGCATTCCAACTGTAGTTACTTAATGTACCACCAGCTGTTTCACTTTCGACATTCTTATTTGAATCATAAGAGTATGAGAACCCTAGATTTGGGTTAACTACATTGTTTATAGAAACTACCTTTGAATCTAAAGTATTATCTAAATTAAAAGTGTTAACAGTTTCTAAACCATTAGCAAAAGTTCTTTTTTCTTCTCTACCGCCTGCATCAAATTCTGATTCAATAATTCCAGCTGCATTAAAAGTGATTGACTCAAGTTGATTACGTTCGGTAAAGCTTTTAACAATTTCGTTACCAGCTGGATAATCACAATCTGTCTGACGGTTATCAGCGTCGTAAGCATATGTAGTGGTAAATGATGCAGGCGAACCGCCTGCGCTCCCAGGAACTGTTGTCGTTTCAGTTTGTTTGCGGCCAATTTCATCATAAGATAAGGAAATGATATTTCCATAACGCCCCTTTGAAGCTGTTAGAGGCCTTGAGGCATAATCATAAGTAAACTCATCACGACTTTCTTCTGTATTATCAGCATAGTAATAAACTCTATCTGTAATTCTTGATGCTAGATCATAAAGGTATTCAACTTTTTCACCTTTTTGGTCTATAGAAGTCGATTTTCTTCCAAGTGCATCATAAGTGCATTGAGTAATTCCATATCCATCTGAACCAATAGTTGCATTTTGTGCATGGTCTGGATAAGTAACCTTAACCTCTAAGTTACGAAGATCGTAATCGTATTCGGTAACCTTAGATAGTGAGTCAGTTATTGTTTTGACGTTGTTATTGTCATCATAAGTATATGAAGTTGTGCCATTGATTCTATCTAAGCAGAATTCTTGCCTATTTCTTTCATCGTAGAAACAGGTTCTGGTATTTAACTTGGCATCGGTTTGGGTAATCACATTATTGTTAAGGTCGAAAGTTTTGGAGACAATTGCTCCTTCTATATCTTCACAAAATGTATCACGGTTTAATTCATCATAATCACAATCCTGGCCAACTCCATTAGCATCTCTGAAGGAAACTAAGTTTGAGTTAGCGTCATATTCAAATCTTGAAATATTTCCTACACCTGGGTGATCTGGGTTATTTCTATCAGCATCTTCTGTTTCAATTCTTCTTCCAGCTCCATCTGTTCTAATAGAGTTCTTATGACCGAGCGCTGAAGTTTGTGTAGTTTCAAGAAGACCATTTACCACATTATCATAGGTAATTGTATTCCAAGAAACTAATGAACCATCTACTTTAGAGAGTATTCCAGAAGCAACCGTTCTTCCAGCTCCATCTCTGACTGCTACTGATTTTTCGCCTTCTGGATTAGTTGTAATGACTGCAGAGCCTTGTGCCGCATCAGCGTGCGGCGCTCCCAGAGTAATACCATCTGCTGTAAGTTCAGCGACAATTTCACTAAGTTGAGAATCACTAAGATCATCAAAATATTCATATTTTGTGGTTAGACCTAGTGCAGGCGAGACGCCTGCGCTCCCGGCAATGGGAACATCGTTTGGATCCACATCTTCTAGAGCAGTTAACCAAACAGTTTTTGCAATTGGTCGATGGCGCCCATCATATTGAGTCGTAATTTCCTGAACTGTATGAGCTGCCGGTGGATTATGAAAATCAATATTAACTCCTACCTCTTTATTTAAAATTATTATGTGAGTAACATTACCAAAATAGTCGTTATTTGATACTGCTAAATTACCTTCTTGATCAATTCCTGCCTGAAGGCGACCACAGCAAGAATGCCAAATAGTTGAAGAGGTATTTCCTCTAAAATCTGTATGATCTTTAGTTCTTTTGTCTATATAATAAGTAAATGACTCAGTTGCTTCAATTGCAGAACCAGCCGCAACTGTTCTTGATTCAAGAAGGTTTCTTGAAGTGTAAGTCATCGTAGTTCTATCATTGATCACCTCTGAGAAGTAACGAGGGTTACGAACTTCAATGACATTTGAATTGGCATCAAAAAGAGTTTCGGTAGTTTGATCAAAAGAACCAACAGCTCTTATCTGAAGTCTAGCACGACCGCGGCAGTCATAGTCAGTTTCATGACGAATACCACGTGGATCAATAGTAGCAGTAGCTTGGCCTTCGACGTCTTTTTCATAGTCAGTAATTAGATAGGCAGCATTATTACCTAAGTCTCTACTTAGATTGTTAACATGATTGAAGTTTGAAGCACTAACAGCTCCTGGCATTGTTTCCTGAACAGAACGAATCAACTGTGAATCTGAAGATCTATAAGAATTATAAGTTCTACGGCCATATGGATCTTCTGTGAATAAAAGCTGGTTCCTATAAAAATGCTTTTTGCTGATTAATACTGAATCATTATCAGCATGTTTACGAGTTTCTACTAAGCGGCGACGATAATCATAGAAGTATTCTGTTAACTCTCCATCCACTGTTGCTGTTCTTACAGTTTCAGCGCCATTAAGATAAGTGTACGTTGATACAGACTGTAGGGCAGCTGAATTTAAAGTTTCATTTGTTCCATCAGCGGCCATTGTTGAGTAAGCTGTAATTTGAGTCTCAACTCTACCTTGCTCGTCATAGTCAAAAAGTGTCGTATTACCATTTCTATCTTTTGACTTTATTAGCAGGTTAGCATCTGCTCCTGTTCCGAAGAAGAAAAGCTCTGTAGATGAATCGTTATAAAGAATCTTTTCTGTACGATCTCTTGAGTCATAAAAGAATCTAGTTGTACGATTTACTGCGTCTGAAGATGTTTCCAACCTTTTGTAAGCATCATAAGTAAATGATTTAGCAATATGTTGACTATTGGATGTGTGATAATCATCATCTGGTTCATATACAAATGCTAATAAATGATCATCATTATAAACATATGTGGTTTTGTTTCCATTGGCATCAATTTCGTCTTTTAGAAGGAACTGATGATCATGGCCTTCAGGATAGAATGTCCACTCATATTGTGCTGTGTCTGATGTAGTCACATCTTCTTCAACTACACCAGTAGCAATGTGTGAGTATACTGAAGCTGGAATTTCAATCTTTTCTTCTACGCCACTTCCTGCATCAAATGTATCTGGTCCACTATAACGAGCAAATAATTGTTGATTGCCACCTTTTTCGAAGAACTCTAAGCGGAAAGTGTGATGTCCTGGACTAAGTGTAATTACAGCAGATTGAACTTCTTTAAGTCCATGAAGACCGTCATTATTAACAACAAGGTTGCCATCGATATAGAGTTTAGAACCATCATCCGATGCTGTCCAGAATGTGTAGTCTCCACCTGTAGTGATTTCGATATCACCTTCGTAAAGAGCAGCAAACTTATCTGAGCGATTAACTTCATTTAATTCTGGTTCAGAAATAACTCCAAAATCATATGGTGTTAGATTATTGAAGTTCGGAAGATTATTCCAAACTCCTGCATAAAGTTTATAGGACAAACCAGCAATTCTCTCATTACCAGAATGAATTGGCTGAGCTTTAAGGCCGACTGTTTTAGTAAGCATGTTTCCACGATCATCATAAGTGTAGTGTGTAACACGGCCTAAACGATCACGGTACCTAGTTACTTGAAGAAATTCATTATGCTCCCAAGCCTCAAATGTACCGTCCGGGTAAGTTCTTCTTTTCTTGGCATTGTCTGCATTGTATGCTAATTGAGTTTTTACACCTTTTTTGTCATACATGACTGGTGGCGAGCCTTGACGATTTCCAGCATAAAATTTCCAAAGACCATGATTGTAAGTAGCTTCTTTAGTTCCAGTGAAACCATTAGTTTCAGAAAAAGTCCAGTTTTTGTAAAAACGAGCTACATCGATATCTGTCCATTTAAGCTTGCCTTCACCTTCATATATCTTACGGTGCATAACATGACCGTCTTGTTTTCCATAGTAAGCCACTTCTTCATTTGCTTGACCTTTTGTAGCAAAGGCAATTAATAGAGAAGCGGAGTTAAAATACTCTAAACCATCCATGGCTCTATGGGCACCAATATTTGATGATAAGTAAGCCGATTTATTACGATCAAAACCTTCTTGAGCTGCTTCAAAAATGGAAACTTTAGTCTTACCAGAGCTAGTTACTTCACGAGAAAAAGTTGATTGTGTTCCATCTGGAAAATCAACTGAAACAAGTCTTTCATCACTGTCAGGGTTACTGGCATCTTGAACTGGATTGTAGTTATAAGTTATTGTGTTTCCATTTGGCATTTGAACTGTGCCAATAACCCACATGCTGTTACGTTGGTTTGGCAGGTAAGTAAAAGAAATTGTTCTTCCTGTATCATCAGAAACAGAAGCCATTTTCCACTTTTCAGATTCATCTGCATTAACATCATCAAAAGCTACTTCATAAGCTATGACTGTTTTGTAGCTATTACGATTTGTGATTTTAATTAGACGTCCAGCTTTTGCTCCTTCGAAATCAAAAATCTCAAATTCAAAAACTCTTTTATCTCTTGAGAGTAATTCAGCTCTTACAGCTTGGTTAACATCTGTAGTAGTCGAGTTGTCGGCTTTAAAAAGAGTCAATCCATTGACTGCTCTTGCGAAAGTATCGTAGAATTTACCATTTTGCGGGAAAAGGCGGCGAGTATTTAAGTCACTTGGATCGGACATATCAACTCTATTTCTACCTTTACTGTCTTTGAAAAGTTTTAGAGTAATATCGAAATTTGAGAAGATTCCAGGACCAAATGAGCTTTGCTCTGTCGTGTTTCTGAAACGGTGAATTCTGTTTAAGTGAACTCTTGGAATTGAAGTCGATGGTCCACCAGCTCCACAAGGACCACAGCCGCCTGCATTAGATTCAAGTTTGACATCAGCTGCATAATGAATGTAGTTAAAAGTCCAGTTATCGATAAAACTGGCGTAAGATTGGTTTTCACCACCACTTGTATCTTCGACCTCTACACAGACTATACTTGCATATCCACAAGATTGACCACACTCAACACAAGGGGGACTAGTTGAACAAATTGTTTTTGTGCCATAGTTACAGCAAGTCGATCTGCTAGATCCATTGTCGTTTTTATCTGCTTTATCTTTATCTATTGATGCACTACCAATTAGGTTATTGGTACTGAATACCAATAAAAGCATCAAAATAAATGATGAAAATTGTTTCATTTATCTTCCCTTAGTTTTCTTTTGAGTCGTTTGGAATTTTTGTGTGTACAACAAATTTTAGTTTGCCACGAGCACTTGGGCTGGCAACAACGATGTTGCTGTCAGCAAAAGTTCCCTTCACACCTTTGAATGTAAATGTTGCAATCCCGCTAGCATCAGCTAGAACGGTTGCATAAGTAAGGCCACTTTCTTTGAATTGACCTAAATCGGCAGACATAATTGAAGCTGGTTGGTTTGGTCCTACTTTGACGTTTATTTCGACTTCTTCTCCTTGAAGTACTTCCAAATAGTAAGGACTAACTCTTTCTATTTTTACTGATGACTTTGGATCTGACTTAAATGCTCTAGCCGGTTCTGCGGTAGTGAGGTATTCATTTCGCCAATCAGCGTCATTCTCAAATTTTTTCTTATCAAAAAACATTGGAGCTTTTAGTGGGGATATTCTAGAACCTAACTTTTTAGGATTATCTAGAGCCTCAATAGCTTTTTGGAGCTGTGGACTTTTGTCAATTTCTTCCTTTGTTAATGCAGGAGTGAAACCTGGACCTTTTTCCAAAGCAAGTTCTTGAGTTTCATTAAAGGCAATTGCATCTTCATTAGTAACTCTAAAAGCCTTTTTCTTTTCAACTTCTTGAGGTTTTACAACTTCATTTTTAAAATTTGGATCTTCACCTCTTAAAGGCTTACGAGGTGTTATTTCTTTTGAAGTAGTGGTTTCCCCACTAGTTCCTGAAATTTCTTTTCGATCGTCACCCTTTGGCCAGGTAATTGCAACATAGACAATTAAAGCCAAAATAGGCAGAATTATTTTCTTATTCATTTCCACTCAGTGTATTACTTTTATTTTGTAAAATTTTGTTTGAATTAAATCAACAATTCAATTCACGGCCCTTGAAACACATCAACAATAAAAAAATTTTATCAAATTTGATAACACCTTATTAAAAAATCTCATAATTTCAACAAACATTTATATTTTTATGACACCATTGGCAACTTCATTCTTTTTTTATACTTAAATACCTCTTTTAACACATGGATTTACGCATCTTAAAAATAGATAAATAAAGTATGCCAAGTTTACAAAAGTTTGAAATTTGTATAATTTTTCAGGATAATTGTATATTTTATTACAGCTCTATATTTATCAATTTTGAGAATGGAAATTTTAGAAGGTACTCCTCTTTAATATAACATATACATTTAGTTTATTATTGTAGTATTATGAACAGTAGAGACTTAGGCTATTGATTTGATAGATAATTTTAGATTCCCCTAAAATCGGATAATATTAATTTAAATCATTAAAAATAGAATTTAAAAATTCTTAGATTTTAAGTTTTTATTAAGCCCAAAAGAAAGAGCATAAAAGAGGCTTTTTGCAGATTTTCTTTACAATAGTTTATTACGAGCTATAATCTGGGCGGTGAATTAAGATAAAGTTAAGAGCGGGAAAAGATTTGAACGAACAGATTACAATTGACGGACCTGCAGCTTCTGGCAAAAGTACTTTAGCCAAACAAGTTGCTAAGGAATTAGATGCCTACTTTATAAATACTGGAGATATGTACCGCACTTTAACTTGGGTTGCCATTGAGCGTGGAATTGACATTCATCAGGAAATTGAAAAAATTGTCGATTTATTAGGTAAAGTCAATATTCGTTACGTAATTGATCACGACAAAACTCTCGTTCTTACTTGTGAAGGTAAAGCTGTTATTCCTGAAGAGATCCGTGCACCACACGTCACTGAAAAAGTAAGTTTTGTAGCCTCTATTCCTGAAGTTCGTGAATGGTTAGTTGCTAGGCAAAGAGAGTCTGCACAGCTTGGTCTTCTTGTTATGGAAGGTCGTGACATAGGTACTGTCGTTTTCCCTGAAGCGAATTATAAATTTTTTGTTACTGCATCTCCAATGGTTAGAGCAAAGAGACGACTCGCTCAAGATGGAGAAGTTCCGGAGGGAACAACTGTTGAAAAGGTTGCCAGTGACATCGCAAAACGTGATGAACTTGATTCAAACCGCAAAATTTCCCCTCTTAAAAAAGCAGATGATGCCCTTTTTGTTGACACAAGTGATTTGACGGTTGCTCAAGCAGCTGATAAAATTGTTGAACATGTGAGACAAAAACAAAGCGCCGTACATGCCTGAAAATCAGATCCTTTACCGGGTTCCTTACGCAGACACAGACCAGATGGGAGTGGTTTACTATGCCAACTATCTTGTCTTTTTTGAACGTGTACGTAATGAATTCTTTAGAAATATTTCTTATCCTTATTCGAGACTTGAAAGTGAAGGTGTAATGCTTCCGGTAGTTGAAGCTCATGTGGATTATAAGAATCCAGCATACTATGACGACCTACTCACGATGACTGCAAAAGTGGCGCAAGTTAAAGGATGCCGAATTCGTATGGAATGCGAAGTTTTTAATGAATCCGGCCAAGTAATTTGTAAAGGATATACGGTACACTGTTTTATGTCCAAAGAAACGAGGAAACCAGTTCGCTGCCCTGACAGCCTTTTGGAAAAAATAGAAACTCTTGGAGATTTACAATGAGTCGTTTAGAAAACACTTTAAAAGCTATTGACCTTCTTCATTCTAATGACCCTGAAATAGAAGAAGTTAATGGCGAGTCCATACCAGCAGAATTACTCTATGCACAAAGAATGACGGAATGGATGAATAAGCTTGAAGACAATCCATCTGATGAGGTTCAGATAGCTGTTAGAAGCCAACACTTGTGCCGCTGGGAAATTCCTCGTAAAGACTATCCAATGGATCGCCCAGGCTATTTAAAGTGGCGCACTGACCTTGGAAAGCTACATGCCCAAAAAGCTGCAGAAGCTATGGCAGCTAATGGTTATGAAGAAGAAACTGTTGAAGCTACTAAAAAAATCATTCGTAAGCAAAATTTAAAGGATAGTCCTGAGGCTCAATTGATGGAAGATTGTGCTTGTTTAGTCTTTATTGAAAATGGCTTTCTTGAATTTGCTGCTAAGTACCCTGAAGAAAAGGTTATTGATATCGTTCAAAAAACCTGGAATAAGATGTCTGATAAAGCACACGATGCGGCTTTAAAACTTTCTTTACCTGATGAAGCATTAACAATTATCAAAAAGGCTTTAAGCTAAACAATCTAATGAGTTGGTGGACTATTTATGCCGGTGTTCTTGGCAGTGCTTTTATACTTGCACTGATCATGACACCCGTCTGCCGTAAACTTGCCTGGAAGTGGAATTTCTTAGATAAACCACTAGGCGAAGGCCACAAGCTTCACGAAAAAGCCACGCCTGTTCTAGGCGGGATGGCTATGGTTATGTCTTGGCTGATCATGATTTGTGCCGGGATTGCTGTTATGTTCGCCAGCTATGAATCTCTTCCAGAAAATCTCCAAATGGCAGCTAAAGGCCTCAGGGATGTGGATGATCGAGTTATTGTCATCTTGGGCGGTGGATTTGCTT
>Ga0075480_10002970_pt1 | contig 10900 bp, 11 predicted proteins | sample DEB08_DNA_7_FD_81590 | JGI IMG/M metagenome (GOLD analysis project Ga0075480, IMG submission 81590) | Aqueous microbial communities from the Delaware River and Bay under freshwater to marine salinity gradient to study organic matter... | ecosystem: Environmental > Aquatic > Marine > Coastal ... | reverse complement strand
TTCCGTATGCGCCTCCGATTATTTCGGAGAAAATTACAATCCTGGTAGAATAAGTCTGGCTTCAACCGCATTCCTCTCTCGATGATTTTGAGAAGGATACTCAAGAAATAAAAATCCGATATTTTCTTACTCTCATCTGTGCGTGACTGGAGATTGGTTGCTTAAGTTTTCTTAAATTTCCGCCGTTCCTCTGGGTGGTATTATTTAAACGTGGACATGGAGAGTATAATGGAAAGCGAAAGATCATTATTTGAGAAACTGGGTGGCAAGGATGCTGTGGAGCTTGCGGTGGATAAGTTCTACGATCAGCTGCTTGAGGATGCGCGAGTTAATTATTTTTTCGAAGGTATCGACATGGAGCGGCAACGCCGCCATCAGAAGGCGTTCCTCACATTTGCCTTTGGAGGAGCCAATCATTACAACGGTCGGAATATGCGAAAGGCGCATGAGAGAGTCGTCTCTGAGCACGGATTAGATGATGAACATTTTAATGTAATCGTCGAAAAACTTGCTGGAGTTTTGTTAGAGCTTGGCGTTGCGAAAGAGCTTGTTGAACAAGTAGGTGCAGTCGCTGAGAGCGTTCGAGCTGATGTGCTCAATAGGTAGTGCGTCTTTCCGAGTTCGCGAAAGCACGTGTTCCTTCTTCTTTTTGTTTTGACTCCTGTATGCTATCTAAACAGCAAGAGTTAGGCGCTCGAGGTGTTTAAGGAGATGGAGCATGTGCGGCTCGATGATACCGTTGATGAGGCAACAATTGAGAGAGAAATCTTTATTATTTCTCTTTCTTTTTGTGGTTAGCGCGCTGTTCACTTCGTGTGGAGGCCAGCAGCCTATCGGGCCCGAAGAGGTATCTTGTCGATCTCCTTACTATGGAGGCAGGTGTACCGGACCAATCTTTTCTCGTGATTACCATCGTCACCGCCACAAAAAGATGAGACAGGAGCAACAAGACCTTCGAGAAGAGCGGAGAGCGCTGGAAAAAGAGCGTCGTAAACTTATGCGCGAAAAGGAGAAGTTTAAAAAGCAACAGCAGAATACGAAGAGGCCGGCGAAAAGCGCAGTACGGGATAAATGCCCAGTGGGATTCTCTCGAGGAGGTCGGTGTACCGCAAAAGAGCGCAAAGCAGGATGCAAAGATGTACGCACGGCAGCGGGCACCCCGTGCGTCAAGCGTTAGCGGCTATAACTCCCTAACATTCCCTGATAATGTGGTGTAAATCGATATAGCGATATGAACGCACCTGGTTTCGTAGAGAAGTTCTTGAGTTCTATTCATTGAGTAATATGAGTTCGGCGACGATGGTACTGATATGGAGAGGAGAGCTTTATTTCTTCTCCCGTAGTATTTTATGAAAAAGTCAGTCTCAGCTTCTTTGAATGGGCTCTCAGAGTCTGCAACGCTCGCAATTAATAGGCGTTCGGCTGAGCTCGTGAGACAGGGAAGGGAGATTCTTCGATACGGTCTTGGACAGTCACCATTTCCAGTTCCAGATGTTGTCGTTGATGAATTGAAAGCACGGGCATTTGAGAAGGACTATTTGCCAGTTGATGGTTTATATGAACTTCGAAAAGGAGTAGCTCAGTACTTTCATCAACAATGGCAGATCGAGAGCTCGGCTGAGAGCATTATGATTGCTCCAGGATCAAAGGAGCTGATTTTTATTCTGCAGCTTGTCTATAGTGGCGATATTCTTATTCCAACGCCTGCTTGGGTATCGTATGCGCCTCAGGCACAAATTGTTGGACGTCATGTATCTTTCCTAGAGACAAAAGAGGAGAATCGTTTCCTATTGCAAGCTTCCGAGCTTGAGCAGTGTTGTCGAGCTGAGCCTGGAATGCCTCGGCTTTTAATCTTGAATTATCCTTCTAATCCTACGGGTCAGACGTACTCTTCGGAGGAGCTCCGAGCACTAGCTGAGGTGGCTGAAAAGTATGAGATCATTGTGCTGGCTGATGAGATTTATGGAGAGACCAATTTTCTGGGTAATCATGATACCCTTGCGCGATATTATCCAGGGGGAACCATAGTCAGTTCAGGCCTCAGTAAGTGGTGTGGAGCTGGGGGATGGCGTCTGGGAGCGTTTAATTTTCCAGAAGGGCTGCTTTGGCTGCGAAAAGCTATGTGCGTAGTAGCGAGCGAGACCTATACCTCTACGAGTGCCCCGATTCAGTGGGCTGCGATAAAAGCATTTGAAAGAGGCGATGAAATGATAGACTACTTAGCTTCTTCAAGAAGAATTTTGCGTCTCCTTTCTCAGTATATCTGTGATCAGTTTGCATCATCAGAAATCAGATTCTTCGAGCCACAAGGAGCTTTCTATATTTTCCCATCCTTTGAGAATTATCGAGAGCGGCTGTCAAAGAAAGGGATTCACGGGAGCAAGGATCTGATGGAGCGCTTATTGATGGAGACAGGTATAGCCGCTCTTCCAGGAGTTGTATTTGGACGAGCGGCAGAGGAGCTTACTGCTCGTTTTTCTTTCGTGCCTTTCGATGGAAAATTAGCTCAGGAACAATTGGCAGGTTGTAGCTCAGACGAGGAAGCACTTTCCAAGCTTTTAAAGTCTTGCCCAAATATCACGAAGTTTCCCGAGCTATTACTGGATTGGCTGGAGCATTAAGTGCCATGAGGGAGCTGAAACCTGACTGATGACGTGATATTTCTAAAGAAGGATTCCACTGAGAAGAACTCCCAGTAAGTAGGCGATTGCGGCAGCAATACCACCCACAAGCAGGGTTTCGAAAGCACTTCTTAACACTGAAACTCGGAGCACGACGCCGCGAAGCGCTCCTGTGACGAGAAACACTCCAGAGGTCAACACCGCGCTCAACAGGAAGATATCGTGATTCGTCCAATTCGGGTATAGCCCGAGCAGGAGCGGTGCCAGCGGGATTAATCCTGCAAATAGAAAGGCAGCAAAGGTGAGAAGTCCTGAGCGCAGTGGAGAAATCTGAGAGAGTTGTAGCCCCCATTCATCCGTGAGCATAGTATTCACCCACCGATCTCGGTCACTTGTTATTGTTGCAACGATGTCTTCTAAGAGTTGTCCTGAGAATCCTTTTCGAGAGTAGATCTGTCGTACTTCTTCACGCTCATACTCTGGTACGTGATCGATATGGTGTTCTTCTATTCTTCGGTAGTTATCAATCAGTTGTTGGTCAGAGCGAGCTTTTAAGTAGTTACTCGCTCCCATGCTAAAGCCATCTGCCAGAACATTTGAAAGTCCTAAAATAAACGCAACCAGCACGCCACTTTCTAGACCTGTTCCAGCAATTCCTGAAACGATTGCGAATGTAGTGACTGTTCCATCCACTGCACCCAGCACGACATCACCCAGATCTCCATGAATGAGATCGCTGTCTAATCTGGCAGCAATTGCCTCGTGAGAATGTTCGTCATGAAGATGTGGTGAAATTTCCTGTGTCACAGTCCATGAGTATACTCTGAAGATTTCAGGAGCGGTACCTTCTACTTTTAATTTATTGTGATGGGGCCGATTGATAGCTATTTAGATACAGCAGGGCAGTAAGATCCGAATATCTGCGCCACCACTATTAGCGCTATAGAACTCCATCCATCCGCCATGGTGATGGACGACTCCTAGTGCTATTGAAAGTCCTAGTCCTACTCTATTCTCTTCTGTGGAGTGAAAGGGGGCGAGTAGTCTTGGAAGTTCTTCTTTTGAGATTCCTGGCCCTGAGTCTATAACGCGAAAGCAGACCATATGTTTTTTTGAGGAGGATTTCCTAATCCGAACGGTTCTCTTTATGGGCTCCACAGAGAAAGTTACTGGATTAGTGGTATGCGAGGAATAACGAAGAGCATTGTCAAGGATTTCCGTAAGTGCATGTTTGAGGAGTTCTTGATCTCCCAAGATGTTCGGTACGTTTTCATGCATTGAAATCTCAATTGCTTGATGGTCGGTAAGCGTATTCGCAGAACTCTCAGCAGCTTCTTTCACGAGCTCGGATACTTTTATCCAAGAAAACGAAGATCCAATCCAGTCGGTGGTGAGAGAAGCTCTATTTATAAGCTCTGTGAGAGTCTCGAGATGATGATGGACTCTGCGTAGGGCACCAGCCTCTATCTGTGGGATATGCTCCGAGTCTATGAGTGAATGAATCGTTTCGATAGAAGATTGGAGTAGTGGTAGTGAGTTTTCAACTATTCCATTGAGAAAAAAAGAATGAGCCCAGAGAGACTGTTGTAGCGATGGGTGCGATGTATCAAGTAGCAGATTCGGACTTTTAGTTTTTTGCTTTTTTACCCCATTCTCTAGAGCTGGAAGGATGTGTTCTATTTTACGCTTATTATGAAGATACATGATGAAGATATCAGGATGGTGTTGCTGAGAGATTTCGAGAGCCTCTTTGCCGTTTTTTGCAATTCCAGCGATTGCAAATCCAAGTGCTTCTAAGTCTCGTTTGATTTCCTGATCCAATATTCCCGTATCATCATATAGCAGCACATTATTATGCTTTTTTTTGTTTTTGATCCCTGTTGTTTCAGTCATAAGAGATTCGCTCTTTGATAAATGGCTTACATGCATTCATAAGTATGCTCTTGATAAATAGAGCGCCTCTCATTTTTCGCTACTTTTTGGGATCAGCATCTGATGAGAGTCATAGGGAGAAAACGGTGAAGTCCCATCGCTCAAAATCTGAATAGTCGTTCATAGACTTGATGAAAGTCATTCCTCATGTTTGTCACACTTGTAGAATGAGAGGGGAGGAAGAGAAGCAAAGGATTGGAATGAGTCAAGGAGTGAGGCATGGAAAAGCCGAAGGAAAATATCCTTCTGTTTATTGATGATGAAGAAGTCATCATCGATGTGCTTGGAAAGTGTGCGCGATTATTCGGATATACAGCATATGGTTTTACGAAGGCAAGCGATGCGTTGAGATGGTACAGACAAAATTCAAGGCGGGTAAATGTGGTGTGTCTCGATATGAAAATGCCAGAGATGAGCGGACATCAGTGTTTTCGAGAGATTCGAAAAATCAATTCAACTCAGCGAACCGTACTCATGTCCGGATTTACCGATAAGACCGGAGTTACGGAGATGCTTAAAGAGGGTGCGGAATACTTCTTTGAGAAGCCTTTTGAGATAGAAGGGTTTTTCGGCTGGATTGATTCTGCATTAGAAAATGAGCCTCGGGGTGACGGTGAGCGAACAGTGAGACGTATTCAAGGCAAAGCGCCTAAGCGTATGAATAAGCCAGCTGCTTAATCCCTGTCTTGATATGTCTGGGGAACTGCCTCGATAACCTGCTTTCAATGGCTGGAGAACTTGAAAGAAAGATACTATAGTATTTGCTCAAAACGCAGTTTCGGTTGAGGGCAATTCATAATGGTCAATCTCGTAAAGCAAGACTTAGCAGCAGCCATCTTGCAGGTGATACGTGCTGAATTCGGGATAGCACCGCTCACTGAAGATGAGGTTGAGAGTGTACTTGAAGTGCCGCCGAGCCTGGCGCTGGGTCATTACGCGCTCCCATGTTTTATCCTGTCAAAGCATCTGAAGAAAAAGCCCGTTGAGGTAGCAGCTCAACTTATGGCAGCACTATCTCAAAGTGAGCTCCTCTCTCGGATCGAGCAAAAGGGTCCATATCTCAACTTCTTTATCTCATCAAAATATTTGGGAGAGAGGATTCTGAGTCTTCTTGCAGAGAAGCAGATTCCTGGAACTCTTCCTGGGCCATTCCAGCGGTGTATGGTGGAGTATTCTCAGCCAAATACTCATAAAGAGCTACATGTAGGGCATATGCGAACTGCATGTCTGGGGAATGCTGTTTGTAAGATCCTTTCTGCTGCTGGGCATGATGTCGTCTCTGCGACGTATCCGGGCGATGTCGGCACGCATGTCGCAAAATGCTTGTGGTACCTCAAGAAGTTTCAGCCAGAAATTTCCCCTGATGAAGACCGAGGAACATGGCTAGGGCGCATGTACTCGTCGGCGAATAACCTATTGGAAGACCAGAAGGGGACTGATCAAGAAGAGGAGAATCGAAGAGAGCTCACCGCGATTCTCAAGGAATTACACGCAAGAAATGGTGAGTACTATGAACTCTGGAAAGAGACGCGAGAATGGTCGCTTACTCTCATGCAGAAAGCCTATAGCTGGCTCGATATCTCTTTTGATCGGTGGTTTTTCGAGTCAGAGGTCGATGAGCCAAGTCTCGCGTATGCTCGAGAGTTGTATAACCAGGGGCTTCTTGTCGAAGATGACGGCGCCATCGGGATGGATCTCACAGAAGATGGCCTTGGATTTTGTCTTCTTATTAAATCTGATGGGAATGGGCTGTACTCGACGAAAGATGTTCTCTTGGCGAAGCGGAAGTTTGAAGAGTTTGGGATAGAGAGAAATATCTATGTTGTTGACGTACGACAAGCTTTTCACTTCCAACAAGTATTCAAAGTTCTTGAGCGAATAGGATATGAGCATGCGAAGGACTGCTATCATCTTGCGTACGGGTATGTCGAGTTGCCAGATGGTGCGATGAGTTCGCGAAAGGGGAATATTATTCCGCTCGTGGCTTTGATTGAGAACATGGAGTCGACAATCAAGGATAAGTATTTAAGTCGGTATGAAGAGTTGTCTGGTGAAAAGAAGAAGGAAATTGCGAGAATTATTGCAAACGGTGCGATCAAATATGGAATGCTGAAGTTTGATAACAACAAGAGTATCGTCTTTGATATGGAGGAATGGCTCAAGGTCGAAGGGGATACGGGCCCCTATGTTCAGTATGCTGCAGCAAGGATTAATTCCATTTTTAAGAAAGTAGGAGATGTCAAAGTTGCACCAGAGTTTGACAAGCTTGATTCGGAGCAGGAAATTGCAGTTGTATTAAAGCTTGCAGCCTATCAGGAAGTTGTCCAAGTGTGTGCTGAACAGTTAAAGGCCTCCCCGCTTTGTGCGTATCTTTTTGAGTTGAGTAAGTTGTTTAATAGTTTTTATGCTGCTTGCCGTATCGGGGATGAGCCAGACCAGGGATTAAAAGCTGCCCGGATGAATCTGTGTCGTTCAGTCTATTTCACCCTTGAGCAGGGGCTCACACTGCTCGGAATAGAGATTCCAGAGAGGATGTAGGTATTTTTATGAGAGGTTCACAACCTGCTCATGATCAGCATTCCAATCTCACGTGATTTCAAACTCTTATGATACTTTTGATACTTCCCTTACAACTTCTTCCATAACTCCACTGTGTAGTGTTGTCGGCAATAATCTATTGGTGTTACGCAAGGGATGAGCAGCAACCAAATGGAGGTTTTTTACCATGTGTTACGTTAGGTCAATTTTGATTTCTCTCGCTATTATATCATTAGCAGCTTGCACGAAGTCTGAAGGGGGACAAGAAAACCGTTCAGGGTGTAGCGACTTAAATCTCAGAGTATTTAATGGGGAGCAATGTTCAGTATCGAGTAGTCCAGTGGTGTCGCTTACCCTGAAAGGAGAAGAAGGACAGACGGTAGGAACGTGTAGTGGAACATTAATCACTCGAAATGACGTACTGACTGCAGCGCATTGCCTTGTTTCTGATGAAGTGATTATAACCGCGGTTGAAGTGTTTACGAATGGAGCTGTTCAAGATGCACAGTCTGCGTATGTTCATCCTCGGTATGATAAGTCGGCGGGGAGCCCTTTTGATATTGGGATAGTCAGTGTTGCCAATGATTTTCCGGTAGCGCCTATGGCACTTCTCCTGAGCAGCACAGTTGAGGTTGGACAGAAAGCCACTGTATATGGATATGGGCTCAATGGAGAGTTTTCACAGATACGGGATAGACTTGATCTTCGGGCTGCTCGTGTTGAGATAACTGGAGTCTCAGCGGGATTCATCCAGTCTCAAGCAGATAAGACGAACACAAGTGTTTGTCCTGGTGATTCTGGAGGAGCAATGGCGGTAGTTGAAAATGATCGATTATCCCTAGTCGGGGTTACGAGTCTTGGAGTGTTGGACCCGTCACAGCCATGCCGTGGCACTCTGGCCTCTGCATTTATTAATATGTCTAATGCTGCAAATTTCAACTTTGTATTCGATAAAGTTCCTGATGCAGCCGTGAGATAATCAAGAAGATTATTTGATTTTCATGAGATAGTGTCGGGCACTGACGACATCTCCGAAGCGATGCTTGGTATTGCAATCCGCATGGTAGGATTGTTTTAGGAGGCTAAGCCAGTGCTCTTTGTTACAGATGTATTTTGAATCCAAAGTTTGCTGCAAAACCGCTTACGTTTACATCATCAAATAGTGTTCGTTCACTTCCCAGTTCGGCGATACGATATTGGGCCTCGCCAAAAAGTCGAAAAGTCTTGTTCAAGCCATATTCAAGTCCGGCTCCGAAGTACCCGCCGAAATCATCATCAATATCGACTTGCTCTCCATCGACGAGCATGTAGGAAATCCCGGCAAGGAGGTAGGGATTAAAGTCATTATCTGGCTCTAAGTGAATTTGTAATCCAAGATCAACGGGTATGAGTTCAAACGACTCATCATTATCTTGATCATTCTCTTCAAAGAAATACACCCGTCCATCAAGGCGGAGATAGTCTGTAATCATTGGGAGGCTGACCCCAGCGCCGTATCCGAAAGTCCGTTCGGTATCGCTAGGCTCCCACATACTTCCCATAATATAGAGGTCTAATCCAAGACAGAGCGCAGGGCTTAAGAACAAGAAGAATAGCGTTGATTGAAGACATCTGACCATAAGTGTTCCTCCGACGTAGGTTCAAACTAGCTGCTCGGTCGATTCGCCGCAAGACAACTTCCCGAGCACTATTTCTCGGACGGTGCCTAGCCTCACATACCATCCTTAAAAGCTCGATTTATTGACTTTTATCCGAGGAGGTGGCTGGGAATCATCTTCAGGTGGGCGGACTGTAATAGAGCATCCTTCTTGCCCTGCTTTTCGTGACTGAGAGGGCGAGCAGCCTTCATATCTGCGGTGGTGAGTCATCGCATAAGTATTTTGATAGGGAGAGGGGAAAGGAGTCGGTGTATTGTGAGACCTTGCTCATACAAGAGCACTGAGGGAGAAGTATATGCTTCGAGCAACAGAGGTACAGGCACTATGACGCATGAATGTTGCCATGAAGAAAGGGAATCTTTCTCCTTTGATCGTCGTCTGAAGATCACCGTACTCCTTTTCACGAGTATTTTACTTTGCTCATTTTTACCTATTCCGATACTCCAGCCGCTCCATGAGAGTCTTCTTTCTTATTTAGCCAAGATTTGGTGGGCAGTTTTGCTTGGATTATTGCTGGGAGGAGTAATCGACTACTTTGTGCCTGAGGGTTTTGTAGCGAAGTATTTAGGACAAAAATCCCTCAAATCGCTGCTTTATGCTGTGGTTTCTGGATTCCTTTTATCGACGTGTTCTCATGGTATTCTGGCGCTTGTGATTCAACTGCATAAGAAGGGAGCGAGTAATGCAGCGATAGTGGCGGTTTTGCTTGCGGCTCCGTGGGCGAATCTTCCGATTACTTTTTTATTGATTGGATTTTTTGGCTGGAAGTCTTTGTTATTCATCGGCGCTGCTATGTTGATAGCGATGATAACGGGGCTCATTTTTTTAGCGCTTGAGCAGTTTGGGCTGATAGAGGAGTCGCCTATTGCTGTCGAGCTTGAGGACTATTCTTGGGATCGGATCAGGCATTTCGACCTGAAGCGCAGCGTCAGGGGAGTACTCTCTGGAATCGTGTCCTTATCGAATATGGTGCTGTGGTGGATTCTGATAGGATTTCTGTTTGCTGCATTTATCGGAGCCTATGTTCCCAGTCACATCTTTATGACGTATTTTGGACCATCGTTTGGTGGCCTCCTACTAACGCTCCTCGCGGCTACGTTCATTGAAGTATGTAGTGAGGGGAGCGCTCCAATCGCTTTTGAAATCTTCCAGCAAGTTGGAACGCTTGGAAACCCATTTGTCTTTTTAATGGCTGGGGTTGTTACTGATTATACTGAGATAGGTCTTTTATGGGTAAATATTGGTTGGCGTGTTGCATTATTTCTTCCTCTCGTTACTGTTCCCCAGGTGCTTGTGGTCGGGTATCTCCTGAACCAGTTTCCTTAGCCTACCCTCACCCCCCGAAGGGAGTGTTCGCAGGTTAGTTTATTTGTGGTCGAATAGTGAACGTGGAGGAGAAGAAAGAGAAAGAGGGGAGGGGTTACGTAGTGATCTCTCGACGCATAGCGACTCGGTTTCTCAGTCCTGCCGCCTCTTCTTGACGCAAGATCTCCCGTAATTCGACTCCCATCTCAGAATCATTGAGTGAGTTAAATTCGTATTTTTGATAGAAGCGCTTGTTCCATGGTAGGTGTTTGAATGTTGTTAGGGTGATATGGGAGAAGTTTCGCTCTCTGGCAATATTGAACACATGCTCGAGTAGGCTCCCTCCCAGGCCTTTGCGGGCATGAGCTGGATGAATATCCATTTCTTTAATATGGAAGTTTCCGTCGACGAGCTCTGCCAGTAAAAAGCCTACTGGAATGTTCGTTTGATGAACCACTGCCCATAGGAGCCCATTTGCCTGAGCATCCCGAAAAATAGCTTCAGGGTTTGGTGTCGATCGCAGTGGTTCTGGGAGGTCTTCTTCTGCAAACACCTGAGCACATCTAAGCTCAATTTCTGGAAAGAGAGGGCAGTGCTCTGGCTCTGCAGTTACAATTCGATATTCCATTTGGATCGCCCCAGTATTCAAGTACTCCAGTATTCAAGTACCACCATCTTTTTTCACTGTACTATCGCACTCTATCCTTGGCGACCTTAAGGAGCGTTTATTGCACGTGCCTTATCTTGGCATCATCAGCGAACTGGCTAACCGATTGATTCTATGTATGGAGAGGAGAGCAGTAGATACACCTCTCCCCCATGGAACTAAGATGCTGGTAACTCCAT
>Ga0075480_10002968_pt1 | contig 10901 bp, 15 predicted proteins | sample DEB08_DNA_7_FD_81590 | JGI IMG/M metagenome (GOLD analysis project Ga0075480, IMG submission 81590) | Aqueous microbial communities from the Delaware River and Bay under freshwater to marine salinity gradient to study organic matter... | ecosystem: Environmental > Aquatic > Marine > Coastal ... | reverse complement strand
CCGCTTGCGGCGCTGGTCGGAATCGACGTCCATACCGAACGCCCGGATGATCCGGCGCTCGTCCGGATGTTCCCTGATGCCTATGCCGATGATCTGGAGGCGTCGGCGGAGTTCCGCCGATACACCGAGCGAGGCCTGCGCGAGGCGAAGGTCGCTGCCGCGAACACGGCGATATCCACGCTCGCGTCATCGGGGGAGAAGGTCACGCTGTCAGAGGACCAGGCGCGCGCGTGGCTCACCGCCCTCAATGACCTGCGACTCGCGATCGGCACGCGCCTCGAGGTGACCGAGGACAACCACGAGACGTTGGCGAACCTTCCGGAGGATGATCCTCGCGGCGGCCTGTTCCATGTCTACGACTGGTTGACCTATCTAGCGGAGTCCCTGGTCCGCTGCCTCATGCCCAGGGGCTAGAAACAGCGAAGGGGCGCTGATGCCTTTCGGCACCAACGCCCCCTCGCGGGAGTGACTACTAGATCAGGCAGAGGCCTTCTCGGAGGAAGGTGCAGCCTTCATCTCCGTCTCGGCGAACTCGGCGCTGTCGTTCATGCTCTTCACGCGAGCGATCTTGAAGATCAGCAGGCCGAAGAGACACTTGGCGAGAACGTCGGCGATGGAGTAGCCGATCTGGCGATAGACGAACGCATCCGCTCCGTCGAGCCCGAACATCGGGAACATGTAAGAGATTGGGTAGACGCCCCAGGTGGCCAGCAGCAGCCAGCGAAGACCGGCGAGGTCCTTGCCGACCTGGTTGGGCTGGCTCTTGGCCGCCTTCGACAGCTCCACGAAGAGCACGTAGAGGATGTAGAGGAACGGAATCGTCGAGAGCGCGCCCCAGATGGCCTTGGGAGCGATCTCAGCGGTGACCTCACCGGGGTAGCCGAGGATGATCATCAGGGCCGAAGCCGGGATGAGCTTCCACAGCAGGGACGAACGGGTTGAAGCCGGCAGCGCGAGAACGGCAATCGTCTCGAACAGCAGCAGCGGGACGGTGAGCAACCAGTCGACGTAGCGGTAGCCCTCATTGAAGCCGACACCCTGGATCAGGGCGAAGGAGTCGGCGACGCCAGGCGCACCTGCTTCGACTGCCACGTAGGCGTCGGAGAAGGAGTTGAAGATGCGCCAGTAGTGGTAGGCGGCGATGAGCGTCACCGTCGCCGACACGATGACTGCAATGCGGTAGCGGGGGAGCACTCGCTGGCTCACGACGAGCAGGAAGACGGTGGTGGCCACCATCGACGCGAGAGCAAGCGAAAGCACGTTATAGACAGCCTGGAACTGTCCATTGGTGAGCATTTCTACGTTTGGCACGCGGTACCTCCATGACGGTGGGTCCGGCGGACCCGAGTCCGATGTTCAGACCCCGCGCGATGGGGTCATGCCCCGAAGCGTTCACCTATTAGAAACTTCGCGCAAGTTGAACAAGGTACGAATCGATTTATGGACCCCTACCGGTGCGTAAAGATCGGGAACTGCCCCCTAGGCTAAGGGGATGCTGAGGCTTGACTCCACCCTGCTTGACGCGGTGATCGCCCATGCCCGGGCCGACCACCCCGACGAGGCCTGCGGGGTGATCGCCGGCCCCGAAGGCTCGGACACCCCGACCCGGTTCATCCCCATGGTGAACGCCGCGAGGTCCCCGACCTTCTATGAGTTCGACTCCCGGGATCTGCTCGCGCTCTACCGGGACATGGACGATCGGAATGAGGTGCCGGTGGTGATCTACCACTCCCACACCGCCACCGAGGCCTACCCCTCACGCACCGACATCTCCTACGCATCCGAGCCGGAGGCCCACTATCTGCTGGTCTCGACGCGGGAGTGTGGAATCGACGAGGGGCCGGTCGAGGTCAGGTCCTTCCGCATCGTGGATGGTCTGGTGACCGAGGAACCCGTCGAGGTCCTCTGATTCACCCGTGCCCTCGCTCCCGTACAGTGGCAGGGCCGAAACGGATCTTCTGTACGTCCTCTCACCCCGCGGAGACTTCATGGCCATCGAGGTTCGAATCCCGACGATCCTGCGCCCCTACACCGACGGCGCCAAGAACGTCGAAGGCAATGGCGCCACGCTCGCTGAACTCATCGCAGATCTGGATTCCCGGCACGTCGGATTGCGGGAGCGCCTGGTGGAGGACGGATCGCTACGGCGCTTCGTCAACATCTACCTCAACGACGAGGACGTGCGTTTCCTCGGCGGTATCGATACCCCGCTCGCCGATGGTGACTCGGTGACCATCCTGCCCGCCGTCGCCGGCGGCTGACCAGCGATCCATCGCCCATGCGCTACAACTCCCTGCTCGACTCTGTCGGCAACACCCCGTTGGTGGGGTTGCCGCGGCTATCACCGTCGCCGGATGTGCGGCTGTGGGCGAAGCTGGAGGATCGCAACCCCACCGGCTCGGTGAAGGATCGGGCGGCGTTGAAGATGGTCGAGCAGGCTGAGAAGGATGGACTGCTCACACCCGGTTGCACGATCTTGGAGCCGACGAGCGGCAACACCGGTATTTCCCTGGCGATGGCTGCCCGGCTCAAGGGCTACAAGATCGTCTGCGTCATGCCCGAGAACACGTCCTCTGAACGCACGCAGTTGCTGCGCATGTGGGGCGCGGAGGTCGTGTATTCGCCCGGCGCCGGGGGTTCCAACGAGGCCGTCCGTGTTGCGCGACGCATGGCCGAGGAGCATCCCGATTGGGTCATGCTCTATCAGTACGGCAACCCGGCAAACGCCCTCGCGCACTATGAATCCACCGGGCCGGAGCTCCTCGCCGATCTGCCATCGATCACGCACTTCGTGGCGGGACTGGGAACGACGGGAACTTTGATGGGTGCGGGGCGGTACCTCCGGGAGAACAAGCCGGACATCCAGATCGTGGCAGCCGAGCCGCGTTACGGGGAGCTCGTCTACGGTCTGCGCAATCTCGATGAAGGCTTCGTTCCCGAGCTCTACGACGAATCGGTGCTGACGACGCGATTTTCGGTCGGTCCGCGAGATGCGGTGCGCCGAGTACGCGAGCTGCTTGATGAGGAGGGCATCTTCGCCGGTATCTCGACCGGAGCGATCCTGCATGCCGCCATCGGCCTGGGGAACAAGGCGGTGAAGGAGGGCAAGAGCGCCGATATCGCCTTCATCGTCTGTGACGGCGGCTGGAAGTACCTGTCGACCGGCGCCTATGAGGGCACCCTCGACGAGGCGGAGGAACGTCTCGAAGGCCAGGTCTGGGCGTAGTCGCTCGGCTTGACCGTGCGCTGTGAGCTAGTCGTCGCGCATCGATAGCGCGTGACCGGTGTAGTACCCCTGAGCAGTGGCGGCCTGGTTCGAGGCGAGCATCCCCAGGGAGATGATGAGCACCCCCCAGCCGTAGGCGTGGGTGATGGACAGCAGGCTGTAGCCGACGCCGAGGAGGCCGAGGATGCTCACCGCGAGTCCGGCGCCCGCGTCGCGCTTGAGCACGGCTCGCGTGACGTAGGCGTAGACGAGCGCGAGGGCGAGGAACAGCACCGCCGAGAGCGCCCAGAACCAGTCGCTGACACCTGAGCCGAACAGCAACTGGTTCTCTGCGGGCTGCCACAGCAGGAGTGCACTAACGATCGCACCGGCGAGGTTGGCGGTCGCGGCGATGATGAGGAATATGACGGTGAGCCGGATAGCGAGCGGGCGGGGATGGTGAACCGATGCCGCAGAGGCGCCGGTTCGGGCGGGTCGCGTCCCCATAGGGGCAGCCTAGGCCTAGCCTGAACGATCGTGGGCGACATGCGCGAGGCAATCGACATCGGGGACCGACCCATCGGGATCTTCGACTCCGGAGTCGGCGGCCTGACCGTGGCGCGCGCGGTCCTCGACCAACTGCCCCACGAGCCGATCTACTACGTCGGGGATACCGCTCGCGGGCCCTATGGCCCGCTCCCGATTGCAGAAGTCCGCTCCTATGCCCTCGACATCATGGATCACCTCGTCGACTCCGGCGTGAAGATGCTCGTGATCGCGTGCAACTCGGCGAGTGCCGCGGTGCTGCGCGATGCTCGCGAGCGATACGACGTCCCAGTGGTCGAGGTCGTGCATCCCGCGGTGCGACGTGCTGTGCAGGCCACGCGCGACGGTCGGGTCGGAGTCATCGGAACTCTAGCCACGATCACTAGCGGGGCGTATGACGACGCCTTCGCCGCCGCCCCGGACCTACGGGTGACGAGCCAGGCCTGCCCGCGATTCGTGGAGTTCGTGGAGGCGGGAGTGACGAGCGGCCCGGAATTGATCGGGGTGGCCGAGGAATACCTCGCACCGCTGCAGGACGCAGGGGTGGACACCCTCGTGCTCGGCTGCACCCACTATCCGCTGCTCACCGGCGTCATCTCCTATGTCATGGGTGACGGGGTGACGCTGGTGTCTAGTGCGGAGGAGACGGCGAAAGACGTCTATCGCACCCTCGTGGCGCATGACCTCCTGCGATCCGACGATGCGCCGCCACAGCATCGATTCATTGCCACGGGTGATGCAGGCGACTTCACCCGTCTGGGCCAGCGATTCCTCGGCCCGGAGATCGGCGAGGTCGAGCACACTCCAGCGTTCAATCGATCCTGACTCGTCCTGGGTCCCCGTAGGCTTCAGCCATGCAGGTCACCGTTATCGGCTGCGCGGGATCCTTTCCCGGGCCGAATTCCCCTGCCTCCTGCTATCTCGTCGAGCACGAGGGAGCATCGATCGTGCTCGACCTCGGCAATGGTGCCCTCGGATCGCTCCAGCGCCATATTGCTCCAGCCAGCATCGATGCGGTGCTGCTCACGCACCTGCACGTTGATCACTGCATCGATATGACCTCGTTCTACGTGTACCGCAACTATCACCCCGAGGGTGAATTGCCGTCCATCCCGGTCTTCGGCCCGGAAGGAACCGCGGAGCAGTTGGCACGGGCCTACGGGATGGTAGACGACACCGAGATGCGCAGCCGGTTCGACTTCGCATCCCTGGGAGATGGTGCGGGCGGTCCGGCGAAATTCGAGATCGGTCCGTTCACCGTCACCACGACGCCGACGGTGCATCCGGTCGAGTCCTATGCGATCCGCGTTGATGCCGGTGGTCGGTCGGTGGTCTATTCCGGGGATACGGCCCCGACGCGCGCACTCGTCGATCTGGCGCAGGGTGCGGACATCGCGCTATTCGAGGCGTCCTACCTCGACGGTGCTCCCGAGGATGCGGTCCACCTGAGCGCGCGACAGGCCGGGGAACATGCGGCCGCCGCTGAGGTCGCGCACCTCGTGCTCACCCACCTGGTGGCCTGGAACGACCCCGCGCTGAGCGCGGAGCAGGGCTCGGCTGGCTTCGGGCGCGAGGTCACGATCGCCACCCCCGGCCTCACCCTCTCGATCTGACCCCAACAGTTGAGTACTCCAGGACTAGGGTCGTGCTCATGACGAGATCCGATGGACGCGCCGCTGATCAACTTCGCCCGGTCACCTTCGTTCGAGGCTGGATCGAACAGGCTGAGGGGTCGGCACTGGTGAGCTTCGGTCGCACCCGCGTCCTGTGCACCGCCTCCTTCACCCCAGGAGTCCCGCGCTGGTTGAAGGACTCCGGCCGCGGCTGGGTCACGGCGGAGTATGCGATGCTCCCGCGCTCCACCCACACCCGCGGTGATCGCGAGTCGGTCAAGGGCAAGCTCGGCGGTCGGACCCAGGAGATCTCGCGTCTCGTCGGGCGCAGCCTTCGAGCGATCATCGACATGGATGCGTTAGGCGAGAACACCATCGTGCTCGACTGCGACGTGCTTCAGGCCGATGGCGGGACCCGCACGGCCGCGATCACTGGCGCCTATGTGGCCCTCGCCGACGCGGTCGCCTGGGCCAAGCGTCAGGGGCACGTGACCGGGGACCCGCTCACCGATTCCGTGGCGGCCGTCAGCGTCGGGATCATCGGCGGAGAGCCGCGCCTTGATCTGCATTACGACGATGACGTCAATGCCGACACCGACATGAACGTCGTGATGACCGGAGACGGCCGTTTCGTCGAGGTCCAGGGCACTGCGGAGCAGGAGCCATTCGACAAGGCCCTGCTCGACCAGTTGCTCGCCCTTGCCACAGCCGGTTGTGCGCAGTTGACCCAGTTGCAGCGCGAGGCCCTCAGCAACACCGGAGACTGACCGTGCCGCGCACCTATGTGATGGCGACGCGCAATGCGCACAAGGTTGAGGAGGTATCGCGAATCCTCGCCGCTTCGGGGGCCGACATCGAACTACTGCCGCTTCCCGGTGAGGCACCAGACGTCGAGGAGATCGGTTCGACCTTCGCTGCGAATGCCCTACTGAAGGCGCGATCAGCAGCGGAATTCACCGGGCTGCCGGCCATCGCTGACGATTCGGGACTGTGCGTGGACGCGCTGAACGGAATGCCGGGGATCCACTCTGCTCGCTGGTGCGGTCGTCATGGTGACGACCGGGCTAACCTCGAACTTCTGCTGGGGCAGTTGGCCGAGACTCCTGCGCCGCGTCGAAGTGCGCAGTTCGTGTGCGCAGCCGTGGTCGTTGATCCGTCGTCGGGGACCGAGCAGATCGTCGAAGGCGTGCTCGAAGGGCGGCTCGCCGAGGAGATTCATGGTGAGGGCGGGTTCGGCTACGACCCGATCTTCGTTCCGATGGGGGAGCAGCTCACGACCGCGGAGATGTCGCCGGAGGAGAAGGACGCCATCAGCCACCGTGGCCAGGCCTTTCGACACCTGGCGGATTTGCTCTAAGCGTGCGGGTGGAGGGACTTGAACCCTCACGTCCATCGGACACAGGAACCTAAATCCTGCGCGTCTGCCAATTCCGCCACACCCGCGTGAAGCGGCCCTCAGCCTAGTCGCTCAGGGAAACGCCTCAATCGATGCCGAGGTCGCGACGCAGCTTCGCGACATGACCGGTCGCCTTGACGTTGTAGCGGGCCTCCTCGATCAGGCCGTTTGCGCCGATGATGAACGTCGAGCGGATCACCCCGACGACGACCTTGCCGTAGAGCTTCTTCTCGCCGTAGGCACCGTATGCGGTGAGGACGGCCTTGTCAGGATCGCTCAGCAGCGGATAGCTCAACCCGTCGTGCTCCCGGAACTCCGCGAGCTTGTCGACCGCGTCGGGAGAGATGCCCAGCACGACATAGCCGGCCGCAGAGATCGACGCGAGCGAATCACGGAAGTCGCACGCCTGCGTGGTGCACCCGGGTGTCATGGCTGCCGGATAGGCATAGAGGATGACCTGACGGCCGGCAAAGTCGGACAGCGAGACACTCTGACCGTGATCGTCGTCGAGGGTGAAGGCCGGGGCGATATCGCCAGGTTCGAGTCGGACCGCTGACGTCATGGCCGGATCGACTCCTTCGTCGCAGGGGCGGCGTGGCTGTCGAGGCCGATCGTGCGGCGCATTCCGCGAACCCCGGTGATCGCGAGGACGACGAGGAATGCGGCTGCTCCGACCAGGACGATCATCGTTCCCGAGGGAACGCCGGCGTAGTAGCTCAGATACATGCCCACCAGACCGGAGATCGAACCGATGATGGTGGACAACACCAGCATGCGACCGAACGAGTCAGTCAACATGCGAGCGATGACCGCGGGAATGACGAGCATGGCCGCGACGAGGGTGACGCCGATGACGGTCAGGGTGACCAGGATGGACAGGGACAGCACCACCATCAGCAGTGCCTCGGTGCGCCCGACCTTCACCCCGGACACATCGGCCACCTCGGGGTCGAAGGTCGTGAACAGCAGGGCGCGGTAGCGGGTGAACACCACGATCGCGGTGAAGGCGATGACGAGCAGGAGCCACACGATCTGGGAGTTGCTGATGCCGAGGATCGAACCGAACAGGGCGTTGTCGAAGGCCGGTCCGCTGGAGCCGAACTTCGCGAACAGGGCGACACCGAGGGCGAAGGATGCGGTAGTGATGACACCGATCGCAGCGTCTGCCCCGAGTCGACTGCGCCGTGCGACATTCGTGATCGCGATGGCGGACGCGATCCCCCACAGCCCGGCACCGAGAACATAGAAGGATGCAGCGAACAACTGCATCGCGGCGAATCCGCCGAAGATCGCGTGGGAGAGGCCGTGACCGATGTAGCTCATGCCGCGCAGGACGATGTAGACACCGATGAACCCGAGCAGTGCGCCGGACAGGGTCGCGACGATCAGCCCGCGCTGGAAGAAGCCGTACTGCAGCGGATCGAAGAGTGCCTCCATGCGCTCAGCCCGCCAATCGGCCGGGGCCGGAGGAGTCGACGACGACGATCATGCCGAGATGCTGCAGGACATCCATGCGTGCGCCGAAAGTCTGCTCCAGGACGGCAGGAGTGATGACGTCTTCCGGCGTGCCATGCGCAACGATGCGTCCGTTCACGCACACCAGATCGGGTAGGTGCGCCGCCATGCCGTTCAAGTCGTGGGTCGTCAACACGATGCCCATGCCGTCGTCGTGCAACTCGGCGAGCAGGTGGAGCACGTCGTGGCGAGTCGAGATATCGACACCGCTGGTCGGTTCGTCGAGCAGCATGATCTGGGGGCGACGGATCAGTGCCCGGGCGAGGAACATGCGCTGCTGCTGGCCACCGGACAGTTCGCGAATGTGTCGATGACCCAGATCGCCGATCCCGAGTCGGTCGAGCACAGCGGCGGCTTCGGCCTTCTCGCTGCGACTCGGCCACGGCACGCGACGTCCACCGCGCGACATCAGCACGCACTCGGTGACGGTGACCGGGAAGTTCCAGTTCACCGTCTCCAACTGGGGTACGTAGGAGACCGCGACACCGGGTGCGCGTTCGATCGCACCATGTGACGGCTCGAGGGAGCCGAGCAGGAGGCGCAGCAACGTCGTCTTGCCCGCCCCGGAGGGCCCGACGATTCCCGTGAACGTATCGGTGTCGATGTCGAGATCAACGTCCCGGATGACGACGGAGTCCTTGTAGCCGGCCGCAACGCCCCGCAGGGAGATCAGTGGGGCGGCTTTCACGCGCTTCACCCTACTGCGGGTAGTAGGCGTTGTCGGTGGGGAGTTCGAAGACCAGGGCGTCAAGAGCAACCGTCGTCCCACCGAGTCCGGTGATCATGGTCCGGTAGTTGTATTGCAGCAGCGACAACAGATTGTGCTCCGCCTCGCCGGGCGCTCCCGGAAGGTCGTCATCGCGAAGCGAGTCCTCGTACCGAACGCCGGCCTCGCTGCCGATTGCCTCGAGGACGGCGGAGGGGAAGACCTCGGAGCCGAAGATGACGGTGACACCCTCGGCCTTGATCTGCTCGATCAGGTTCGCGACCTCCGCCGGTGCCGGGTCATCGAAGTTGTCCGGCTGGATGGCTCCGACCACGGTCCAGCCGTAGTTCTTGGCGAAGTAGGCGTAGGCGTCGTGGTAGGTGACGAGCTTGCGCTGATCAGGGGACAGAGTCTCCTGGTCGGCGAGGAGGGCCGCCTCGAGCTTGTCGACCTCGACGACGAAGGCATCGAAGTTGCTGGTGAAGGTGGCCGCGTTGTCAGGATCACGCTCGCTCAAGACCTCGCGGACGAGGTCGGCATAGGCGATCACGTAGTTCGGATCGGTCCACAGATGGGGGTTGGGCTTGCCCTCCTCCTCGGGGAAGGAGAAGTCGTAGAGGTACTCCGACTCGGGCAGCACTCGGGTGCCTATCTCGACGATCTCCGCGCCCTCCTTCAGGTTCGCCTGAGCGAGCTCGATGGTGGGGTCCTCAAGTTTCAAGCCATTGACGAACACGATGTCGGCCTTGCTCAGCAGTTCGGCGGCTGAAGGCTCCGGCTCGAAGGTATGGGAGTTCGTGCCCTCGGGGACGATGCCCTCGACGGTGACCGCATCACCACCGACAACGGAGACGATATTGGTCAGCGGTGAGACCGTCGTGGCCACGATGAGGCCGTCGCTGCTGGAGTCTGACCCGGAGTTGGAATCTCCGCCGCAGGCGGAGAGGGTGAGGACGAGGGCAGAGGCTCCGGCCAGGGAGGCCAGCAGAGATCGACGCATGGGGAGACCCTATGGCGAAAAGGGAGTAGATGCAAAATAGTTGCAATAAGAGTGCTTGGGGGATTCCGTGGTCCAAGGGGTCGCGAGTGCGAAGGAATGGCTAGGGTGGGCGCCGTGAGCGAAGCAGCCTCGAAGAAGCGGCAACCGAATGAAGCCGAATTGCAGGCCGAGATCGCCGCGGCCCGCGATGACCTGGTGGCCTCGATCGCGCAGTTGAAGGAGCAGACAGCCCCGTCGGCGCTCGTGCGCCGGGGAAAGGCGGCCGTGACGGGATTCTTCGTCGATGAATACGGCGGGGTCCGCCCGGAGCGCGTCGCGATGGCGGCGGGTGCTGTGGTGACCCTCGTTGTCCTGCGGCGCTGGCGCCGCTCACGGCGCGCGCGCCGCTACTGCATGTGCCGCTGAGGCCGCAGATTCCATGAGCGCACCCGTGGCCGATGGTTCGGTCCCCATCAAGCTCCTGCACGACCGAGTCCTCGTCGGCTCCGCCGATGAGGACGGTGAGCGCACCTCCAGCGGAGGCATTCTCATTCCCGCCACGGCACAGGTGGGACGCAAGCTTGCCTGGGCGAAGGTGGTCGCTTGCGGTCCGAATGTGAAGACTATGGCGGTGGGGGATCGGGTGCTGTTCGAGCCAGAGGACCGAGCGAGCGTCGAACTGCAGGGCCGTGCATACGTCCTGTTGCGCGAACGCGATATCCACGCTGTCGCTACCGAGGGCGATGGTGCTAGACACACCGGGCTGTATCTCTAAGGAGAATCTGGTCCGGATCCGCGGGGGATCTGGACTCCGAGACCGAAGGGGCCACGATGGCCGATCGCACTCCCTCCGACCGGCTCGTCATCTTCGGCATCACCGGGGATCTCGCCCACAAGATGACTCTGCCGTCGCTGTATCACCTCGAGCGCCGCGGCATGCT
>Ga0075480_10002965_pt1 | contig 10907 bp, 9 predicted proteins | sample DEB08_DNA_7_FD_81590 | JGI IMG/M metagenome (GOLD analysis project Ga0075480, IMG submission 81590) | Aqueous microbial communities from the Delaware River and Bay under freshwater to marine salinity gradient to study organic matter... | ecosystem: Environmental > Aquatic > Marine > Coastal ... | reverse complement strand
CCCAAAAACCAGAACCGCTTTGCTAAATTTTCTACAGGGATTCAAAAATTCTTTACGCAAAGCAATTCTTACACTGGTGAAAAAGGAAGGGATGATTTCTTACAAATAGTATCCTAGTTGGTTTCATACCGTTGGGGGTAAGAAAAGCTTATTTCACTTTTCGCTGCAACCAGCGGAGGACTTTTCCAATACCTGCCCGTACCTCCGAAGTAGGGGTAGTAAAATGATTTACCATCACAGAAAAAACAAGTGTTTTCCCTCTTTTGGTGATCAAATAGCCTGAGAGGTTGTGGTTGTGTCTTAGCGTTCCTGTTTTCCCGTATACCTGGTCTACATCATAGGCTTTTAATGTTCCTGATACACCACCTTTCGGAAAGTGGGATAGAATTTGATCCCAGGAAGAGGTTTTATAAATCTCTTTTAACACAGCAACAAGGGACCTGGGGGTAAACATATTGTAACGCGACACCCCAGAGCCGTCCACCCAAATCAAGGGGTCTGGAGTCCATTGGGACCATTTTTTTTGGAGGGAGTCGATGGCTTGCTCCGCTAATAAAACTCCGTTGTTTTTCTCAGCAATCATCAGTAGCAGGGCCTCTGCAATTCCGTTGTCACTGTTTTGAAGTAGGCCTTTGTAAAGTACCTCTTCAGCCCCAGTGTAAAGTGGGGTCCAAACCGAGGTATCATCAGCTGTACTCAAAGCAATCTCTTTCCCTACAGCCTCTCCCAGGAGCTTTATAAAAAGGGAGTCTGAAGTGATGAAAGGGCGGTATAGGGTATCGCCTTCTTTCAATTTAAGAGGGTTGATTTCAAAACGATTGGCGTCCTTTGCACGCTGAGCCACTGGAGCCAGAGAGTCCCTTTTTAAAATAAAATCAAAACCCGAAGGAAGTGTTTTAATTTCATTATTCACCTTTGTAATCCCAACGGCATTGCCATAAATGGGGAAGGGACTCCGCTCGGAGGCATAGTAGTAGGAATAGTCATCCCAAGACCAGCCTGGGCCTTGACGTTTCGGATGAATAGAAGGAGCAACATATTCAAAATCAGATTCTTGTTTAAAAAAAGCGGTAAGCTCAGGGTCCGAATAGAAGGGATGAAGCAACAGCGGATAGCCGGAGGATTTAAACTGAATCACCGAGTCGTTTTTAATAGAATAATACAAACTGGGTAGGGAATCAAAATTTTGAATGGCACCCAGATAGGTGAGGAGTTTGGTGTTGGAGGCTGGGGTCATGTATTTGGCCTCGTTGATTGAAACAAGGGATTTAGAGGTCTCGAGTTCCGAAACACTTACCCCAACAAAAGCTTCTTTAAAAGCAGGAATTTTACGCAATTGCCTTTTAAGTCGCAGTTCCAGAAATCCTTGACCGTTACAAAAGGAAAAAGAAAGCAGAAAAAAGAATACATATTTTGCCATAAGAATAAAAATAACAAGAGTTTTCTATTTAAACCCTAAGTGGAAAAGAAATTGACCCCAAAAAAAAGAGTGCGACTCAGGTTCAGAGTGACCTCACTAATTTATCCAGTACAGTAGCTGCTATTCAAGGCAATATTGGAACAACACTTGATGCCGGGCTTGCCGAAGGCCTCGCTGGGGTGAATGAGGTAATTGCCCAACTACAAGCTCAGGTAGATAATATTGCTACAGGAGAGGATGTAGACCAAATCAATGAATCAATTAACCAAGTCGAGCTAGATATAGAAGAGCTCTTGGCTTCAAACAATGTATTCACAGGAGATCTGACTATTAACTCAGAGGCTACTCTGGAATTTGCAGAAAGCTTGGGTGACAAAGTAAAAATCGTAAACGGGAACGTGACTGTACAGGCTCCTAGTGATTTAGATGGTGCACGCCTACAAACCGTTGTGGACCGAATTCGAGTCATTACACAAGACCTCACGATTCGCGCTGCCAGCAGTTCAGCACCTTACGTAACCTTGGATAGTTTATCCGGTGTAGGGAACATTAAAGTGGCTCAGGCGGGAAGTATTTCGTTTGCAACGCTAAAAAGTGCTTTGGAAATAACTATTGGAAACAATTACCAAAGTAAATTGGACGGAATGGTTCATTTTGGCGGTCTTACAAGCGTGACTAAATTCGTTACTGGAGAGATTGCAAGTAATGGTGCCGTTTCAGGTGATACTGACAATGCCATTATTCTAAGCAAAGCTTCTGGTATTAATTTGGGAGCTCTTCCTTATTACACTCCTCGTACATTGACACTTGAGGCAGATGATGAAGCTGCTTTAAACTTAGCTTCTTTAAAATCTGTAGATGCCAATGATAGAGAACGTGCCTATACAGTTTCCATCAAAGGTGCTTTGGACTTTAACGTCCCCGGGTTAACCGCAGGTGAAGTAACCGTAGAAGACGTAGTCAATGTAAATCTTGCCGCCTTTAAAGGAGAAATTACCATTAATGATGGGGTAGAAAACGTAACCATGGGGGCATTAGCTAGTGACTTTACTGCTTCTACTAACGATTTGGTAACGGTTAATTTAACCGCAGATGCGGCAGACAAAAGCATTAATTTAACCGGAGCTCAGGGATTACTCTCTGCAACAATTGCCGGTAAAATTGAAAGCGTTACGTTCTCCGGAAACAATGATTTGGAGACCCTTGATATTACCGCTGCGCTTCAAAATTTGACGATCGATAATACAAGTCTTGAAGCAGCAACATTGGAACATACCAACAGCAATCTAGTTGAAGAATCCAGTTTAGTGGTCATAAACAATGAGGACTTAACAAGTTTGACTGCTGACAATGTGGACGGCTTGGCAATTTTGACCATAACTGGTAACGAAGAGTTAGAAACTATCAGTTTTGCTTCTTTGAAAGCTATTCCTACCAAAGAAGGTGCCGGTGCTACCGTAACCATTGGTGGAAGTACAGCCACTGCAAACGCCTTAAATGCGATTGATATCAATCAAGATGCCGTAGGCTCTGATGACGGTGCGTTTATTACGGACTCGGGGATTGACGGACTCAAAGCGTATTTGACTGCTGCTGCTGCTGTAAGTGCTTCTGTTCTTAAAGTGTATTTTGACTCTGCCGATGATTTTACAGACGGTACCCCTGCCAATACAGCAACCAATCTGGTCATTGGTTCAGATGCGGCGCGGTTGGTTGTCGTGGATAAAGTAGCCGCAGCAAATCCTGCAGCAGCTTCCAAACGTACCTTCCTCTTCCAGAGCCTAAGTGGGTACAGCGGAACACCTCATCAATTACATTTAAATGGGGCTATCATTACCCTCACAGAAGGAAATACCGCTGCGGATTTTGTGTCTGACATTACTTCTCCAGCTAATGTGGCTGTTGCCACAAACAACGGGGTAACGCTTACGGCGAGTGCTAACGCTGCTCCGTCTGCCGTAGCAGTAGTTTCAAAGGCAGAATCGGCTCTTGCTACTGCAACGACCGCTTCAAGTACAGGCAATGCAGACAGCGTAATGCTTAAAATAGGGGACTATTCTGCCAAATTGTATTTAGTTACTACTTTGGATGCGACCTTTACCGCAGATCCTATGGCTGCGGATGATAAAACAGCTGAGAACCAATTTTTGGTAACCCCAACAACAAGAGTCAGCGAAGTATTAAATGCTCTTCGTCTGGAGTTTGAAAATGAATTTAGCCCTTACTATCAAATCATCAATCCAGGAACTGTGAGTGGTACCTTTCAGATTTTCCCCAAAGACGATAGTGATAAGGAACACGGTACTGCAGTAAGCTTTACTTCAAGTAATGACGATGCCATTGGAACGACTAGTGTTAATTTAGCAGGGACAACTGTAGACGACACCTTGATTGGAAATTTAGTACAGATTACCTTGGTTTCCAATGTGGATGGGGAACTCCTCTCCAAAATTGGGAATCCTCCAAACATGGGTATTTATGTTTTTCAATCTTCTCCTGCTCCTGGAACAGCTGGGTTTTCTTCAATTAATGCTCCAATAAGGGAATTAGGAGCATACAGTACCGCAACTACCGCTGCTGGTGTAACCTATACAGAAGATCCTGGGGATTCGCCTAGCGCAACCAATGTAGGTCTTGAAGCAGGTACGGCGGCAACGACTACCAGCCGTATCGAATGGCTCTAAAAACCAAAAATAAATTTAGTCAATCGTAAATTGACACCTTAAATTCTGTTTTAGCCCCTGTTTATATTGAAGAAACAGGGGTTTTTTTATGTAAGCCCTAAAAAACACTTCCTACAAAAAGAGGCGTTTTCTAGGGTTTTTATTTGTAAATGTTTAACCACTTCAACTATATTTTATGCCAACAAATGCAATACAACGTATTGCCCCAAATACAAATACAACTATGCCTACCCTTCGAATCGCCACTGCCCCACCGCCCAAGGTAACCGCCTATGGTTGTTATTTCCTAAAACAAGCGCCCTTTCGTAAAACGGCTCATGGGAAAATGGGACTCAGTGAAAATGCATTGCGGAACTATCAGAGTTTTTGTCAGCACTTTCAGGATTTTGAACAGCAATGTGCCACCGGCGCCTTGGAGTTTGAAGATTTGGACCGAGGTGTCGTAGAGCGCTTTACGGAATGGCTGTTACATGAAAAGCAATTCAGCCAAAACTATGCCGGACGACTTTTGGGAACCTTAAAAACCTTGTGTCTCGACGCGGAAAAAAATGAGGTCAAAACCCACTCCTACGTCCAACATATTTCAGGCTTTACCCAACAGCAAACCACTCGAGTCATCAACATACTGACCTTCACAGACCTGCACAAAATTGAACAGGTAGCACTAGATAAGGCCCATTTGGAAACCACGCGCAAGTGGCTCATCTTAGGCTTTTGGCTTGGACAGCGCGTCTCAGATTTGTTACAACTACGACCCCACCAACTGCGAGATGCTCCTAATGGGGGAATATATGTGGACATCCACCAGCAGAAAACGGACAAAAAGGTAACCGTTGGGGTCATTGATCCTAAGGCAATACATGTCCTCCGAAAGGAGTTCCCAAAAAAACTTACCCCACAGCGTTTTAACCTCTACCTCAAAAGGGTTTTAGAAAAAGCAGCCATAGATCAACAGGTACAGGGTTTTAAATTCAACCCCACAACCCAGCGGAAAGAAATGGGCATTTTTCCCAAATATGCAGTCATCTCTTCGCATGATTTGAGGCGGTCTTTTGCCACCAATTTTTTTGGAAAAATCCCCACTCCCGTTTTGATGCAGATGACCGGTCATGCCAAGGAGAGTACTTTTATGTCCTATATCGGTAGAGATCCCAATCGAGACAGCTATGCCGATACTTTTATGGAAGGTGTAACCCAGTTGTTTCACTCGGAAGTGCGGAGCTCATCCCATCAGTCTATACGCAGTTAAATAGGAAAACAGTCTGACACAAATGCTTTAAAGAGCTGTACATTCAAAACAAAAGGAATGGGCATTTTAACTGTTCCTTTTGTTTGTTTCTCCAAGAAAAAATCGAAAAATAAACCACTTTTAGATCCCCAAGCTAAGACCTACAAAAAAGTTTCTGCCTGGAGCTGGCTCGTAAAACCTTTTGCCAAAGGCGTTTATTCGAACGTTGTCGAAGTAGGAGGTATTAAAAAGATTATTGATTCCCCCTAAAAGCTGAAATTCTTGCCCCTTCCATAGTAGCTTTTTACTTGCTTGGACTCGAACTTTTTGATAAGGATTGATGGCAACACTGTTGGCTGAATCAGCATAAAAGGCACCGTAATGTACTCCCGTGACAAGAAGTTGCCAGTGGTTTGAGGTTTGGTAGTTGAACTGAACAAAAAACTGAGTCTTGGGGAGACCAGGAAGGGCCTTCCCTCTTTTGTTATTTCCTTCAAGGAAATGGTATTGGGCTTGGGTAGCGCTGGCTTGCACATCCCAGCTTTTCCCTTGGTAACTGCCAAAAAATTCAATTCCCGTTCGACTTGTTGCTCCTTGATTACTGTAAAAAGAACGTCCAGGAAAAGCCTCCAATTCGTAAGGTAAAATTTCATTGGAACTTTTTATATAAAAACCTGTGGCTTCTATTTTCAGCTTTTTCCAGTTGCCTTTCCATCCCAGTTCATAGTTATTGGCTCTGGAAGGTTCCAAGGCTAGGTTAAGTCCTTCCCTTCCGTTTGGATTGGCAGAAAGCTCAGAAAGTGCTGGTGTTTCAAAGCTGCTGGCATAGCGCAAGTACAGCTGTTGAAAAGGAGCCATTTTATAACTGACTCCTACACTGGGATTCAACACCTGATAGTGTTGCTGTTGAGAAACAGTATCTGCTCCTAAACGAAGATCGTCATAACGAATACTGGTTCGCAACAGGAAGTTTTTCCACTGGATTTCATCCAAAACAGAAAGCCCTGTATTTCCAAAACGCTCCAGTTGAGAAAAACTCAGGGCGCCTTGTGCTCCCTTTAAGTTGTTGTAACGATCCCTTTGGTCGGCCTGTTCTGTAGTTTCAAAAGCGAACTGCCAGCGGTGCCTTCCTTGCTGATAGTTCAAATGACTTCCAAAACCGTAATAATTGCGGTTCAGATCAACAATACCCCCATTTTCAAATGGGAGCTTTCCATAAAAAGCACGGTAATTGTAAAAAGCATAGGTTTCTAAACGCCACTGACTGCGCCATTGCTGTTGCCAACGAAGTCCTGTTTTAAACTGGTCAACACTTTCGTAGGCGTCAAAATCCCTATTGAGCTGTCGCTCTTGTCTTCTGTCTGCTACCGTTTCTTCTAAAGTCAATCCTCCGGCATCTTCTGCTCTGGGACTGTGGGTGTAATTCAGCTGAAAGTGAACTTTAGATTGAGAAGTCAGCTGTTGTTGCACTTTAATATTAAAAAGGCTTTGTTCAAACCCGCTAAAGTTTCTAAATCCGTTGGTTTGGGTATGGCTCGCATGAAATAAAGCGAGGGTTTTTTTCTTATTTATTCCTGTGTTCAATTGATAGGATTGAAACCCGTAAGAACCCAAACGACTTTGGAATTGAATGGTATTGTTCTCAAGGGTATCCATCGTGTTGAGATAAAGCACACCCCCGGAGGCATTGCCATACAGGCTAGCAGAAGGACCCCGTAATACTTCCAAATTCCGGAGTATTCCCAAAGGCACATTGTCCAATTGCCCCTGGCCGTCCGGAGTGGTTTCAGGTAAACCGTCAACAATAATTTTGACCCCCCGTATACCAAAGGCTGCTCGTGCTCCAAATCCTCTTATGGAAATCCTCAAATCCTGAGCATAATTAGTAGCATTTTGAGCAAATAGCCCTGGAACAGCTTCAAGATACTCTTGTAGTGAAAGTTGATGCGAACTCCCCTGAACGGACAACAGGTCTTGCACGCTGATCGAAAGGGGCAGTTGGCTGGCTGGAGTTGCTGTTTTGGGAGCCAAAAGGGCAACCTCATCAAGAGTTACCGTAGCTGTTGCCGAAGGGTCTTGACCCTTTACTTGAAGCGTAAGAAACAAACTGATCCAAAACCCTAATCCCAACCAAATTCTATTGCCCAATACGGTCATCCTAACTCCTATTCTTTAAATTTGTGCTAAGATAAACAAATATGTACCTCTCAGAAGTTGAAGAAATTATTGCCTATGTAGTCTGTATTGCTATCGTAATTGGCTTTGGTGTGAGTACCTATATGGAAATCCAAAATACAATCTCAGAAGAAAAACAAAAACAGGCTGAAAAAGAGGAAAACGAAGCTAAAATTAAAACCCTCATCGGTTATTTTAAAGCTAAAAAAGAACTCATCGATACCCTTTCCCAAACCAAAAAAACTTTAGAGAAAAAAAAGAAGGAAAATAAATAGTACATTTGTACCTACAACAGTTGATGGTAAATTGCTGTAAACCTTATTGGTGTTTTCAATTTACCTGCTGAAAAGAAGATCAAAGAAATTTCAATTTTATACACAGCAAAGAAGGTGTACACAGAAAAAACTTTTAAACATGAAAAAAGTATTTCACGCCGCTGATACGAGAGGTTCGGCAAACCACGGTTGGCTTCAGGCCAAACACTCCTTTAGTTTTGCAAGCTGGTACAATCCAGATCGCATACAGTTTGGTGCCCTGCGTGTACTGAACGATGACACCGTCGCACCAGGAATGGGCTTTGGCACGCATCCCCACGACAATATGGAGATCATTACTATTCCATTAGAAGGAGCTTTGGAACACAAAGACAGCATGGACAATGTCGGTGTAATCGAAGCAGATGAAATTCAAGTGATGAGTGCAGGAACTGGTGTATACCACAGCGAGTACAACCGTAACAAGACCAAGCGGTAAGCTTGCTACAAATTTGGGTCTTCCCAAATACACAAAATGTGACTCCCCGATACGATCAAAAAAACATCCAAGCGCTAAAAACACCCAATAGTTTGTATCCGGTTGTAAGCCCAAAATCAGGGAATGCCCCATTGTGGATCCACCAAGATGCTTGGTTTCATTTAGGAGAATTTGATGAAACTACACGTGTAGATTACACCCTAAACAAAAAGGGAAATGGAGTGTATGTATTCCTTATCGAGGGAACAGCAGAAGTGGCTGGACAACAACTGGAAAAAAGAGACGCTCTAGGAGTTTGGGACACAGAGCAGTTCGCTTTGCAGTTCAGTGCAAACACAAGAGTTTTAACCATAGAAGTCCCCTTAAACTAAGAGAATCATGGCGTTAAGTGCACAAGAACTACTCCAAAAGATAGAAAAAGACCTTGCAGAGGGCAACTACAACGACAGCGTTCACAAAATCAAATTGCTGACAGCTAAAGAGGTCGTCGAAAAAATGTTAGGGGCTTTAGAATAGTTTTCTCTTTCAACTTTTTTAGTCGAGTTACTTAGCGATAATAACGGACGTAATCCACTTCTAGTGTGTCTTGGACAAAGGAGTTAGGAATATTCCCTCCTAAAGTTCCTCCCATTGCTAGGTTTAGTAAAAGATAATGGGGATTATCAAATAGTCCACCACCACTAATATCAAGCTGTGAGAGCAACTTTCCGTCCACATATAGCTTAATCATTGTTGAAGTCCAAACCATAGAATATAGATGAAAGTCCTCCGATACGTTCGAAATATTAATCTTAAAATCTCTATTGTTCTCTTTAATTCTGTCTTAGAAGGGTCTCGAACGCATAAAATTTCATAAAATGGGGTTCCTTTTCTTATCTTTAGACTCTTTGAAAAGCCTTATGGAATTAATCCCAAATGCGGGTTTCTCTGTTGAGAACCTCTTCAGAGGAGCGCTTGGAATGCTGGTCCTCTTGTTTATCGCTTATCTTTTTAGCGCGAATCGGAAAGCCATTGCTTGGAAAACAGTAGGGCTTGGACTACTGGTTCAAGTACTTATCGCCATTGGAGTCTTAAAAATTAATTGGATCAAAGCGCTCTTTGAGGCGATGGGAAATTTTTTCATCAAAGTATTGGAATATACAGGAGAGGGGACCAAAATGTTATTGGGTGAATTTGGCAATACAGACACCTACGGTTTTATTTTTGTGTTTCAAGCCCTTCCGGTCATCATTTTCTTTTCTGCTCTGAGCTCCATTTTATATTATTTCGGAATTATTCAAAAAGTCGTTGGTTTTCTCGCTTGGGGCCTCACCAAGCTTTTTAAAATTTCAGGAGCTGAAAGTCTTTCTGTTGCAGGAAACATCTTTTTGGGGCAAACAGAAGCTCCTTTATTAATCAAAGCCTATCTAGAAAAAATGAACCGCTCCGAGATTTTTCTCGTTATGGTGGGAGGAATGGCCACTGTTGCCGGTAGCGTACTGGGGGCCTACATCGGTTTTTTAGGAGGTAATGATCCTGTGATGCGTTTGGAATTTGCAAAAAGCCTCCTCGCAGCCTCAGTTATGGCAGCCCCAGGGGCAATAGTTATTGCGAAAATCATCTATCCACAAACGGAGGAAATCGTTACAGACATCACGATATCAAACGACAAAATAGGCTCGAATTTACTTACAGCTATTTCTATAGGAACAGGAGAAGGTATCAAAATGGCGGTGAATGTTGCAGCGATGCTCTTGGTGTTTATTGCGTTGATTGCGATGCTAAGCAATGTGTTTTCGGGCTTTGGTGATCTGATCGGAATCAACAGTTGGATTGCGACCAATACTGTTTATGAAGGTTTTTCCATTGAGTTTTTATTGGGGTACTTATTTGCTCCGCTGATGTGGATCATAGGTGTGGCAAACGAAGACATCGCCTTGATGGGGCAGCTTCTAGGGGTGAAGCTCGTAGCCAGTGAATTTGTAGGATACACCCAGTTAGTCGATTTAAAAAACGGCCTTAGCGCTACGCACTTCTCCTATCAAAAATCCGTTGTTATGGCCACTTATATGTTGTGTGGCTTTGCCAATTTTGCTTCTATTGGAATACAAATAGGAGGTATTGGAATCATCGCTCCCAAAACCAAAAAGCTTCTTACCGAATTGGGCTTTAAAGCTATGGTTGCTGGATCGCTTGTTTCTTTAATGTCTGCGACTATCGCTGGAATTATTTTAGGCTAACCTCAAAGGACGTTTACCCGTATTTTTTTCCAAGTTTTTAACAGCAGGTAGCCAGAGACCAAGGCCAAACCGAGTAATGGAAATGCCAGGTTATAGTTTCCATAGATCAAATAGCCAGTACTGAACATCGTGCTGTATATCAAAGCACACCCCAAAAGCATGGCCAGTATTCCAGAAGGAACACTCCAGGCGGCGTGGTCTTCTTGCAGATCAACACCTTCCTTTTGAGCATCCGAAATAACTGTTGCCCATCCAGGTCCTCCAGGTTGTGTCTTTTTGTAAAAAGACCGCAATACAGAGGGATCTTCTGATGGGGTAACAAAGGTGACAATAAGCCATATGCTTGTCGTCACGGCTACCACAAAAGGAAATTCTGCCCACCCGGGCAGAAACCCTTCAGCTCCAAAGAGCGTGTTTTTTATACTTGG
>Ga0075480_10002963_pt1 | contig 10908 bp, 7 predicted proteins | sample DEB08_DNA_7_FD_81590 | JGI IMG/M metagenome (GOLD analysis project Ga0075480, IMG submission 81590) | Aqueous microbial communities from the Delaware River and Bay under freshwater to marine salinity gradient to study organic matter... | ecosystem: Environmental > Aquatic > Marine > Coastal ... | reverse complement strand
GTTGGACGAATTGAAAGAGACGCAAGCATGAGGCATTTGCTGGACTGGCTGGATATCGACGAGACCTCCTGGACATCCTGTATTCGGGATGCACAGCGGTTCGCGGATCATCGGGGTGCCGATGCTGAGCGCTTTCTTGGTCGTGCTCTTGGACTCGTGTTTTTCAACGACTCCCTTCGCACGCGGGTATCGATGGAACTGGCGGCGGCTGAACTGGGCGCCAAGCCGGTGGTCGTGACGCCGGGCTCCGGCACCTGGGGATTTGCCTGGGAGGATGGCGTTCCCATGACCGGAGGGGAGGCCGAGCACATCCGCGAAGCCGTGGGCGTGTTGTCGAGATATTGCCACGGTCTGGGCGTACGGCTCTTCGCCGAAGGCAATGACCGGCAAAAGGACGTGGATGATGTCCGCCTGAAGACTTTTGCAGCTGCGTCCGATGTACCCGTTCTGAATCTGGAATCCGCGGCCCGGCATCCCTGCCAGGCGTTGGCCGATGCTTCCGTGTTGGACCGGACCTTCGACGGTGCCACGAAAGGCAAGAAATTCGTCCTGCAATGGGCCTGGCATCCGAAGCCCCTACCCATGGCTGTGCCGAACTCGACGCTGCTCATGGCATCGCGCCTGGGTATGGATGTGGTTGTGGCCCGTCCCGAAGGCTTCGAACTGGACGCTGGGGTCATGGACGCTGCGCGCCGTCAGGCGGCGGCCCATGGCGGAAGCGTCTCGGAGAGTACCGACCCGGCCGCCGCCGCTGACGGCGCGCAGGTCATCTACGCCAAGGCGTGGGGTGGATTCGAGCGATACACTGATCCTTCGGTCGAAGAAGCCCGCCGGCACGCCAACAAGGACTGGCGGGTCACTACCGATCTGATGGCACGCACGGACAACGGGCTGTTCATGCATTGCCTGCCCGTGCGGCGCGGCGTGGTCGTGGACGATGCCGTCTTGGACGAAGGCCCCTCCCTTCACCTGGACCAAGCCGAATTCCGGTTACATGCGCAGAAAGCCATCCTGTCCATGCTCTGGGGGGCTGGCGAATGAAGCGCGTCGTGATCAAGCTGGGCGGAGCGCTGCTTGCGCAGGACCTGTCCGGGTTCTGGAGCGGCCTGGAACAGTTGTCCGGAGCTGCGGAAATCGTCATTGTACACGGTGGCGGTCCGCAGACGACGACCCTGGCCGGTCGACTAGGCCATGTGCCCACCATCGTGGAAGGCCGCCGGGTGACGACTGACACGGACCTGGAAATCCTGCAGTGGGTTATCCGGGGCCAACTCAACGGACAGCTCGTGGCCGATGCCCACGCGCGGGGCATCCGTACCGTTGGTCTCAGTGGTGCCGATGGCGGCATCCTGAGGGTTCACAAGCGTCCGCCCTGGGAGATTGACGGGCAGGAAGTGGATTTCGGCCACGTCGGGGACGTGGACCGGATCGATCCCACATTGCTCTTCACCCTGCTACAGGCCGGCATGGTGCCCATTGTGTGTCCTCCCGGCATCGACGAGGCGGGCAAGCTGTACAACGTGAATGCCGACACCATCGCCCTTGACATTGCCGCCGCCATCGCAGCGGAAGAATTGATCCTCTTGACAGAAGCCGGTGCTGTACTGGATGCAAACAGGCAACCCATCCGTCGCTTGACACCCGAAGCGGCGCAAAAAGGTGTGGAAGCCGGCTGGATTGCGGGTGGCATGAAGGTGAAAACCGACATTGGCGGCTGGGCCCTCGAAAAGGGCATCGGATCGGTATGGATTGCCCACCCGGACGCCCTGATGAATCGCGCCAATGCCACGCAGATCATCCAGGACCGGTCATGACACAGGCGCACTTCGCACCGATTACCCCGGACCCATCATGAGTGATGCAACGTCGTTCTACGCATCCAGCGATGTGGGCCGCCTGCATCGGGCCTTGGTGGCCACGCCGTCCCTTAGCCACGAAGAGGCAGCGGCTGCGGATCTCCTGGAATCGTGGTTTCGCGAAGCCGGACTCAAACCAGAGCGGATCGGGCACAACGTGGTAGTTTCGGTCGGGGAGGGTCCCCGGACCCTGCTGTTGAATTCCCACCTGGACGTGGTGCCCCCGAGCAGCGATCATCCGTACCCGCCTTTCGAGCCGACCATCGATGGCAGCGAAGTGTTCGGCCGTGGCACGGTGGATGCCAAGGGGTGTGTAGCGTCGATGGCCACGGCCCTGATCCGCATTCATGAGGCTGGCGGCGTACCTGCAGGAACCAGGGTGCTGGGAGCCTTCACGGTCTGTGAGGAAACGGGGGGTACCGACAACGGTCTCGAAGCCATCCGGCCAGAATTACCCGCTATTGATGCCGCCTTGATCGGCGAACCGACGCATATGCAGCCGTGCGTCGCGCAGAAAGGCCTCCTCATCCTGCGCCTGGATGCGTCCGGCAAAACAGCGCATGCAGCGCGCGCAGCGGAAGGCGACAACGCCATCAGCCGGATGGTCCGGGACCTGGCACTACTGGCCGATTTTCAGTTTGAACGGGTCCACCCGTTCCTTGGCGAGACGACCCAGAACGTAACGGTCATCGAAGGCGGCACGGCCCGCAACGTCATTCCGGACCGGTGTTCCGCCTGGATCGACATCCGGAGTACGCCCTCCTATTCGCATCCCGAAATTGCCGACCTGTTGAACCAGCGGCTGGAGTCGGACGTGGTCATCCATTCCCAGCGTTTCATTCCGGTCGATACGCCCATCGACGAGCCCATCGTGCGGGCCTGCATGGCGGCCCGGGATGATGCCAAGCCCTTCGGTTCGCCTACCATGTCCGACTGGATCCACGTCAGCGATGTCCCGGCGGTCAAGATCGGCCCCGGGGACAGCCGGCGGTCTCACACGGCCCGCGAGTCCATCGACGTGTTCGAATTGCACGAAAGCTGCGCCACGTACGAGTCCATCATCCATCACTTCCTGAATTACTGACAGCGCCATGAGCAGTCCGATCTGGCAGAAAGATGCACACGGCGGTGCCGCCGACTGGGTCACCCGTTTCACGGTGGGGGACGATCCGTACTGGGACATGATGCTTATGCCCTTCGATGCGGCCGCATCGCTGGCCCATGCGGCGGGTCTTCAGCGTATCGGCGTGTTGTCCGACGACGAGTTCGAACAGCTCCATACGGCTATCATCGCACTTGGGGAGGCCATCGAGAATGGCCAGATAGGCATCTCGGTGGAAGATGAGGATTGCCACACGGTCATCGAGCGTTTCCTGATCGAGAAGACGGGCGATGCAGGCCGCAAAATCCATACAGGCCGGTCGCGCAATGACCAGGTGCTGGCTGCCCTCAGGCTGTGGACACGTCAGCACGTCGGCGACGTGATGCAGGGCGTGGCCGACGTGGCCGAAGCCCTGGCCGATCTAGCTGACGACCACCGGAATACGTTCCTGCCCGGCTACACGCACACGCAGCGCGCCATGCCGTCTTCTGTGGCTGCCTGGGCACTCGGATATGCGGAATGCCTGGCGGACGACTTGACCGTGTTGGATCAGGCCCGGTATCTGAATAATGCCTCACCCCTGGGCGCTGCTGCTGGATACGGGGTCCCCCACTTGGACCTGGACCGCTCGGGTGTGGCTTCGGACCTTGGGTTCAACCGCGTGCAGGAACAGGTGACAGCCGTGCAGCTCTCGCGCGGCAAGTTCGAGATGGCCATCGTACACGGGCTCGTGCAGGCGGCCGCCACCATGAATCGCCTGGCATCAGACATTGTACTGTACTGCAGCGCCGAGTTCGGTTTCATCCGCCTGGAGGATGCACTGACCACGGGCTCGAGCATCATGCCGCAGAAAAAGAATCCGGACATTGCCGAACTGGCCCGCACAGTCGTGCATCGCCTGGCCGCTGAGATGCATGTCCTGCTGGGAGTACCCTCGAACCTGCCTTCGGGATATCACCGGGACCTGCAGGTCACGAAGGCTTCCCTCATGAAGTCGGTCCTGCTCATGCTGGACCTCTGCCAGGCTGCTTCGGGCCTTGTATCCGGTATTTCGTTCGACGAGGAGAGACTGCAGGCGGCGCGCGGTGCCGAACTATTTGCCACGGCGGCGGCGCTCAAGCAGGTCAAGGAAGGCACGCCGTTCCGGGATGCCTATCGGGATGTGGCCGGCAAGAAGGAGACCTGGGATCAGCAAGCAGGCCACACGCTGTCCGAGGTCTACACGACCCCCGGAAATCCCGGCCAAACGGACTCTGGCGCTTTGCGCAGACGTATCGGAGACCTCCGACCCTGAGCGCCCCGCGTGCCGGCAGGCTCCCCGGTCAGAAGGTCCAGATCAGACCCGGAACAGGTAACTCAGCTTGAAGAAAAGACCGTCCTGCAGGCGCTGCAGATTCCGGAATCGGTACGTATCCGGTTCTGTGGAGGAATTGCCGTAACCCAGAAAGAGCACGGTGCCGGGCGTTGGGCGATAGGACAGCAGCCAGTCCACCGTCAGATGGTTTGTCCGGCGAGAGGAAGTCCGATTCAGATTCCCTGATGCGTCCTTGATCAGGATGGGAAGGTTCGTTCGGGAATCGTCGCGCAGTTCGTCCACGAACATGGAGTTGTACTGACCCACGAGGCGGACGAACAAGGATGGTGTCAGCTGATATTCCACTTTGAGACGGGGAACGCGACGCAACGCGACGGTGCTCTTGTCCGAATTGCGGACGTAGTGCTGGTGATTATAGAGCACGTTGACGCGAAGCTGGTCCGTGGGGTGGTAGTTCAGCGTCAGGGTATAGAAATAGATGTCGGCGCGCGCCCACTCATAAAAGTTGTCGTCCACGCCGGCCACGACAAACAGGGATCCGGAGAAGTCATTGAACCGGGGTGTCGCCAAACGGGACCAGAAGCCCAGGTTGATCAGACGATCCACGCCGACATACGGCTGGGCCGAGAGCTGTCCGTTGACTTCCGTCTCGATGAAGTAATTGTCATAGAGCCCCGTCGGCATCATGAAGGACTCGTAGAAAACCGAAGTCAAGCCAGACCACCCACCCCGGAAGGCATAGGTCGAGTTGAAATGCAGCTTGCGGTCGTTCGGGCCCGTGCCCTGTGTAAACCGATCATAGTCCCACGTACCATCCAGCGTGATGCCGAGGCTGTAGGACTCCAGAAGGTCACCTTCATTCCCGAACCAGCGCCGGGTGGGCCGCAGATTCATATGCACAATGCCGGTGCGCTGTATGAAGCCGGCTTCCGAGTTGAAATTGTTCGAGAAGCCGGTGGAGGAGAAGGAGCCACCCCATTTACGACCCGATGCCAGGGCGCTCACATTCCACATCGGTGCCGTTTCCGTGCTGCCGTCATCCGCCGTGAAGCTCATGCCGGTTTGCCATGTTACCGAGTAGATGTTGGAGAAGGTCATACGACCATCCACCGCGGCCACCCGATTCCAGTGATTGCCATCGATCTTGTCCGTGTAGACCAGACCCACCGTGTTCTGCCCCGACAAATCCCTGCGCAAGCGAACGGCATTGAAGTAGCGCGCTTCTAGCTCGCTGATATGCAGCTCTTTGTTGTCGACTGCCGAGAGGACAGCCACGTTGGTGTTACCGGTTTTCCCCGTGATTTTGGCAGCGCTCAGGGGATTCGCAATCCGCCGGGTATAGACCAGATTCGTAGGCGATGAGAACAGTTCGATACCGTCCAGGAAGAAAGGGCGCTTTTCGGGGAAAAAGACCTGCCTTCGCGGATCGAATTCTATCTGGGCCACATCGGCTTCGACCTGGCTGAAGTCCGGATTCAGTGTCCCGTTCAAGGTCAGGTTGCTGGACATTCCCCAGCGCACGTTCAGGCCCACGGGGTCCGTAACGTCCCGATCGAATCCAGCTTCCGCGCCAGCCGGCCGGTTTGCCGCACCGGTAAATTCGGGGTTGATATCCAGAACGAGCCCGCGCCGCAAGTCGGTAAGGTCAGTCAAGAGTCCGTTTTGTGCCATGAAGGACGCGTTATCGAGCCGGGATGGGGTCCATGTGCTGGTGTAGCCTGAGTGCTGCACCCTGCGGATGACATTGAAGCCCCAATCCTGCGTCAATGCCCCCTGATACCGGATGCTTTTGAACGGCAGGCGAATCTCGATTTCGTAGCCATAATCGGTCAGACGACCTTTGGATTCGTACACGAAGTCGGGACTCTCGTCGATGTCATAGGGAATGCTCGTCCCGCTGCTGCCGCCCCCTCCACTTGTGCGATCGCTCAGGATACCGTCGGACTGTTGTCCCAGCGGATTGACGCCGATCACGATGGCTTGTCTACGGTCATTGTAGGTATCAAGCAGGATCTGGACAAAATCATCACCCTCGATTTTATCCCTGTCAGCCAGTGTGGCACGGATCTCCTGTGTGTGTTCTTCCCAGGCCTGGATCCCGAAATGAATGGCTGTCGGGGAATACCAGACCAACACCCGTGTCGAGTCCTGGGAGCGGCGTCCATCCACGGGTAGATAATCCCAGAAGTCCCGGAATACGCTGGCTTGCTGCCAGACATCCTCGCTCAGGAATCCGTCGATAGTCACGTTTGCTGCATCGACCCGCGGAATGGCCTTGTCGAACGGGTCGGGGTCGGGGGCACCACTGGAGCCAAAGCTTTGAATGGCCGTCAGGGCGGCAAGGCAGGCCAGGATGAGGAACCGGATCATACTCTCAGCGCATGTTGAAGTCAGTGGGGCGACGGAATCGGATGCTGTTTCGAGGCGTGGATGCGGTCGCAGGTTCGGGTTGGTCCAAACGTACAACACGCGGCGGGATTCTGCCGAATCCCGCCGCGTGTCCACATGCCTCTTCCATAGCTCCATGCGTCGCGCCCGACCTGCACGGTGCCGTCTGATGCGGAGCCATCCGATCCGGTGTTGCATGGTATTGATGTCATCTTGTTGGCAATCTCATGACGGATGGTGGAGGCTTCACCCCTCGAGTGGTACCTTTCGGCTACTTGTCTGTCCCACAGCATCCCCCATTCCCGCCAACGGCGTCCCTGTCGTCGGCACCGGGTCCCTCAACCAGCCATCATCCGAGTCCACGCCATGAAGTTCTTCATCGATACTGCCGATCTCAATGAAATACGGGAAGCCAATGATATGGGCGTCCTTGACGGAGTGACCACCAACCCGTCGTTGATGAAAAAGGCCGGCGGAGCGGACTTCCACCAACATATTGCCAAGATCTGCGACATCGTGGACGGAGATGTGTCGGCTGAGGTCATTGCAACGAACTACGAGGGCATCGTGAAGGAAGGTCGGGAGCTGGCGGCCATCCACCCCAACGTGGTGGTCAAAGTGCCCTTGATTGCGGACGGCATCAAGGCCATCAAGACTTTCTCGGGTGAAGGAATCAAGACCAACTGCACATTGTGTTTTTCGGCAACACAGGCCCTCATTGCAGCCAAGGCAGGTGCGACGTACATCAGTCCGTTCATAGGTCGCCTCGATGACATTGCGACGTCGGGAATGGAGCTGATCGAGCAGATTGTCACCATCTATGCCAACTATGGCCTTACGACCGAGGTCCTGGCAGCCTCCATTCGCCATCCCATGCATGTGCTCGAGGCCGCACTGATTGGCGCCGATGTGGCTACCATTCCATTCAGTGTCATCGGTCAACTCATCAAACATCCGCTCACGGACAGTGGCCTGGAACGATTCCTGGCTGACTGGAAGGCATACGAAGCAGCCAATGCACCCCACGGGCAGGGTGCGTAAGCGTCCAGCGGCAAGCGCATGAAGTTTACCACACTGGGAGAGACAAACGAGATTGGGGCCAGCTGCCACTACCTCTTGATGGACCACACGGGCATCATTCTGGATGCGGGAGCGGATCCGGAGAAAGAGGGCATGGACAGTATGCCCGATTTCCAGTTGATTGCCGATCATCCGGACTGGCCGGTTGACCATGTCATCGTGAGCCATGCCCATCATGACCACCTGGGCGCCCTGCCCTTGGTTACGAAGACATTCCCGCATGCTCGTGTTCACATGAGCGCGGCCACGCGACAGCTGGCCGATATCCTGCTGCCGGCCTCTGCGCGGTTGCAACGCCGCAAACTGAAGGAGGGGTCTACCACCGTCGATCCCCTTTTCGATGAGGATGAGGTAGAGGCCAGTTCCTATGTCTACGAGGCTCATCCTCTGGAAGATGAATTCGACCTCTCCGGGCTCAATGCCGAGGTTGATGTCACCGGCGAATTCTTTGATGCCGGCCACATTCTCGGATCGCTGGGTGTCATGCTTCGGTGGGAGGAGGATGGCAATGCCCGCAGTTTGTTCTACACCTCTGACACGGGACGCCGGAATCAGACGATCATTCCCGGCGCAGTCTATCCGCAGGAGGATGTGGACATTCTGCTCCTTGAGAGCACTCTGGGTGCGGATCCAACGGCGGAGTCCGTGACACGACGTAGTGAGGAGAAACGCCTCGGAGAATCACTGGCAACGGTTCTCAAGCGTGGGGGAACGGTTCTGATGCCTGTTTTTTCACTCGGCAGGGGCCAGGAAATGCTGGCACTGATCGATCGTTACAAGAGACGCGGCATCATTGACGAAGAGACACCGGTCTACACGGCCGGCATGATGCGGGCCATTGCAGAGGTCTATGACAAAACCCGCTTCAACACACCCCGTCTGAACGAGGAATTCCAGGTTTTCGGCGTTCAGCAACGTCGTCTCCCGCGCTCGAATGATGCGCTCAAGGAAGCACTCAAGAGGCCCGGCATCTTCTGTGTCGGATCCGGGATGGTGTTCGAACGGACGATTTCGAACAAGTTGGCTCAGCAGATGATTGGCAATCCCAAGAACGCAATCTTTCTTGTGGGCTTCGCCAGGGAGGATTCACCCGGAGATCGTCTCCTTACGGCACACGCGCAGGGCAAGGGAACGGATGTCATCCTCTCTCAGGCCAAGGGTCCACAGCCCCTGTGGTGCGATGTGGACCGCTTCCGGTTCTCCGGTCACAGCAACCGTCGGGAGTTGCTTTCGCTGGTTGAAGAGCTGAATCCCAAAAAGATTGTTCTGGTTCACGGAGAGAAAAAGGCCAAAGAGTGGATGGCCGACAACATCCGTTTCTTTTTTCCGGACATCGAAATCCATGTGCCGGCCGAGGGCGAGACGCTGACGCTCTGATTCAGGGCCTTTGGAGCCGACGGCGCGCAGTCTGCGGGCTGCGTCAGTTCCAGTTCACAAAAGGCATCCATCGCATCCGCTTCTTGTTGCCGGCCCCGTTGATCAGGCCGATCTGGATACCCTCGAGTTGGCGCGTCCAGTTCACCATGCCGATCGTCAGACCCTCTTGTACGCCCCGGATGCGGTTGAAGGCGGCAATGGATACTCCTCGTTGGCGGCCGTCATGATCGATCTTGAAATACCCCGGAGCCATGCTCAATGCGTAGACATCGTGTCCGCCAGCGGCAAATCCGGAGAGGATGATGCCGCGAACATTCGTTGCTCCGATGCCGATACCCGCCACGTGAATCCCCCTGAGCGTACCCCCTGCGCCTGCAGCCACGCCACTGAGCGAGACGCCTGTCATATGCTGACCAGCGCCAATACCGATACCGGAGATGGCAATGCCCGTGATGTCGCGTCCGGCGCCGGCGCCTAACCCCGTGAAAACAATCCCCTTGATATCCTGCCCGGCGCCGGCGCCTAACCCCGTGAAAACAATCCCCCTGATATCCTGCCCGGCGCCGGCGCCAAGCCCCGCGAGGACCATGCCGGTCAGCGACGAATCCACGCTGATACCAAGCAAACCCAAACCGATGCCAGAGAGGGCGCCTGAACCCGTCAGGGGGAGCCCCAGTGCCACGCCGTTCACCTTCCCGCCCGGCCGTTCCCGAGGTGTCCAGACCGTGGCGTTGATCCCGCGCACGCGCTGCATGGCCCGATCCCTGAAATTGATCCGCAGACCGGTCACTTCCTCCGAATCGCCGATCGAGATACCGGTATCGCGGACCGTGAGATCCAAGGATTGCGCCCCTGCGGGCAGAACCATCAGTAGGGCCAGCATGAGCATCCCACCGCGCAGAGAGGGGATGGGGTCTCGCAGGGGAGAAGGCATCGTCACGACCGGATAGTGTAGGTCATTTTGCTGTCGAAGCGCCCATGGTACCGTTTTCTGCCAACGATCGCGCATGCACCCACAACGGCTCCAGCTGTTCAATCATGGGATCGATGCTGTTGAAAACCGGATACCAGGCTTCGCTTCTGTAAAGCCGCTGTGCCATGCGGGCCTTCAGAACCACTTCCAGCGTGGCGCGGTAGGCTTCCAGATCGTCTGCGGTAAATGCCTTTCCATCGGCGGCCTCGTCAGCGGTATCCTTGAGGCCATGCTCCTCGGCGTAGGCCACGAATCCGTTCCAATGTGTCGGCTGAATCCTGAATTCGTTGAAGAAACGGTCGGGATGCTGCGCCCATTCCTGCCGCATGGCCATTCCCTCTGGCGTTTCGAGGAATTCCCTGGCATACAGGAACGCCCAGCCTCTGCGAGTAGAGACCTGTACGATGTCGGCATTCAGGTCAGAGGTTGAATCGGGCGGGATAACCACATCGGGCATGACGCCGCCACCCCCGAACACGACCCGGCCGTTGCGCGTGCTGTAGCGGAGGGAATCAGGAAAATGGGACAGATATTCCTCCGGACGGTAGGTGGCCTCTTCGTAATCGTCGTATTTGGTCACGTAGTAGTCGTCCAGATCCCCTGTTTCGTATGGTGTCTGGATGAGGCGACCGCTCGGCATGAAATACCGCGCCACCGTCATCTGCACAACGCTTCCATCTCGAAGCTGAAAGGGTCGCTGCACCAAGCCCTTTCCGAAGGTGCGTCGACCCACAATGAGGGCACGGTCGTGGTCCTGGACGGCACCGGAAATGATTTCACTGCCCGAGGCTGTCTGTTCATCAACCAGGATGATGAT
>Ga0075480_10002962_pt1 | contig 10910 bp, 10 predicted proteins | sample DEB08_DNA_7_FD_81590 | JGI IMG/M metagenome (GOLD analysis project Ga0075480, IMG submission 81590) | Aqueous microbial communities from the Delaware River and Bay under freshwater to marine salinity gradient to study organic matter... | ecosystem: Environmental > Aquatic > Marine > Coastal ... | reverse complement strand
TTTCTTCATACGAAAAGTATACCGAAATATTTCAAAACAACCATAGTCAAGGTGAAAAAGCCCTAAGCTATTTACAAATATCTTTTTTTATGATGTATTTATAAAAATCTAAACAAACGAATACATGAAACAATTAACCTTACTGACCCTCATTGCAACCATATTGTTTTATATGGTCACATTTGGGTTTGAACTCATGCACCCACTGCTCCCAACCTGGGGACTAGACAGGGTGCCGCTGATGGTGCTACTGGTAACGTTGCTCTACTTTGCAACAGATTACCTCAAGTATCAGCTTGCCCACAGCAAGTTGGCTATGCCAAAAACGGACCATTACCAACCGTTGCAAATACCAAAATCACATGTAGTGGAATACCTCCACATGTCGTGGATCAACCTATCCGAATTGGTTGGATTTTTGTTCCTTTTTAGCGTGCTTTTAAAGCGTTATGTCATCGACAAAATGACCATACTCACTACGCTAGAGGCTTTTTTAGCCCTGCTCATTGGCATGATCCTTATTGGCGTTGTTATGTACTACGCGCTTGAAAAAGCAACCTTGATTCCAAAACACGAAACGCCCGAGGCACACGGCCGCGCGCTCAGTTTTGAAAACTTCCGCCTAACCATAGTTGTTGGTGAAGGTGCGGTTCGTGACTGGAAAGGATCAATCTGGTTCAGACCAACCTACGGAGAAGCGAAAAGATCTTCACTTGATGTGGATGACCACGTCATTGATGACCTAATCACTCAAGATGGTATCTTTGTGGAAAGCATAGGCGTGCATGTCACAACCTATCACCCGCTCAGAATGCTTCCATGGCTGGTGGGACAAGGCAAAAAGGACGATGGTAAACATGATGAAATCTATCAGTATGAAGAAGTTATCATTAAAACCCTGCTTGCGGATTACATGATCAACAGCCAGGGCTACGCTCAAGAAAATGGACGCTTACGACCGAGTAAAAACGTTCTCGCAGGAGGAAGTATCCCCGTTTCATACTGGGATAACTCAGACGCACTCGAGAACCTCCTGAACGAAGGAGGTTACGCCCTTAAGACTCTAAATATCAGAGACGAGAAAGGTGTTAAGCGCCCTGTAAGAGGCTTGAGCTACCTAGGTGGTGCGGGTTGGATGTCACTCCACATCATCCTGGACGCTGCAAAAAGTGATCAGATCGTCAGGGTCACTGAGAAAATTGGAGAAATCCAAGAAAAGCTTGCAGAGCTTGATATTGAGCGTATCAGCATGGAAGGACTTACAGACCTTGAGACCGAAGAACTCCACAGAGAATTTGGTCCTTACGCGCCCCACATGATCGCAAACCGATTAGGTATGGAAATTCCACTGTCCGCCAACCTCGGCATCGCCGACATGCTTATCAAGGGCCTCACAGACAACCTTGATAAAATCATCCCTCTACTGCAGAGGGCGGGCGGGCGCAATGCTGACATCACAGAGGCTGCTCCAGCAATTGAGATAATGAGTAAGCTCGTTACCGTACTGGAACGAGTTGAAACAAAACTTGAAGAATAAACCAAGCCCTCCTCGTGAGGGCTTTTTATATTGATCAAAGTGCATATTTGTGGTATAATAATAAAAATACCTAACAACAAGAAATATTATGAAGATCAAACTTCGAACCATCCTCCTGCTCATAGCAGGGATGTATGTACTATTCACTTTTGGGCCAGTCATCTTTGGTGACGAAAAGCCGCCTAAATGGACACAGGACATACTCCCCGACTCCACGACCTTTGAAGGTGCTGGAGAGTGGCTAGAGACACAGAATCGCAAGGCCAAAATGAAAGTAAAAACATCAAAAGCACAAGATGTTTATGATCTTTCAGAGGTCCTAGCGCAAGGCATTTGGTACCAAGAAAATGGCTACCATAATGGTGATGCGCCCCAGCGTTGGATAGACGCCAGATACAACGAAGCAAATGTTTATCCTGGCGACACTATTCAAATCCCGAACAGCGTCTATCACGTCGCAGTCCTAAAAGAAATTATTCCCAAATATGGCGGTGACAAAACCATCATCGACGTGCAATATAACCTATTTACTATCGCCAAAAATGGCAGAGATACGGTAAATATTGCATACAACTGGGACTCACAATCTTTTTCCGCAGACGGATTGTCGAGAGGGCCAGCACTACAAGCTTGGCAAAACAATCAGCTCTGGCTAGTTGTATCAACAGACTCCTTCTATACCCAAATATCGAAGGATGGCTATCAACTAAGAATGCTCACACCCAAAACCAAGTAAGCAATGAAATCTATACAAAAACTTTCTCTTACAAAAATGTTTTGGGTTGTAGCAATCATATTGCTGGCAACCCTTAACCCCATTGGCATCTTCACTACTGAGGTTGTCACGACGACAACCGTCGCAAACAACGAAGCAACGATTCTGCACGAGTACCGCTGGTTCCTAATCACATTATGGAAATCAAGTGAAACCATTGGATCAACTGGCGTAACGGCTGGAATTGTTTCCGCAGAAAAATACTGGCCAAGACTAGTGATTATAGGCATCTGCTTATTTCTCCTAGTTGCATGGTCTCTAAAGAAAGGGAACCGTCAAAAAATTATTGATTTTTTCTCACGGACCTTCATGCGAGAAAATATCATTGGTCTCATTATCTTACCCATTGTTTTATACCTCGGCCTCGGCTATGGTGTTGGCTACGGAGAAGATATCTATGGATGGGTGGTACCACGGGGAATAAGGATGTCAATCATCTTTCCAATGGTTTATATTGGCACCCTCTACGGCTGGCTATTTCTGTTTACACTAAGAACAGATAGTAAAGACGTGAAGACTGTTGCAAATATTAGCGGCACCGTCCTTGATCTCCTTTCTATGATCGAGATGCGTTGCTGGCTTCTACTACCAGCAACGGCAACACTATACATCTGTGACGTCTTTGGAACTGGATGGATGAAGGGTGTCATACCCGCTGTTGTCATACTCTACCTCACAATTGAGTTTTGGAGACAAGGCGGGCTGATCATTGAAGGCCTGATGACCATCAAACGCCCTGAGCAAGAACAAGCCAATATTGGACCCCAAGGAGCAACACATATTCTATACCGAGAAAAACCTCTACCATTCAATTTTTTTGAAGGTAAGGCACGCACTTTCTTGTTTACCCGCTTTGCGAGAAACAAAAATGGTCAGATCAGAATAGATAATGTTGCTCGACGTGACGCCATTCAGCTGGTGCTGCACTTCTACGACAAGTTTAACATCAGATTAAGGGGAGAGTTTTTTATTCACCCCAAACTATTTGATCCATACCGCCTTAATCTAGTCGGAGGAGAGGAGTTCATGACCAGCTTACAGAGAGGCAGTAAGGAGAACATAATTGTTTCAACCCTACAATCTGTACTGGAGTCAGTGGGCTCACTTATGCCCGCAGACGAACTCTTTCGCACAGCACAACTTGGAGCCCTCCTGGACACTATTCTTGAACTTCATACAGAAAATAGTGTAGCCAAAATCAAGAAGCTTGAGGAGTACCTCGTAAGCGAAAAGAAGCTTAAGCAAGCCCATGTGGATGATGTTCGCCGATTCAGCACTTCAAACTATTTTGAGTCAACGAGTGATGGAAAGTGGTATACAGTACTAAATGGAATTTTTGGCATTGCAAGGCCAATCCAGGTTGGTGACGTATTCTATGACGACCCAGAACTCCAACGAAAGATGGAATTAAAATCAGCTGAAGAAAAAGAGCAGAAAGGTCAAATTGTTGAAGCGAGTACTTATTCCAAGGTACTTAAAAAGATGGTTGACGCTGCACCAGAGAACGTTGACGAGAATCTACTAGCCATCATGGCTGGACAGATTACAGGAAAAGATCCTGGTAAGTTTGACGTCAAGAAGAACAGGATTGGTCTTGATGGAGATTCAACAACCGCACAACTCATTGCGGAACTGTTAAAAACCATACGATCAAACTAACAAACCACAAACCAGCCCCCGGGGCTGGTTTTTTAATACCTAAAATCCAGATTCATCAACACGAATGTCACCACCATCAGTGACCTCCAAATAGCTATCAGCATCAACAGTGGTGATAATGAGGCGCATAATACCAAATACACCAAGCATCACCGTTAGGCCAACAATCCCCCATACCAAGTGACGAGAATACTGATTCGTATCCTCTCCCTTATTTTTAGAAATGAAGTATCGGACGAGACCCCAAATAAAATAAGCCACTGCTGAAACCAGCAACAGCTGAATAAGCGGATTTACAAGAAAAACAACGATACGTCGGACCAGTTCGATCATAATAGGTTAGCTCCTTACCCAAGCGGTGCATGAATATGCACCGCAAGTGTAAAAAGCCAAAAAGACTTAAGAAATTCGGTTGAAGGTACCACCCTGACCAACACCAAGAGTAGAACCGATGAATGCGATGATTCCCCATAGAGAGGTAACCACAAGCATAGCAATAATACCACCGATCATAGCTGATCGAGCAGCTTCCTTGTCTTCTGGCCCCTTTGCAAGTGCGTATCGCACTACGTTGTATAGGAAATATGCAAGCGCTACACCTGAAAGAATAGTGAAGATACTGTTCACCCAAACATTGAAGTTTGTAAGGTTGTCTCGAACTGCGGTATCGTCCACAATTGGAACATTTGGTTCAAGCGGATCAATCTGGAATCCAGCCTGTCCACCTGGCGTAACTGCCTGTGCGGCTGCATCCTGGAACCCAAGCATAAGGGTCATTACTGCAACTCCTGCACCTGCAAAAAGTCGATTAAGTTGTGCTTTCATATTATTCATATAGTTAGCTACGTGCCGAACACTACGATGTGTGTTCATACTAATAATGCACTAGTTAAATTATACCGTGCGGAACTTTCAAGTCTAGTACCAACTCAAAAGCTCCGTGGATTAGGGTACTACTGCTGCAGATAAATTCCGGGAGCATTTGCAGTACCACCAATACCGATTCCAAACGTAGATGCAACAAAGGCGACAATTCCCCACAGACTTACCAGTACAAACATTCCAATGATTCCCCAAACTAACCATCGTTTTGCCTCTTGACGCTTATTAGCATCACCCTGTGCTCCAATCAAACGAATCAGTCCCCAGATAAAGGTAGCCAACGCAGCACCAGAAAGAAGCGCCACTACTGATGTTCCGATAATTTCAGCAAAGCTATCAATAATCCCTTTCAGGGTACTGGTATCAGCTCGGGCTGCTTGTGGCAAAACAGTCGCAAATACCGCAAGCCAGAGGAAGAAGTTACTAATGTGTTGTCGCATAATAATGTATATCTAAACGATTAATGATTACGAACCGGTCCGGATCTGATCAACGGTACCCTGAATTGCCTCCGCAATAACCCATGCCCCCAAGAGGATCGCTCCACCAATAACTGCTGCAAGCAAAGCCTGTTTCCCTTTCTTAATCTTCTCCTGATTTCCCCCTGCTGTTACCAACAAGAATCCAGCATAGATGATGGCCAAAGCAACTAATGGAATACCGATTACAAACACGATTGTAATGAGCTGCCGAATTACATCAGGGATATTATCGTACGCAATCGGGTTTTGTAACTTCTTAAAATTGTCCCCGAGATTAGTAGTATTTCCCCCTCCGCCACCACCGGTACCACCCGCCCAAGCTGGTGGAGTGAAAGCTGGCCAGTTTGGATCACCCTCGTTAAAACCGTCACTACATACCGCTGAGCAGTTATATCCAAGAATGCCGGGATACTGTGAAGGATTAAGTTGCCAAGTTGAGGGGTTGATGTAAGAGTTCATCTCAGCCGCACCATCAACATACCCCTTTAGGCTCAGATAACAATCAACACTTGCTGCTCCGGAACACCCTGTCTCACCGACCTTAAAGCTGTACTGCATTTTACCATTTCCAGTACTTGATGAAGGAACGTTAAATTCAACACCGTGAAGCCTTTGTGCAAATCCGCCCGGAGGGCTATTCATAAGATCAACCTTGATCCGCTTACCTGCACAATCATCAACATCAACCTCGAATCGCACTCGCTCCACCTTACTTCCAGTATGGGGAGGATTAGGATTCCAGTAATACCAACCGGAGGGCTGTAAGCCACTCGGGAAAAATGTCGGTGAACGAAGTTCACAGGCTGCTTGCGCATCTGTCGGAGCTGCGAAAAGACCAGCCCCAAACAGTGTCAATATTCCAATAATAAATAGTAGGCGTCGATACATAAGCATTAAAGATCCAAGAATGTGTAGGCTCCGTCGACCCCGAGAATCTCAAGGACAGTGGCAACGATAAGCCAAGCCACCATGATGATAATTAAACCAATAAAGAACTTACCGAAGGCTTTCTTTGCTTTCTGTCGTGCGGATGGGTTTCCTCCACTGGTTAGGAACAGTATACCAGTAACAACAGCAATTATCGCTGCAATGGGGACGACCAGAATGAAAATGTAGTCAATTACATTTTCGATCAATAGTACAAAGAAATTATAGTCACAATGTAGTGCTTCATCAGGAACCCCGTCGCCATCCACATCTACGGCCGGCTTACTAGAGTCACCACAAGGCACTAGTCCACCCGCTGGCCCGGTATTTACATTCCCTAGTCCAACTTCATCAACTTCCTCGAACATAGCTTCAAGCACAATGTCCTTATTCAACGTAACGATTAGCCCGGTAGCACGACCAACTACCTGAAATACATCAGGAGTGGTTGGATTGTCATCATGATCAACCTCTTGTCGCCAACCCACAAAACGAGAACCCGCATTTGGCTCAGCAATCAAATCAAGCACACTACCCTGCGGATATGTACCAGCTCCGCCAGGAACCGCACCATCTCCAACAATATTAATGGTGAGTGTTTGGTTCTGGTTTGCATTAAAATGAGCCTTAAGTGTTCGATCAGAACCCATGGTGACCACTGCTCGCTGCGCTGTCACCTGTGATCCATCCTCTAATTCCCAATGAGAAAAGACATATCCAGCATTCGGTCGCGCATCAATATTTACCTCACTATTAATAGGATAGACACCCCCTCCCTGTACAACTCCACCAGGAATTGGGCCGGCGGGAGTTGATACCACCTCAAGCGTCAGCTCATACTGTTTCTGCAATGCCGTTCCCTGCCAAGGATTAACGCGAGAACTTGCGTCACAAGCACCAAAACAATGGAATCCCACCATATCTCTTCCCGTAGTACGAAGCGAATCACCACGACTGCTGTACAGTACTCCTTGCGCATCAACCGGCGACACATCGATAATCTCAATGAAATACTGACACGCCGGGAACAATGCCAAATCACAAGGACCATCGCCAAGCTCAGCCGTTGTCGTAAACTGCGCTAAATCAAGATTCGGATCATAAGGATTACTAGCATCAAAACCAAAGAGTGCATCATCAAAGGTAATGGTCTCAGCAGACACTGGTGCTGGTGGTGGAATAAACGTGTTCTTAGCATCAAAAGTAACTTCCAGTGTTTTTCCGTAACAATTCGTTGCCAGCCAATCAATTTGTACCGGTATACTACTTCCTGTGTATGCAAACAAAAGATTTCCTTGCGGTGAAAAACTAACTGGCCCAACCGTACACTCTCCAAAATTTGTCGGGGTACTTGTCGCATTACCACTCGGCAAATTTGGCGCTGTACCAGATGCAAACACAGCGGTCAGGGTTCGATTCTGATTACTCAAAAGCACCTTAATATTAGGAGACACTGCCACCCTGCTTCCTCCTTCTAGCCATTCAACAAAATAACTTCCCGCATTCGGGATCGCACGAGCATTAGCCTCACTTCCAACCGGATATGTCCCCGCCCCAGTCACAATACCGTCTCCCACCCCAGCGGTAGCCTGCGTATTAAGGGTCAGCTGGTAGGTGGATTGTAGGTTGGTTACTGAAATAGAGGTAACGTTTGTGAGCGCGCTACACAAACCATCACAGTTAAACGCGAGTACATCTTTAATGGCAGAAGAAAGCGGTCTAAATTCACTCGTAAACACATCTGCAGACGCTCCCGTTGATGAATCGGTGTAGTTAAAGGTCACATAGTACTGACACTGTGGTGAACGGGTGGTAATGCACCCATCCTCACCAATAATGAAAGAGTCATCGATCTCAGCTAGTGCACTACTAGGAGAAAACGTGTCTTCATCTAACAAGAGGTTCCCAGCTGATGTCTTACCCCAAACACGAAAGGCCACGGTGCCGCCTTCACAATTATCAAGCCGAGCTTTGACATCAACTTGATTATTACCAACATCTCGATACCAAGTGCTTCCCTGATTCCCCCCAGGAGACAGTTCAACTTGCGTTACCTGACACGCCCCCTGGGCACCAACACCAGAAAAGAGCGCCAATGCTCCGAGAATAAAAGCAATGCCAAAAAATATTCCAATGTTCTTAAATTTATTCATCAAACACACTTTCGTTACCCAACTGGAAACCTCCTGCTAATTGCTCAAAGCCATCATTGATCACCTGATTCAATCGCACAATGGCACTTTCTGGTGGCAAGAGTCCAGCATTCACATCGCGTACCATCCGCCGAAAACCAGCTTCTGTTTCTGCTGCATCTGGATCAAGCCACGCGTTTGCAATAATCGCTGAATCATAGAAAGCCTTAATATGAACCTCGTCGGTTGGACGAATTGATAACCGATTCGTAAACACCGGTGGAACCTGAAGACCAAGAGAAAGACCCAATCCTAATCGCTCATCAGTCATTGACTGCATCACCTGAAACGCCACCATGGGATTCCGAGACGCCCGATTCAAAGCAAATGATTGCATGGTCGCATACGTAACCTTTGGCATATCTCGCATCTGTGGCAATACCGCCACACCCACATTAATGTTTGGATTGGTTCGAAGGAATGTTCTAGCTTCGGTTGCATACCCAAAGTACAACGCTAGGTCTTCAGCCAGGAAGGCATCTCGAGAGCTCGCCATACCCGTATTCCAACTGTAATGGGTCTTGGTTGGATCAGTGAATGAAGTATAGAAATCAAGTGTCTGAGCAGAAAAGTCTCGTACCGTAGAGAAATCGTTTGGTAGCGTACCTAAGTAACGATTTCGCCTAAACTGCGTGATTGGGTTCCTGGTCTGCATAAACATCGCAGATAAGAGGTCTTTTGCATGATTAATGTTATCGAAAGATCCCAATGCCACAGCACTTAAGTCAACAGAAACTGAAGCAGCTTCAGTCACTTGCTCTGAAAAACTAAAGAACTCATCCCAATACTCAGGTGGCTCAACAATAAACTTAGAAGCCAGCAAATTCTTGTTGTAATACATTACGAGCGGATCTAAGATAAAAGGCAGCCCCAGCACCCCCTGGTCAGAAAGCAAAAGATCAGCCATGTCTACATAACGACTCTGAAACACCTGCCGTGGATAGCGATCATATGGAATCGGAGCCACCTTATCCTGATACTGCAAAATCTTGTCATGGGGCAAAATAAACAAATCTGGACCCTGCCCCACAGCCAAGGCTTCGATCAATTCTCGGTCAAAAGTAGCCTCATTCTTTTCTTCATACGTAATAGAGAGTGTGTCGTTTTCATCCTCCAACGTATCAATCATGCTCTGCAGATAGCTCTGTGGTAATGAACCCCAAATGGTCACCCGCCCAGCAATCTCTGTCGTTTGGTTTGATCGTCCAATTGGAATAATTTGTGAGAATACTAAAATAGCGAATACAAAGATTCCGCCAAACACCACCAACATAATCGTTTGAAATTTTTTCGCTTTACTATTGGCCATACTTCACAATAAACCCATAATGATGCTCCCCCGCCTGAATATCTTTTTCAAAAATAAAACCAGCTCGCTCAAACAAACTCTTGGCTTCAATAACAGGCAATACTGATTCTGGTCGCGGCCCCATTCCCCCAAAAGATTCAGACCAGTCAATTACTAAAATTTTTGCACCAGGCTTAGCGATGCGCTGAATCTCTTCAAGCATGCCAGCTCGGTCTTCAACCTGGAATAGTACGTTACAAATCAAAACAGCGTCCATTGAACTGTCACGCAATCTTGTGCCTTTGACGTGCTCAATATCTCCCCACACCACTTTCACATTATGGACACCACGATGACGCATGTCATGTTCCAATCGGTCGAGCAGGTCTTTCTGCACCTCAACGGCATACACTTGACCAGACGCTCCAACTACTTGCCCGGCCGCTGCAGCATAAAATCCAACCCCAGCACCTAGGTCTGCAACATGATCACCTTCGCGCAGTTCAAGCTGCGCTATGTTTTTTTCCGGATCACTAAACACGGTATGGTATTAATTGTAGTCTACGAAGCCTTTTTCTCTTCTTCCTGTTGTGGATTCTCGTCTTCAGAAACATCAAGCAAGGTGAGTGAAGCGACGTGATCGCCGGCGCGTAGCTTCATAATACGCACACCCTGAGTGGCACGACCAAGCTCTGGAATGTCACCAATCTCAACTCGAATGACCTGACTCTTTTCTGAAATAGCAATCAATTCATGCTCTCGCTCACCGGGAACCACCTTTGCCCCCGCCACTTTCCCAGTCTTACTGGTTAGATTAGCGGTCTTCATTCCTGACCCACCACGACTTTGAGTCTTGTATTCACTGGCGCTGGTCTTCTTTCCGTAACCCCCCTCAGTTACCACCAAAAGATTAGATTGTTCGTAGCCGGACCGAACCACACCAACTCCAACGATATAATCATCACCCTTAAGGGCCATACCCTTCACACCAGCTGCTGTTCGCCCCATGGTTCGAACGTCTTCAGTAGTGAATCGAATAGATTGGCCATTTTTGGTAACTAAAATGAGTTCATCCCCCTTGGTTACAAATCGCACCGCGTACAAGATGTCGTCTTCTTTTAGGTTGATCGCAATCAATCCACTTCGCCTTACCTGCTTAAAGCTATCA
>Ga0075480_10002961_pt1 | contig 10911 bp, 10 predicted proteins | sample DEB08_DNA_7_FD_81590 | JGI IMG/M metagenome (GOLD analysis project Ga0075480, IMG submission 81590) | Aqueous microbial communities from the Delaware River and Bay under freshwater to marine salinity gradient to study organic matter... | ecosystem: Environmental > Aquatic > Marine > Coastal ... | reverse complement strand
TAGGAACGGGGCCACAAATTTCCTTATTTGAAAAACTCGAAGCGCTCAGCGGGCAGACAGGCCAACTCCCGGCATGGATGATGAGTCATCCCAAAACGGCAGAACGCATTTATGCGATCAAAAAACGCGAAGAAAGCTGGGGGAAGAAATAAGGCTCATTTTATAGCCGCCTCTGCCAATTTCTTTGCAATATGTTGACAATCCCATTTGGGCTATGGCGCGATTTTATCTCTGTGGCTTTGCCGATTTAATTTCCATGTTCTCGCACAAAATCTAGCAATTGTTGGGTAGAAGCATCCAGCTTTTCATCTTTATGGCCCAAACGCAAAATGGGTTCGAGTGCGGTGGCAAGCTCTTTACCAAGTTCTACTCCCCATTGATCATAACTATTGATATTTAAAATCGCGCCTTCCACAAACACGCGATGCTCATAAAGCGCAATCAACACACCCAGCACCTTGGGCGTTAATTTAGGATAGAGCAGTGTTGTTGAAGGGCGGTTTCCCTCAAAAACCCGATGCTGTGCTTGTCTTTCGAGTTCGGCGCCCTCATACCCTTTGCGCGCCGCCAATCCGCGCGCGTCATCCATGGCGCGTCCAACCATTAAGGCTTGGGATTGGGCAAGACAATTTGCCAGAAGCAAATGATGATGATGTCCTAGATCTTCTTCGTGCCCCTGGGCAGCGACCATGAATTCACAAGGCACAATTTCTGTTCCTTGATGTAGAAGCTGATAAAAAGCATGTTGGCCGTTGGTGCCGGGTTCGCCCCAAACGATCGGACCAGAGCGTAAAGAAAGCCTTTCGCCATCCATTGAGACCTGCTTCCCGTTGCTCTCCATTTCCAGCTGTTGAAGATAGGCTGGCAAGCGCGCTAGTCTTTGATCATAAGGAAGAACGGCACGGGAACCATATCCGCAGACCTGATTGTGCCAGATCCCTGTAAGAGCGAGCATAACAGGCATATTTTCGATCGGATCGGTATTCAGAAAATGTTGGTCCATTTCATACGCCCCCTCCAAGAAGGCATCAAAATGGTCTGGACCAATAGCGATCATAATGCTTAATCCGATGGGACCCCAAAGGGAATAACGCCCCCCCACCCAGTCAGCAAATCCAAAGACACGGTCATCCGAAATCCCAAATTCTGCAGTTTTTTCGGTGGCTGAGGAAAGCGCGGCAAACTGCGCAGCGGGATTTTTCACGCTCTTGGACATCCAGTCAAGCGCAGTCGCAGCATTTGTCATGGTTTCAATGGTGGTAAATGTCTTTGACGCGACAATCACAAGAGTGGTTTCAGGGTTGAGAGCTTTGAGAACATCTGAGATATGGGCGCCGTCAATGTTTGACACAAAATGACAGTTCGGTCCATCATGATAGGGTGCAAGCGCAAGCACCGCCATCGCAGGGCCAAGGTCAGATCCACCGATCCCTATATTGACGACATCCGTGATTTTTCCACCCTGCCCTCTAAAATCACCGGAGCGGACATCCTTACAAAAACGAACCATGGAAGCGCGCGTCGCCCTAACCTCTGGCATAACGTCTGCTCCATCCACATAGATCGCACCTTTTCCTTGGTTGCGAAGAGCGACATGCAAAACGGCACGATTTTCGGTTTCATTGATTTTTTGACCTGAAAACATGGCGCTGCGTTTTCTATCGACCTGCGCTTGCGCGAAAAGCTCAAGAAGCAAGTCCCGCGCGGCTCCATCCATATTGGTTTTCGAATAATCAAAGAGCATATTCCCCCAACGCAGTGAAAATTCCTCTGCTCTTTCGGGGCTGTCAAAAAGTGACAAAATACTGCGGTTTTGGGCAGCACGCGCATGTAATTTCAAATTTTCAAACATTAAAGCTGTCCTATAGAACTGGTCCGTTTTATGGCGCCCAGTGCACCATCAGGTCATCCATAATCGCACGCACTGGGGCGTCTGTAGCGGGGAGTGATTTCGCCGCTACAAAGGCCTTGCGTTTCTCATCACCAAATATAACCAGATGTTTTTTGATCGCGCCATTTAATACGGGAGCCGTGAGGGTGACGCGGGGTTCGTTCGCGCCCTTTGCACGCATTGGCAGCAGTATAGGCGCTTCAAGGCTCAACGCCTCATTAAGCCGATCTGCATCGGGAAAGAGCGAAGCAGTATGCATATCAACCCCCATGCCAAGCAACAAAACCGAAATCGGAAGCACATAGCGACAGCTCTGACTAAGCTCTGCAAGCCCTTCTTCGGGTTCGCTACAGGGAAGATAAAGTGGAACAAGACGCGCCGCCGCGGCACGTTCAATCAACAAACGCTCACGCAGCAATTTCGTATTGGACCTTTCGCTGGTTTCAGGAACCCAACGTTCATCGCTCAACATCACGTCGACGCGATCCCAATCTATATCAGCCGCACAGAGCACATCGAAAATGGGACCTGGCGTGCTACCGCCCGGAACGACAAGACTTGCGCGGTCCTGATGGCCCAGCGCCTCTCTCAAATCTCCGGCCAATTTGTTGGCCAGATCCATGACCAGAAGTTCTCTGTCAGGGTAATCGATGAATTGGCTCATAGGCTTCTCCATTTTCGGTTGTCTCGATGGAGCAACATCAGCGCATCCTCAGGTCCGGCCGAATGACTGTCATAGGGTTTAGGGACATCGCCGCGGCTTTCCCAGCCCTCAATAATCGGGTCGGTCCATTTCCATGCAGCCTCGACTTCGTCTCCGCGCATGAACAGGGTCTGATTGCCGCGCATCACATCCATGATCAACCGCTCATAGGCGTCTGGCACATCATCAACAGAGGGGCCCAGAGCTTCGGCAAACGTCATATCTAGGGGCACATTAATCAATCGCATCCCCCCCGGCCCTGGTTCTTTGATGGTCATATCCATTGTGATGCCTTCATCCGGTTGCAATCGGATAACAAGCGTATTTCTATGCGCGCCGGCCTCTGTTCCAAAAATCAAATGGGGCGGATCTTTGAACACCACAGCAATTTCTGACAAACGCTCTTTCAACCGCTTTCCCGTGCGTAGATAAAACGGCGTTCCCGCCCAGCGCCAGTTTTGTACGTGGGTTTTGAGAGCAATATAGCTTTCGGTACGAGACGCAGGGTTTTCCACATGTTCACGATAACCAGGCGCATCCTTGCTTGGCCCGTATTGCCCCCGCACGATATGATTCGGCTGCACCTGATCTAAGGCTCTGATGACCTTAAGCTTTTCATCCCTAACCGCATCGGGATTAAATTGTGAGGGCGGTTCCATGGCAATCAAACACAAAAGCTGCATAAGATGGTTTTGTACCATATCTCTCATGGCTCCCGATTTGTCGTAATATTCGCCACGTCCTTGGACACCGACTTTTTCGGCAACAGTGATTTGGATATGATCTATATATTGCGAATTCCACAGAGGCTCAAAGAGCATGTTGGCAAAACGCACTGCCATCAGGTTTTGTACCGTTTCTTTGCCAAGATAATGGTCAATCCGATAAATCTGTTCTTCACTAAAATGTGCAGCAAGCGTAGAGTTCAACGCCCTTGCACTGGCAAGGTCGTGCCCAAAGGGTTTTTCCACAACGATGCGGCTGTCATCTTGGGCAATCCCATGCGTGCGCAGTCGTTCCGCAATATCCCCAAAAAGACTTGGGCCAACAGAAAAATAAAACGCGCGAACGATGTCGGGGCGCATTCTATCGCGCAATTCTGTCCATCCGCCCTCTCCACGAGCATCAATTTGCACATAGGACAGTCTATTAAGAAATGCCGTGAGTTCAGGGTGCGTTTCGTCAATATTTCCAAAAACACAAACCGCTTCTTTGATAAGCGCGCGATATTGTTCTTGATCAAATTCCGATCGCGCCGCACCTATAATCTGGGCATTTGGCGGCATTTGACCTGACACGAAACGCCGAAATAGACCTGGCAGAATTTTGCGTTTGGCCAGATCCCCGCTCCCGCCAAAAATGACAAGGTCAAAGGGGTCGACTGGGATAACTCTTGACACCATTTTTTAAACACACCCTGTTTTCTAGAGGCAAGGTTAACCGAACAGACCGTCCTATCAACCGAAAAATTGTTAGCGCTATCATTGCGTGCTTGATTTAGCATTTTTTACAGATTTGTACATAAGGAAAATTCAGTTCAATTTTGTGTCAGAACGGGAGGAAAAGATTGGCGATGGTTTCAAAATTCTGTAAACGAGAAGCAATCGAAAGGAAGTTTTATGACACAAGTCCACGCCAAGGACATCTCCTTAAAATTCAGCAACCCGTTTACCGCGTTGGATGGGTCAGCGCGGGCATCGGTCAATTTCGACGGTTGGCAGACCTTATGGTTTAACACCGGCACATTGTGCAACATTGAATGTGCAAACTGTTACATCAACAGCTCTCCCACAAATGATGATCTGCTTTATATGTCTGTGAAGGATATTGAACCCTTTTTATTCGAAATGAAAACTGACCCGAAACCGGCAAAGGAAATCGGATTTACCGGCGGCGAACCATTTATGAATCCGGAAATGATCAATATGGCACGGTTGTGCCTTGAGGATGGGTATGAGGTTCTGATCCTGACCAATGCCATGCAACCAATGATGCGACCAAGGGTGCAACTTGGGCTTTTGGAACTGCACGCCAAATTCGGCAATAAATTGGCGCTTCGCATTTCTCTCGATCATTTTCGCAAAGACGAACACGATCTGGAACGCGGGGACGGAAGTTTTGAAAAAACATTGATCGGCATGCGTTGGCTCAGAGATCATGGATTTTCCATGAGCGTCGCCGGACGAGCGCTTTGGTTGGACGGAGACGAAAAAGCCCGCGCTGGATACGCGGCACTATTTGAAAAAGAGGGATTTGACATCGACGCCCATGACCTAAAGCAGACTGTTCTCTTTCCAGAAATGGACGAAGCGGTGGATGTGCCTGAAATCACAACTGCGTGTTGGGGCATCCTAGGAAAAAAACCAAACGACATCATGTGCAGTTCGTCTCGCATGGTCGTGAAACGTAAATCCACAAATCAAACGCGGGTCATCGCCTGCACGCTTTTACCCTATGACAAAGAGTTTGATCTTGGGTCTTCCTTGAAAGAGGCGCGAAAGCCCGTCTACCTCAACCACCCCCATTGCGCAAAATTTTGTGTTCTAGGAGGCGCATCCTGTTCCGCTTAAGCGTTGAAATTAAACCTAAGCCATTTTCCCAAACCCATGATGATGAAAGACTTCGATCTGTGTGCGCGCCGCTTCGACCGGATCACATCCAAAGGCCTGTTTTCAATTATAAATTATAATTTTGCCGCAAATAACGCGCACGTGGACTCAGTTCAACCAAAACTGACTTTTCTTCTTTCGGGCGACGCTTCTGTTTGTAGGGTAACGGCGAAGATGGAATGCCGCGCTCTCCCAGTCCCTGCAATAAGACACGCTCAATCGCGTTCAATGCAGCATCTGCAGCCAAAAATGAAGGTGTTTTGCGAAAAAGTGACATCCTGATATTCTAGCCATTATTTCTTATACCTATTACTACGAATTGTATTTCGTATTATTTAGGTAAAATTATATACTTTTGTATATTTTTTACAGATTGTTGTTTAAGGAAGTTCTTTTCTTTTTCATGGTAGAGATAAAATTCCCCCGCCGGTCAGATGCGGAACCCCCGTGGTGGATGGTGCTGACGTGGCTAAACCCTTTGCAACTCGCATGGCCAGAAAGGCAAAAGCCTGCGCTTCAAGCATATCACCATCCAGTCCAACCTCCTCAATTTTACAGACCGCACAATCGCTTCCTTCAGCGATCATTTGCATTAACGTGGGATTATGACGCCCACCGCCGGTCACTAGAATTTTCTCGGGCGGTCTTGGGCAAAATTCCAAGCCATTGATCACACTGGCCGCGCTCATTGCCGTTAGGGTCGCAATGGCGTCTTGTGCTGCGGCGGGCGCAACCAATCCAGCCATTTTAGAAAATGCATCCCTGTCGAGCGATTTCGGGGGTAATTTGCGGAAATAGGGATCACACAGAAATTGCTCTAAAACGCTCTCCATTACATGTCCGTTTTTCGCAACTTGCCCTTCATCATCCATGTCTTTACCAAAATATTCGCGCATATAATCATTTATCGGTGCGTTCGCTGGTCCGGTATCAAAGGCCAAAAGCGCGCCCTCTTGCTCTGGGGCGTCTTTTTGCGGATCAATCCAAGTTAAATTCCCCACCCCTCCGAGGTTCAGCACCGCGAGGGGTGCTTTCGCACCGATCCATTTTGCACAGGCAAAATGGTAAAACGGGGCAAGCGGAGCGCCCTGCCCGCCACGACCGACATCAGCGCTGCGAAAATCCCAAACCACCGGACGGGCCAGTCGCTGCGCCAATTGGGCCCCGTCCCCCAATTGGTGCGTGCCTCGTCCTTTTGGATCATGCGCGAGCGTTTGACCATGAAAGCCAAAAAGCTCAGCCTCCCCAAAGGTTGAAAACACTTCAACGTGTTTTGCATGAACAATATCACGCGCACGCTCTAGCCCCCCATCTTCGGGCCATTTGCCGAGAGATTCGTGTAAAACGGACCGTTCCTGTGTGGAATATGGCAAATAAGCTGCCGATCCAAATTCAAAAATGCTTTCGCCATCGGTGACGATTTCAGCCCCATCCACCCCGTCAAGCGAAGTTCCCGACATCGCACCTGCTACCAAGATCGGCTTTTTGCCAAACATGATCTTTTCCTCAGCTCTCAGACCTCTTATAGACATGACGGAACAGACCAAGTGAGGCAAGAGATGACCTTTCAGCCAAAGTCCGATTTTCTTCAGATAATGATGGAACGTGGATTCGTTGCAGATTGCACAGATTATTCCCGCCTAGACGAGGCGCTGCTGGAAGGGGGCATGCCCGCCTATATCGGTTTTGATGCCACTGCCACCTCTTTGCATGTAGGCAGTTTGATCCAGATCATGATGCTGCGCTGGTTGCAAAAAACGGGCGGCAAACCCATCACGCTGATGGGTGGTGGAACGACCAAGGTTGGCGATCCAAGCTTTCGCGCCGACGAACGCCCTTTACTGACGCCCGAAAAAATTGATCAGAATATTGCAGGCATTCAAAACGTTTTTGCCGCCTATATGACCTATGGCGACGGTCCCAGCGATGCTTTGATGATCAATAATGCCGAATGGCTTGATGAGCTGAACTATCTTGATTTTCTGCGCGACATCGGGCGACATTTTTCTGTAAACCGTATGCTCAGCTTTGAAAGCGTGAAATCGCGGCTGGATCGGGAACAATCCCTGTCTTTTCTTGAATTCAACTATATGATCCTGCAGGCCTATGATTTTCTTGAGCTTCACAAAAGGTATGGCTGCAAGCTTCAGATGGGCGGCTCGGATCAATGGGGCAATATTGTCAACGGTATCGATCTCACTCGGCGCGCAATGGACGGGTGGATTTTTGGGCTGACCTCCCCTCTTTTGACGACCTCGGACGGTAAGAAAATGGGAAAATCCCAAAACGGGGCGATATGGCTCAACGCCGATATGCTTAGCCCTTATGAATTCTGGCAATTCTGGCGCAACACAACCGATGCGGATGTGGGACGGTTTTTAAAACTCTATACCGAATTGCCGATCGACGAATGCGACCGCCTTGGCGCGTTGGAAGGCTCAGAAATCAACGATGCGAAAGTTATTCTTGCCAATGAGGTCACATCGCTCCTTCACGGGAAAGACGCGGCGGCAAAGGCAGAAGCCACGGCGCGCGAAGTGTTCGAAAAGGGCGGGATTGGGGAAGATTTACCCACTTTCTTGCTGAGTGCCGAAGACGTCGGTGAAGGAATTTCCGTCGTGCAACTGATCGTCAAAGCGGGTCTTGTAAACTCGGGTAAAGAAGCGAAACGGCTTATTGCTGAAAACGGGGCGAAATTGAACGACGCTCCGCTTAGTGATGCTGGACAATTGATTGATCTGGATACGTTAAAAGGCACCGTCAAACTCAGCGCGGGGAAGAAACGCCATGCTTTGGTTGGGATCAGAGCCTAGCCTGCATCACCGGCTTGGCGAAAAACTCAGCCAGCTGCGCAGCTCATGCAACGAAGGAGCGTAGGATTGGCCCGTAGGCGGGCGGCATCTATCGCTTCGCCGCAGTCGATGCAGTCGCCAAATTCGCCCTCTTTGATGCGCCGCAAAGCTTGGCGCAAGGCCAATCTTTGCCCATCGCGACGGCGCTGTTGGGCTTGGGCCATGGCTTGCGATTGAAGCGCATCCATTCGACTTAAACGCCCCACAGATTGTTGATCCAACTCAACAACTTTCTGGGCTCCAACTCCAAGTTGATCTTCGTTGGTAAGTTCCTCCAACCTCTGGCGGATCAGGTCAGTGAATTCGTGTATGTCAGGTGGATTCATGATTTTTATGACCTATTTGCCATTTTATTCTGTTTCCTCGTGACTATGTTATAAGAACCCCGTATGAATACAACCAATGCGTTTAAGAAAGGCAAGGGTATGGCTGGCACCAAAGCAAAAATCGCCAAAGCAGAGGTTACAAAACTCGATCCGGTCTGGGAAAAAATCCGCGAAGAGGCGGAAAAGGCTGTGAAGGACGAACCTCTTTTGGGCGCGTTTTTACATAAAAATGTCTTGCAACACACAAGCATTGAAAATGCCTTGGCACATCGGATTTCCCTGAAATTGGCATCGCTCGAAATGTCAGAGCAATATTTGCGCGAATTTTGTAACCGTGCCTATACAGAGGATGTTTCACTGGCGGCATCTGCTCGTGCCGATATTATGGCAACTTTTGACCGTGATCCCGCCTGCCATCGGTTTCTTCAACCGCTCTTGTACTTCAAAGGCTTTCAGGCGGTTCAAGCTTACCGTGTGGGACATTTCATGTGGGAAAATGGCAAACGTGATATCGCCTATTTTATGCAATCTCGGGTATCTGAGGTGTTTGGGATAGACATTCATCCCGGTGCAAAAATTGGACAGGGCCTGATGATTGATCACGCCCATTCCATCGTCATAGGGGAAACCGCGGTTGTCGGGGACAACGTGTCTATGTTGCATTCTGTAACGCTTGGCGGCACAGGCAAAGAAGAAGAAGACAGACATCCTAAAATCGAACATGGAGTTCTGATCGGTGCAGGGGCCAAAGTTTTGGGCAACATCCTTGTTGGCCATTGTTCACGGATTGCTGCGGGTTCGGTCGTGCTGCATGACGTTCCACCTAAAAGCACCGTCGCCGGTGTTCCCGCAAGAGTCGTGGGGGAAGCAGGCTGTCATACGCCCTCGGTCACGATGGACCAACTTCTTGCCCAATCGATGGGCCTTTAATACATTATAAAAAAGTCGCAGAATAGAAAACGCCGCCAATATCTGGCGGCGTCGTTTTCTGTAATAATCGTTTGCCTAGACCATTAGAACAAACGGATTTTCAAGATTTTTGACAATATCGTCCAGCAGAAGGGCCCCGAGTGCCCCGTCAACAGCCCGGTGATCCACAGACAGAGTGACGGACATGATCGTTGCGGAGCCGAGTTCTCCATCCTCTTTGACGATTGGTTTTTTCTTACCTGCACCTACTGCAAGAATGGCGGCATGTGGCGGATTTATGACCGCATCAAAATTGTCAATGCCATACATGCCAAGATTAGAGATTGAAAAACTACCACCCTGATATTCCTGCGGCATGAGCTTTTTATCACGGGCTCGCGCGGCAAGATCTTTCATTTCAGCGCTAAGAACTGACAAGGATTTTTGCTCTGCATCGCGCAGGACAGGCGTGATCAATCCCCCGTCAATGGCAACAGCAACAGCGATATCGGACGCGTCAAATTGCAACACCCGATCTCCTGCCCAAACCACATTCGCAGTTTTCACGTTTTGCAACGCCAGCGCACAGGCCTTTATTATGAAATCATTGACCGACAATTTGACGTTACGCTCTGAAAGATCTTTATTCACCATCGCGCGCAACGAAATAAGCGCATCGATGTTGATGTCCCGCCTCAGATAAAAATGCGGGATGGTTTGTTTTGACTCGCTCAACCGTGCGGCGATGGTCTTGCGCATTCCATCGAGAGAGACTTCGCTATAATCGCGCCCTTCATATAGTTTTTTGACCGCATCGCTTGAAGCTCCTGTCGCCACCGGCGCCGCCGTTGCGGTCTGGCCCTGTGTAAAGCTTGCCGTCGCCACAACTGCAGCTTTGGGGGAAGCACTGGCACTTAATACGTCAGCTTTGACAATACGTCCATTTGGACCTGTGCCGGCAATCGTGCTCAGATCAATCCCTTTGTCAGCGGCAAGTCGGCGCGCCAGAGGTGTGGCAAACACACGTGCGCCTGCCGTTGCTTGGACGGTGGACTGTGACGCCGGCGAATTTTGAGGAACGGACGCAGAGGCGTTGGATGTTGGTTCGGGCGTTGCCTGCACAGCCGGTTTCGGCGCGGCTGTCGCACTGTCGGGCAACGTTTCGCCTTCTTCGATAAGAATGGCAATCGCTGTGTTTACCGCCACATGCTCGGAACCCTCGGCCACAAGGATTTTGCCGATAATGCCTTCATCAACGGCTTCGAATTCCATCGTCGCCTTATCCGTTTCAATCTCTGCCAATAGATCACCGGAGGATACGGTATCGCCCTCTTTGACCAACCATTTTGCGAGCGTCCCTTCTTCCATCGTCGGAGAAAGCGCAGGCATTAGAATTTCTGTCGCCATGATATTTTCCTGTTAACGATATGTTACGGATTTGACGGCGGCCACCACTTCATCCGTCGTCACAAGCGACAATTTTTCCAAATTTGTCGCGTAGGGCATTGGCACGTCTTTGCCTGTGCAATTTATCACAGGCGCATCGAGATAATCAAAGGCGCGTTCCATGATCACGGCCGAAAGATGGTTGCCAATGGAGCCAACCGGAAAACCTTCTTCG
>Ga0075480_10002960_pt1 | contig 10912 bp, 13 predicted proteins | sample DEB08_DNA_7_FD_81590 | JGI IMG/M metagenome (GOLD analysis project Ga0075480, IMG submission 81590) | Aqueous microbial communities from the Delaware River and Bay under freshwater to marine salinity gradient to study organic matter... | ecosystem: Environmental > Aquatic > Marine > Coastal ... | reverse complement strand
TACAATTCAGTTAAAGATTGTTAGAGAGAACCCAGATCTGGGACCGCCTCTGAAGTTTAGAATATGGTTGGATCAAAAAGAACTGTCCAATCACGAACTAGTCGATGTATTAGAGATATCTCATCAAGCGGACATAGACCAAGGTAGACACGACCTGTTCATAGAACACTACGATAGGCACCCCGACAATACAAAGGTCAATGAGGATGGATCGATATCACAGACATCAATGGGGTTCATGGACACCATCAAAATCAATAATATATATTTTTATGCCGGGAGAGGAATCAGTATCAACAAATTTCTTCCGACCTACGATGCAGATTTTTTATCCTGGGCCAAAAAGAACAGGCCCGGATCTAACTTCCCAGACGAACTACCCGCCCACCCCATGATAGGACAGAACGGAAAACTCAAGATACATTTCATCTGGCCACTAGAACACCATGGGCTCTACTACGGCAATCGTAGTGATCCTTGCCAGCCGTTTATTTTTGGAAACAAACGAGACATAGAAGTCGTTGAGGATTCCGGAGATGTAAATTCTCCTCTGAAGATGTTCGTTAGATCAGATTGTAGTGCCAGCACCCATATGAACATGAAAATGACCAAGCGAGCCATAAAGTTCCATAGAATCAATGTGGACAGAGAAGAAAAATGGCAGAAATGGTTCTTTGACAGACACAAGGACACACCCCAACTATATAAAAACGAAAAATGGATATGTGACCTTCAACACCTACCGTTCGTTAATATAGACGACCTACTAGAATAATTTAGGATATACTTTTTCTTTCATATTGTTCCAAAATTCTTCCTTGTATTTGGAACTCAATACACCTAATGTTTCAAAATTATGATTGCATATATCTCTGGTCAGAGCATAAAATTTACTAGATCCGGATTTTATTATTTTATCAGCCTGTTCACAAACCATCGCGGCCCTCTTTACATGATCCTTTTCATCATCATAGGATTCATCGATTATGCTGTCAAAAGTTTGAAAACCCAACTCTCGTAGTTTTTTTAAGAAACCTCTCGTGCCCACAAGCAGGAATGGAAACTTCATTGAAATAGGCTTTAATGTTTTTTCGGTGAGGCAGAATGAATCGTGTAGATCTCCACCAAATGTTTCGCAGACAATCTCAAAATTTACCTTGTTATAAAGAGATATGCTAGGGATACCGTCCTGCCACACCAAGTTTTTTAGATGTATAGAGCCCACACTATCTTTCATGTCGTCTAACTTTTTATCAAAAGAGCAAAATCCTTTGTCTAGTAAATTATTGAAGGACAGTTGGTCCGCCACTAATTTTCTAACAGGACGATCCGGTCTGACACTTGCAAGACATAAAAAATCTTTATCGTGCTCTTTCTTGAAATGTGGTGAGTGTATGTAATAATTTCTGGCACTGAAGGCAACTCCCGGATTGTGAGAAAAGATAAAATTGAACATCTTGATGTTTTTAAAAGTCTGGTCCGGATAGCCGTCGGCGATGACATCTATTTTTAAATGATGATTGTTATTAGAAAAATGCTCATCCAACATCTTGATCTTATCGAGACTATTATCAATATCCAACAATGTCTCAAATTTTCTGTGCACCAAAAATGATTTTTCATCAAAAAACTTTTTGACGGTTGTGTAATCTTTTGAGGACAGTTCGGTCAACAAGGAAACCATGGTTCTCATCTTTAAAAGTAATAGGCAAGGACGATCTTTGATCAAGGAATTTAATACATCCACCATGGCGGCCCCCTTAACACGAGGTATGAAATCATATACTATACCATTGAAATTAAACCATTCCGGAATTATAGGATCTTCTACTCCCAGGTCGGTCAGACATAACTTCGTTCCTTGAACTATCATAGTCATATTTAACCACAATAAATATTAGTGAATGAAAACCAACTTTGACACGAAAATGATGATAACATTGAATTATCATGCCAACAGTGGTGGAAAGTTTATTGGAAATTGTCTCGCCATCGGTGAAAAGTTCTTACATCAGCATGAATATCTGGCCAAAGCAAAAATGAAATTGAAATGGGATCAACAAGAAAGTTTTAGTGTATCTCACAAGGTCATGGAAGATAAAAAATTTTACCAAAGACATCTGGAATTTGGTTGTTATAAACTAGCCGGCCGCATCTTACAGCCAACAAAAGAACTTCAGGAAGAACTAACCACTGACTGGTTCAAATCGCTGACACATCAAGACGAATATTATTTTTTCATGGTTGTGCCATTTGGGTCGAAAAATAATATTTTTAATGATACTATAGATATCACATTAAAAAATTACGAATGGATCCTAAAAGATAGAAACACCCTAGAAAAGGATATAAATTCTAATACAGTAGGCAAAGGACTATTTTTTGACATGAACACGATACACAACGAAGCAGAATTTGGAGAAGCGATTAATGATTTATCTACAAAAATTAACGGTTCCTTAATACGACTGGATCTTCTAGAGAGTATGAGGAAGACATTTTTGGAAACTTATAGGATTGGATTTTAATGGCAAAGGTTATAGGAAATTGCATATTACCAGAAGAGATCATAAAGTTCATTGACTTCTTAGAACAACAGGACGGATACATAGATGATCGAGGGCACATCAGGAACAAAGTGATGACTCCATCGCAACCCGGGTGGCCAATCAACGAAGTCAAGAGTATATTGGATAGAATATTGGACTATGATTATGTAATAGAGAGCGCCGACTTCAGAACACAAACTTATCAGGGTCGGCCCCATGTTGACAGTGGTGAGACCGAGGAAGAACTCAACGGCCATGCAATATTGATACCGCTGAAATATTCGGAAGACAATTACACAGTATTTTTCAATAACAGATGGAATGGTCCTAAAGCCAAGTTTTCTAAAAATTTTACACAGGAAAAAGAAGAAAATCTTTCCGAGGTATCTAAAAGAAATAAAAAAATATTTGGCAATCAGCCGATAAACGATTACAAAGATATTATCAATATAAGCATGGAAGACTTTGACAAAGACGAGCACCAAAAATGGTTGTCTCATATAAAAATTGAGGATCTAAAAGGATTCACATTGGAATCTGTATTGCCATGGAAGGTAGGATCAGCAATAGTTTGGGACAGAAATCAAATACATACAGGAACACACTTTCTTTCAAAAAAAACTTTTTTAACAATATTCACAACCAAAAATACTAATATCTACCCCGTAGATTGACACTTATTCAAGATAGTATATACTTTAAAAATATGAGTATTACAGGAATAATAGTCGGAGCAATAATGTTGGTCACCAATCCTGCTGATGGAATGAAAAAGATCTATCAAGGAGTTCAGGTTATATCCCAGATAGAACAAAAGAGTGCAAACAAGGAATGGAAGGCATCTGCTCATGAAGAATCTTATCAAATAGTCAAAGACACGATAAAAAATATAAAAAATTAGATTATTTTTTAGGTTTTACAATTTTGCTCTTGATAAAAGGTTTGGCAAATGAACGGATAGGTCTGGAAGCCTTTCCACCTTTTCCAGATTTTTTTGTTTTTATCTGTGTACCTTTCAATCTTCTAGAGACGCCCCCGGATCGTTTGGTCACCGCCATCTTCTTGCCGGCCGAAGCGGCCCTCTGTAATCGTTTTTTTGAAATTTTGGTTCCTTTGACAGGATCTCTTCGCATGAAACAGGTGGATGCCTTGGATACGATACGACCTTTCCTAGGACCACTGGTGCATCTGAAACCGGGTTTCACTCCCTTGCCCTTGACCCTTCGCAGGATCTGGCTCACTCCCTCTGCTATGGCCGACACACAGGTTTCTGATACTATATCTTGTGCCACTATATCTTGTGCCTTATTTTCTTTAATGGCACTAGAAGGTTTGAACTGAATGATCTCTGTTATCTTCATTGTACCATTATTTATTGTATCCTAAAACTAAAGCAATAAACTAATAGGAACTAATGAACTAAAAACAAGCACGATATGATGTGATACTAATATGATGCTATTATGGTGACTCTGATAACTTTAAATTACAATAGTACACAAAGGAACAAGATCAACTTCCTACCTTTCATGTAAATAGTGTTATGAGAATCACAGAGATCATCGACGCCGATACACTTGAAAACATAGGACCAGCACCGCGTGGTGTTTGTTCGAGACCCAAATCCAGCCTGCCGGCATCCTGGGTATCCAGTTGCAAATCACAGGGCAAGATGAAGAGATCCGGTGCCCGTAAGCAGAAGATAGGCAGTAAGACAGTCAAAGTAGCAGGCAAGAGAATCAAAGGCAAACCCTACGGTGGTCCGATGCCAGATTATTCTGCCTAATCACAAAAATTTAAAAACCTAATAGCGAGCCAACTTGATATACAAATCCTAATAGCGAGCCTTTACACAACGAGTCTGTTGATGTCTTGTGTTAGGCAATGTATCCCGGCGTCCCAGAACCACTTGTGTCTGAAAGGAACAACATGGAGTTCAACTCCGTATCTGGCCATGGCCTTTCGAACTGTCTCGTTGTCCGAGGCACAGATGGCATTCTTTTTATCAAGCATTAAAATATTGACCATGAAGGTCGATTCGTTCACTGTGCCGATCCACTTGTTAAAATAATGGTCCACGGTATCCACTAGGTTCTGTGTTCTTTCGAAACCGGGAATGAACCAGTGATTATCCAATGTACGCAATTTTTTCGCAAAAGGATCATGGTACATATGCACATCAGGATCCACACACACGACTTCCCAACCCGGGAACGTATCTTCGTATTGAGTCATGTCATATCTTGATATTATCAACCCTTCCGCCACCGGACACATACTACAATCTGCGTGTCCCTCAGAATCAACTATCTTAATTTTTTTCTTTGGATAGTGATCCTTAAAATATTCTATTATCTGTTGTTTGTCATCTAACTCTGTTTGTGTGCCCACAACCAATTCGTCCCCTAGTCTTATTATGAAAGCACTGTTCATGAAGTCTATAGGATCACCTATAACCTGGTTGCCTTCTTTCCTGACCATGTCGAATACGTTTTCAAAACAATTTAATTTTGCATTATAGATCGATTTGTCTTTTCTTAGAAACTCCTCCCATGCTGTTTTGTCCTTTGTTTTTTCATATTGGACTTTGGCATGATGTTCATTTGGCACCGAAGGATATCTTAACTTATCATCTATCATTATCATAAAATCTCTAGGAGTGAGAGGTGGTGCCAAGAACTCCCCCTCGACGGTCCCATTGGGTAAAATGGGCCTTGTTGTTTTTACTCCATGTTTGTTTAGAAATTTGACAAGTGATTCGAGATCCTCCTTTGTCTCTAGAGCAACGGTCTCCATGATGTTCCTTGTATTTTTGTCTTTCACAAAAGAGAAAAACTCTGGGGAATAGATATCACCCACAACACAGGTATCTAATGGGTCACGCTGGCTGAAGACATTAAACATCGATCCTCCTATCCCATGTCCTGCTGAAGCAGAGTCTGTTGCTTGTTGCCCCACGATTGTATTCATTGTATTGATTGTTTGTGTCTATACCAAATATGACACACCCACTCTGTCGTACATTTAATTTTTCGCAGTATTCCTTTTGTAATTTTTCATAATTTTTAACTATGTAATCGTTGTCGAACTGTTCGATCATCCATTGACCCATGCTTACAGAATAATGATTAACATATCCATTGTTGTTGTAGGCATAAAGGCTGTCGTCTATTAATGTTCTTTGCAATCTTATTCCGATCCTGTGATGTTCCACAGGAAACATCTTGCTCAATGACGTTGTTATGTCCTCGATGCATTTATGTGAAAGGTCTATGTTCAATGGTTTGCTAATATTGATATAGGCCAGATCCACACAGACAGGAACACCTGCATCATCACATTGTTGCAATATTGATTCCAGGCCCTCCGGAACATCACCGGTATCACTGAAAGGACAACTCACAACCAATGCGTCACCTGTGGTTATGGGATCATCACCCACCCATGCGAACTCTTTGTAGAAGCGAGACATTATCTGATGATAGAAATATTCTCCCTTGTATAATCTTAATCTTTTTCCAAAATGCCTATGGTAAAATTTATCAAATGTTTCGGTGGTGCCGTTTGTAAAACACACGTGTTGATATGAATCCACACCGTTCAACGCATGTCCTTTGGTGAACCACTCCTTGTAATCTAGGCAAAATTTTATATGATCTGTTCTGGTGTACACAAAAGCATCAACGGCTTTTTGTGTTAGATCATCTCGTATACTCCATGCACCTCCGTATGGTTTTCCCTTCAAATTGGGCAGACTGTGGTGGGTATTGCTCATAATTAAGTGTAGTTATTATTATATAGGCCTCATGGAAAAAATAAAACACAAAAATTGGACACACAAGAATGGTTATTTGCCGGTCTCGTGGAAACCCGAGGACTATCTCACTGTGCCATACACAAGGAGAGATCACGATCATGGGCAGACGAATTTAGGATTCTCGACAGCAAAAGCCAATTACGACCTGTACAAGGAAAACGTAAGTGTCCACGTGCCTGTTGACGGTTATGAATTGCCCAAACTATTTTGGGATATCTGCGACAACTTTGATTTGAAAGAAATGGTGGTCAGTCTGAGTATGTACACCCCCGGAATGTTGTTGCCATGGCACACCGACGATTTTCCTACGTATGCCAGGAACAAAAAAGTACAAGACAAAGAAAAAATTGTGAGGATTATAGTATTCCTACATGACCAAAAACCCGGACATCAACTATGGATAGAGGACAAGTGTTATTTTGGAGACTCCGGTTTCTACGTGGCATGGACAGGAACAACCAAGCATATGGCGGCGAACATTGGTGAGGAAGATAGATACGTCTTACAGATAACCGGAATCAATGAATAAAATTTTTACAACCTCGGCAGTAAGCGACTGGTGGCTGGAGCATTTTACTAGACTAGGATATAAGTTTGAAAGCATCAACGACGACCACATAATAGATCATATCGACAAGGGAGACATGATTGTTGTTTGGGAAACCCAGTGGAATATAGTTCACAAAAATATAGATAGAATAAAAAAAGCAAAAGACACATATCCCACGTTTAAGATAATTGTAGCCATAGACCACAGTTTTAGATATAAAAAATTATTACACAGAATAGATGAAGAACTCGACGGGTACAAAGAAACCGTTTCTTTCTGCACCATACAACACATGGCCGAAGATTTTAAAAACGTCGATGTTACATCAATCGGTAGCAACGAATATTGGTGCCAACACGACATCGCAGAATATGTAATAAACAATTGGATAGGGAAAAGAAAACCACACAACGAGAAAGACAATATCTTTCTTTTCTTGCAAGGTATGAGGATGGATAAATTTAGAAAAGAGTTACTGGCCGCTTTCAAACAATGGTCGAACAATACATATTGTTATTCTCCAATTGTTAGGTCCGATACAACAGGATACAACAGAATAAAAGATTTTGAGGAATGGTCCATAAAAACATTTGATAATAAGAATATGTTTGGGGGTTTTGGCAACGGTCCTCCACGTTTTGACTATTATGACAAGGCGCAGGTCGAACTGGTAGTCGAAACCAACGTGGAAGACGATATTATACATTTTAGTGAAAAGGTATGGAGACCGATCGCTTGTAAGATGCCTTTTCTTCTGATCGCTGGTAGCATGACACTACAAAAACTACTGGACATAGGGTATAAATTAGAACCGTTGGACTATTACGAAAAAATAATAGGTGGGCACGATGATAAAATATCATTGTTTTTCAATACTTGTGACACTATAATTAAAGATAATTCTTTGATAAAAAAAATGGAAAAAGCATCAGAGCACAATCATAATCATTTTTGGAACACCAGACCAAAGTTGTTCTGGCCTGGTGTGATAAAGAATGCCGAAAAACTATTTGGTTATTGTAAAATAAACGAAGTCTACGAAAGATTATTAAAAATATGAAGATAAACACCAGAAATGAATACGATAAACTAAAATCAATTATTGTTGGAAGACCCGAATATGCCAATTGGCCTATAGGTGATGTATTCTTTGACAACATGATATCCATAAGTTCTTTTACAGAAGGAACCCTGGACAGAGGAGCCGTTCCTATATGGGTAATACAAGAGGCCAAAGAAGATATGATGAACTTTATAGATCTTTTGAACGAGCAAGGTGTTGCAGTATATAGGCCAGAGATAACAGACTTTACCAAAACAATAAGTGATGATCGAGGAGTTAGAAGTCAATTTCATTCCTACAGTGCTAGAGATCTTTTGTTGAGTTTGCCAAACATGATGATAGAATGCCCAACTCCTTACCTCAGCAGACAAAACGAAACAGAGGCATACCATTACATAAGATATCAAGCAATACAAGATGGTGTAAGATGGATCAAGGCTCCCAGAGCCAAGATGGAACCGGCCGAGTGTAAAGTGATTGGTGGCAGAATAAGATTAACAGAAAGATATCCGGTGTTTGATGCGGCCAATATAATGAAAGTCAACGATAAATTATTGTATCTTGTCTCGGCGACCGCAAACGAGATAGGAGCAGATTGGTTACAATCAATTGTTGGCAACGAGTTTGAAGTTGTTAAATGGAAAGGTGTTTATGCCTTTTCTCATATTGATAGCACACTAGCCATGCTGAACAAAGACACAATATTATGTAATGCCAAAAGAGTTAATGATCACAACCTGCCAGATTTCATGAAGGATATGAAAAAAATATATGTACAGGACATGGCTGAAAGAACCTATCATAAATTTCCATATGCTAGTAAATGGATAGGAATGAATGTATTATCAGTAGATCCAGAAACAATTTTTGTAGACCCTATACAAACAGATTTGATAAGCAAGTTGAAAGAAAATAAATTTAAGGTGATCGAATCTCCCCTAAGGCAAAGCAGGACGCTGGGAGGAGGGTTTCATTGTATCACATGTGACTTGGAGAGAGAATGCGAATAGGATTTGTTGGGCTAGGTAAATTAGGTTTGCCCTGTTCCGAGGTGATGGCAGAACAGCACGAGGTGATTGGTTTTGACAAGGAAGAAAGAACAAGTAATAAGATAACCATAACCAAAAACATAAACGATTGTTTCGACAACACAAAAATAATTTTTATTGCTGTCCCAACTCCCCATCACACAGAGTACGATGGTTCATTACCTACATCTCATCTTCCTGTTAAAAATTTCATATACGATCACGTACACGAAGTCTTAAAAATTTGTCAAGAGAAAGCCTCAAAGGACCAAATAGTTGTACTCATAAGCACAGTTTTACCCGGCACAACAAGAAGAGAATTTTCAAAATACCTAGGTAACTTTAAATTTGTTTACAATCCATATCTGATAGCAATGGGCACGGAAGCATACGACATGGTGAATCCAGAAATGATCATAATAGGAACGCAGGACGGAGAGACATCTGAGGAATCGATATTCCTACATAATTTTTATAAATCTATAATAAAGAATGATGCCCCACACATGGTCGGTACTTGGGAAGAAGCCGAGTCATATAAAATATTTTTTAATACGACCTTGAGTGCGAGACTGAGTATAGTCAATATGATACAGGATGTTGCAATGAGATTAGGAAACATGAACGTGGACAAGGTTACAAATGCGTTGGTCAACAGTGGTTATAAAATCAAACAAGGTTATTACAAGGCGGGCATGGGAGACGGAGGAGCCTGCCATCCCAGAGATAACATAGCACTCAGTTGGCTGGCAAAGGAACTAGAACTAGGATATGACTTGTTTGGTGCATTCGCACACAGTCGCGAAAAGCAGACCGAAAACATGGCAGACTTTATAGCCAATATCTGTAAAAAACAAAACCTGCCCTGTGTAATAAATGGAAAAACTTACAAACCAAGAATACCGTACATCAATGGATCTCCCAGTATAATGTTACAACATTATTTAGAAAAACGAGGTATAAAAGTATATTTCGCTGATCCGTTAACCGAGGACGATCCAAACAACGAGTTGGGAACTCCCTGTAACGCCGTATGCGTCTTGGCGCACGATCCGTCGGTTAACTACACCAACGAATTACAAATACAAAGAATTGAATTGTATTTTTCCTTGAAAGAAGGATGCACAGTGATAGATCCATGGAGGAACTACAAGAATAAAAAGTTTGTGGTAATAACTTATGGTAAATCTTGATAAATAATTGTATGCAAAAGAGAACAAAAACACTTTATCAATTCGATGTAACCGATGCTGGGTTCATAGGCACAACTTCAGGAACCGGTGAAAGTAAAAGATACATAGTAACAATAGGGGCAACTGACCCTTTTGGCAATGCCGTACCGGCAGAGATGCAAGGAAACATAGAATTCACATCACCATCTGGAGCCTACAAGGCTTGTTGGGGAGAACTAGATACCGGATCATCACTTACAAAGAACAGTGATACAGAAAATTACTTCTCTTTAAAAACTTGGACTTCCGTCGATGAGGCCAAAGCGGCAATGTTGACCGATAGCGCCATCACTCAATTAAACAGAGCAGAGACTATACAATGGGCATTGACTGACAGCAACAAAGGATTAAAATACACAATAGATTTTGCAGACACAGGCACCTCCGTAGATGTCAAGACACAGAATAGAACACTCTGGGACGCCGGCAATTACCATAAGTTGGAAGGGTTCGTGCAAGTTACCAGCAACGACCATTTATTTTAAGTTCAGGCCATAAAAAAAGGGCGACACATTTCTGTACTGCCCTTTTTATACTCTAAATTTACGCTATTGATAGATTCACAGCACTAGGTCCTTTTGGACCGTCCTGTGTTTCAAACGTAACTGTGTCACCTTCATTCAACGAGTTAAGGCCTGCGGCCTCCACTGCTGAGATGTGTACGAAGACATCC
>Ga0075480_10002957_pt1 | contig 10921 bp, 9 predicted proteins | sample DEB08_DNA_7_FD_81590 | JGI IMG/M metagenome (GOLD analysis project Ga0075480, IMG submission 81590) | Aqueous microbial communities from the Delaware River and Bay under freshwater to marine salinity gradient to study organic matter... | ecosystem: Environmental > Aquatic > Marine > Coastal ... | reverse complement strand
CATGGCGATCTCCGCTGAGATCGAATCCGTGGGCGGTGACCTCAACGCCTTCACCACCAAAGAGCACACGTGCTACCACGCTCGGGTGCTCGACGAGCACCTCCCGCTCGCGCTGGACGTTGTTTGCGACGTGGTCCTCAACGCCACCTTGCACGATTCGGACATCGAGTCCGAGCGGGCGGTGATCTGCGAAGAGATCGCCATGTACGAAGACGATCCCGGTGACTTGGTACATGACGAATTCGCGCTCGCGATGTTCGGGGATTCACCCCTTGGTCGTCCCATCTTGGGAACGGTCGACACCATCACCGCGCTTCCGCGATCGGCTATCCGTCGCTTCTACCGCAAGGCTTACACCCCGGACACCATCGTCGTGTCCGTTGCCGGCAACGTCGACCACAACGCCGTGGTTCGCGACGTGCGTCGAATATTTGCCGAGCATCTCGACCCGAGTGCCGAGCCGGCGGCACCTCGACCGCAGAACCGACGGCGCTGGAAAGGGTCGCCGGTGCGAATCAGTTCCCGCCCCACCGAGCAGGCGCATTTGATGCTCGGCGCTCCAGGATTCATTCGAGGAGACCAACGCCGTTACGCGACTGCCGTTTTGAGCACGGCTCTCGGTGGCGGGATGAGCAGTCGACTCTTTCAAGAGGTCCGCGAGAAGCGCGGCCTGGCCTACTCGGTCTTCGCCTACGCCCAGGCGTTCGCCGATGCAGGGGTTTTCGGACTCTACGCCGGCTGCCTGCCCAGTAAGGCGGACACAGTCCTCGACGTGTGTCTCACCGAACTCGAAGCAGTGTCCCGCGAAGGACTCAGCGCCGAGGAGCTGCAGCGCGCCAAAGGCGCCGTGAAAGGCGGCATGGTGCTGGGCCAAGAAGACCCGGGTTCGCGGATGTCTCGTATTGCCAAGGCCGAACTCCACGGTGAGCCGGTCGAGGACATGGACACGCTGTTGTCGCGCATCGACGCCGTGTCACCTGCCGATGTGCACGAGGTGGCTCGGGAGTTGCTCGTTGGCCCCTTCACCCTCGCGGCGATCGGCCCATTCGACGAGACGCATACCTTCAACGCCCTCGGCTAATCGACTACGAACCGCCAGTCGACGGTCGTCACGGCTGTGGCTCCGGACCGAGAGGTCAGCAAGAGTTGGGTGTCGTCCACTGGTTCGACGGTGTCGACGATGTCGAAGGTCTCGGGGACGGCCGCAACTGCGTGGGCTGTGGCGAACGTCAGTTGATGTGATTCATCGAACGTCTGGAACGTGGTGACGCCTTGATCGGCCAGGAAATTGTCCAAGGCTGCTTCGCGGCCCATCGCGAAGAAGGAGCACACGTCTTCCACGCCGATTCGTCCCACATGGCGGCCGTTCCACGGTGACTGAGTACGTCCACCGTCGGATTGCCACAGCAGCGTCATCGGTAATGCCCGAATGTCCTTCAGCGCCAACCACACGTAGCCGTCGAACACCACCGCTGACCAGCCCAGGGGACCAGAGTCGGGATCGTTGACCAGCATCACGAGGTCCTCGTGTGCTTCCCCCGCGGGATAGCGGCTCAGGTCCAACGTGGAGCCGTCGGCCCGCGGCACGCTTGACAGATCGGTGAACGTGGCACCCACCTGAAGGATCTGGTGCTCACCGCGGGCAGGGTCGGAAAACACCGTGGGGTTCACCGACTGATACATCATCGGGCTGGTGCTCATGCGTCCCTGCCCTGTTGCCAGACTGGACAGATCCAAGGTCGGGTGCGTGCCGTAGTTCCAGGAACCTTCGAGTCCGGCCGTTTCGATGTGTTGGTAGAGAACGGTGTGTCCGGGCTTCAGATGCACCCGCTTGGTGACGTGGGCCTGGACATCCGACGCATCAATCGACAGCACGACGGAATCCGGGGCAGCGGCCTCGATGGTCCACGGGTTATTGCTGACTTCACCGTGCAGGGGGCCGTCCGGTTGCTCTCCGAAGGGAAGGCAGAAGAAGTCTCCCCTCAGGTGCGCAAGGATCGGATCGTGGTCGGCTGCCTCGGCGGGCTGCCACGGCGAGATCGAGTAGGGCGAAACCCAGCGATCGCCTAGCCGAAAACGCACGGGGGATATGTGGGCTCCGGTCAGCGTGATGTCGGCTTCGACGTCGTCGTTGTCGATGTGAACGCAGCGAGCGCCGTGGACTGACCGCAAAGACATCAATGGCCCTTCGGGTGGAGATCTGATGGTCGAACCGGACCCTAGTCGCCTCTGCACTACTTTCGGGGACATGAATGGCGAATCGAACGCGCCACTCGTGGTGATTAGTGGAGCTGCAGGAACCGGGAAGACGTCGCTCGCCCGGGCTTGTGCTCGGGCATTGTCCGCGGTGGTGATCGATCTGGACGAGGTGGCTGTCGAGGAAACCCAGGTGGCGATCGCATCCAGCCCGGACCCTACGAGTGCGCTCGCGAGCATCCGCGACCTTCGTTACGGGCAATTGCGGGAACTCGTCCGCGAGCAGCGTCGCTCGGGTGCCGCACCTGTCATCGCGGTGGCCCCCTTCACCCGGGAAGTTTCTTGCGCCGAGGACTGGACGACCTTCGTCCATGGCGTGGGGGGTGGGGAAGTGATGTTGGTCTGGATCCACCTCGATCCGGTCGAGCGATCGACGCGAATCCAGGGGCGGGGCGCTTTGCGTGATCGGAAACGGGAGGATCTCGGCGCGACCTTTGTGTCGCCGCCGGTACCGCACATCGACATCGACGGTGCCCTGGATCGGGAGCAGCAGGTGAACCTCATTTGGTCACGGTTTGATAACGGAAAACCCTGACGGCTATACCCGCTCGTCCATTCGGGCCTACGTTCCGTGATCACGAACGGCTGTGACAACGATTACCTTCGCTATGACAACGATTACCTAAGCGATCAATGACCGGGCACGGTGCGAACCCGAGCAAGGGGACAGGAGGGCACGTGGCGATCGTCATCGTGAATCCGAACCCTGTCTTCGATCGGACGATCGCGCTCGAGCGGCTGGTTCCGGGGTCGGTGATGCGTACCGAGTCGGTCGAGGTCACCGCAGGGGGCAAGGGCATCAATGTCGCCCGGGTATTGCGGTCGCTGGGAATCGAATCGTCACTCCTGGTCCCGGTTGGGCGAAGGGATCGCGAGCAGTACTCGGCGTTGCTGGACGCTGAAGGCGCGCAGGCTACGTACTTCGAGGTGAGTGGTCCGATCCGCGTCGCCAGCATCTATCGGGAGCACGCCGAGGATCGGGTGACGGTCGTGAACGATGCCGGATTCGCGCTGCCACCGCATGAATGGTCGCAGTTCGTCGACTTCGCGGCCTCGCGGGTCCATGCCCAGGACGTCGTTCTCGTGATGGGTTCGCTGCCGGCGGGTCTTCCTTCCGATGCCGCGGCCGCGCTGGTCGATGCACTGCATGCTCGGGGCGCGCAGGTACTTATCGATACCGCGCCCCGATGGCTCCAGTCCGCACTCCACCATGGCCCCGACGTTGTCGCACCCAACATCCACGAAGCCTTGGCCGCACTCGACGGGGCGGCGTCTTCGGTATTCGACGACAGTTCGATGTCCGACGAGGAGCACAGAGTCCAGGCGATCGAACTGTCGCGCAGGATCGCACGTGTAACGGGCCGGATCGCCTGTGTGACGGCGGGCTCCGCGGGGGTAGCCGTAACGACCACCGATGAGACGTGGTGGGTCGATGCGCCGAGCGTCGATGTGGTGAGTGCCGTGGGTGCGGGGGATTCATTCGTCGCCGGACTTGCGACCCGTTGGGCGGCGGATCTGAGTTCGGGTTCGAGTGTGAACTGGGAGCAGGCTGCTCGGTTCGGCGTCGCGTGTGCTGCAGCATCGTGCGAGGTGGTCAGAGCAGGTGGCGCGGATGTGGATCGGATCCGTGACTTGGACGTCGCAATCGCCTCGCCCGTGGTGGTCGCGGGAAGTGCTGCTGAGTCCGCGGGTGTAGGCCGGTGAAGAAGCCCATGAAGGTACGACTCTCCGACGTGGCCGCGGCCGCTGGTACGAGCACCAAGACGGCGTCTCGAGTCTTGAACGGGGACCCGCGGGTGGCTCCGGAAACTCGGGATCGGGTTCGTCTTGCAATGGTCGATCTGGGGTACCAGGTGGATGCCGTCGCACGGTCGCTGCGCACCGGGGTGGACGAGACGATCGCCGTTGTGGTCCCGACGATCGGTGACCCCTTCTTCGCCAGCATGATCGAGGAGATCGAGCGGGAAACCTACGAGGACGGCACGAAGTTGCTCGTCGCAACCAACTCGCGTGACCCTGAGGAGGAACAGCGCGTGATCCACGGTCTCCTGGCTCGAAGAGTGGCCGGGATCATCGTGACGCCTTACACAGCGGACTACTCGTTCCTGTCGACGGTCGCGACGCCGGTCGTCTTCTTGGACCGCCGGCCGGAGGGACCGAAAACAGGTGCCGTTATCGTCGAAGACGAGGCCTGGGGCTATCGAGCCACCGCGCACCTGCACTCGTACGGTCACACACGCATCGCCATTGTCACGGATCACTTGGAAGTCAAGACGTCGCAATTTCGTCTGGATGGGTATCGCCGAGCTCAGCGGGAATTCGGTCTCGAGGTCAATCCCGAGTGGGAATTGACGGGGTGCACGCGAGCCGAAGACGCCCATCAGGCGGTCGTGCAGTTGCTCGATTCACCAGACCAACCGACGGCGATCTTCAGTGCTCGATCCGAAACGACGGTGGGAGTGGTTCAGGCGCTGCACGAACTCGGTCGGACTGATGTTGCCCTCGTGTCCTTCGGTGACTTCTCGATGTCGTCGCTACTGAAGCCTGGCATCACCGCCATTGATCACAGTCCGGTCGGCTTGGCTCAGCTAGCGCTGGCCCGGCTGAGGCACCGGATGAACGGGGAGCAAGACGATTCCATGGACGACGTCATGAAGATGTCCCTCCTGCAACGTGGCTCGGGTGAGATTCCGGCACCCGATTTGGTCGGCTCGTCTCGTGCCTTTGACGCCACCGGGACAGTCGGGGGGTCGCGATGAGCCAGCAGGTCGTCCTGGGCGTGGACATCGGAACAACGACGACGAAGGCCGAGGCGTACACCCTTGAAGGGCGCTCCATCGCGTCGTCGCGTGCCACCACGGCGTGGTCCGTTGGTCGACACGGCGAAGCCGAGATGGACGTCGATCGCCTTACGGCCGACGTGACGCAGTTGCTCGACCAACTGGCCATCGACAGTGGTCCCGATACGTCGGTCCTGGCTATCGGCATCACCGGGTTGGCCGAGACGGGAGTGGTCATCGATGGGCGGCGCCAGCCGAAGCATGCGGCGATGGCGTGGTTTGACCAGCGGGGGGCGCAGCAACTCGAGGTGATGCCCAGGGATGTGCGCGAATCCTTCAGTGGGGTGACCGGACTGGCGCGCAAGGCAGAGTGCTCGCTGTCCAAATTACTGTGGTTGCGCGACGAGGGGCTCGGATTCGATGCGGCCGATCGGTGGCTCAACGCCCAAGAGTATGTCGCGATGCGTCTTACCGGTGAGGTCGCCACCGAGCCGTCTTTGGCGTCGCGCACCGGGTTGCTGGCCCAGGACTCACAAACACCGTGGGACGCAGCACTAGATCTCCTGGGTGTGGGTGATGCGTTCGTGCCCGAACGTGTCTCGGCGGGTACGCCATTCGGCACCGTTAGCGGCGATGGGCCGGAGAGGCTGCGAGGGGCAATCGTCTGTGTCGCGGGACACGACCACTTGGTCGGGGCTGTGGGCTCCGGAGCGTTAGGCGCAAACGAGTTGTTCAACTCATGCGGCACCGCGGATGTTCTCGTCCGCAGCGTGCCCTGGGCGCTAGATGACGCACAACGCGCGTCACTCGTCGCAGGTGGGTTATCGGCCGGACGACACGTCCTTGCAGACCGAAACGTGGTTCTCGGAGCCACCCGTTTCGGACTGGTGCTCGAACGTGTACTAACCATGCTGGGAGCTTCGGAACCCAGTCAGCGAGCCACACTCGTCGACGGGTGGACCGGAATCGACGAGGTGCACGAGAGAGTGTCCGTCTCGGAGCCACCGAACTGGGCCAATGAGGTCACGATCGGCTTGCACGACGCGTGCACACCTGAGCAGGTTGTGTCGGCTGCGATCAACTACGGCCTGGATGTGACACGGCCGCTTCTGGCCCTCATCGAAAGCGTCGTCGGTCCATCCGAGGAGGCGATCGCCGGAGGTGGCTGGTCGCAACTGTCCGGTGTTCGCCGTGCGAAGGCGACCCTCATGCCCGGACTGAGGCTCAGTTCGGCCGATCAGCCGGGAATCCGAGGAGCAGCTGTGCTCGCAGCGCTAAGCGCCGGCGTGAGGGATCAAGAGTTGACCCGTGAGGTGGCACACCAACTCACACCATCCATACAAAGGGAGATAGATCAGTGAAGACGTTGGCCGACATCGCCGACTCACAAGGAACATTCGCCATCATTGCGATGGATCAGCGCAACACGTTGCGACGGATGTTCGATGCCGTCGGCATCGAGCCGACAACCGAGGACATGGGCCAGGCAAAGGTCGATGTTGCGCGGTTCCTGTCGCCGAATGCAACCGGACTACTGCTGGATCCGGAATTCGGTGTTCCCGCGGTCCGAGCTGCGGGAGCCCTTGCGGACTCCTGTGGACTACTGGTTGCGGCCGAGCCCTCGGAACGCGGCTCTTTCAATGGCGAACCACGCGCGAGCCGCATCGAGGATCAAGGCGGTGCGTGGGTACTCGACATGGGTGGTGATGCGGTCAAGTTCCTAGTACAGGTCAACGCGCTACGCGTGGCCAAGGAAGGCGAACCCGATCTCGTCGAGGAAGTCCTCGATGTGGTGCGCGCGGTGGTCCAGGATTGCCGTGCTGCCGGAATTCCGAGTGTTATCGAGAACCTCGTCTATACGCTGCCCGGTGAAGACAAGCTCGAAGGTGAGCGCAAAGCAGAGGCGATCATCGAATCTGCAGCCGTGCTCTCCGAGATTGGTATGGATCTTCTCAAACTCGAGTATCCCGGCAGCCCTGAGGCGTGCCGTCGCCTAGCGGATCGCATCGATGTTCCCTGGGCTGTGCTGAGCGCCGGTGTCGATTTCGACGAGTTCACCGATGTGCTGAAAGTGTCCTGTGACGACGGTGGAGCATCGGGGTTCATCGCCGGACGCGCTTTGTGGAAGGAGTCCATCGGGATGACTGCCGCCGAGCGCGAGACGTTCTTCACAGAGGTGTCCGTGCCACGGCTCGAAGCGTGTCGCGCCGCCATCGACGGTCGGGCACGGCCGTGGACTGAAGCAGCGGTTTTGGGAAAGCGGGAGGTTTCGTAGGTATGGCGATATTGGAAGCTCGAGGCATTGTGCGGACCTACGGTCAGGTCGTCGCCCTCGATGAATGTGATTTCGATGTCGAGGCAGGTGAAGTCACGGCGCTCATCGGCGACAACGGAGCCGGGAAGAGCACACTCATCAAGATCCTGTCGGGAACCGAGCAAATGGAGGCCGGAGAGATCCGATTCATGGGTGAAGCGGTGTCGATGAGCAGTCCGGCAGTGGCCCGGGACCTAGGCATCGAGACGGTGTTCCAGGACCTCGCCCTGTGCCCTCATCTCGATCCCGTTCGCAACCTGTACCTCGGCCGCGAAGTGCGTAAGCGCGGTCTTATGGGCCTCCTGGGCTTCATGGACAACAAGGTAATGAAAACTGGCTCACAGGACGCGTTCTCCGATCTCGGCGCGACGGTCAAGGCTTTGAGCGTCCCGGTCGGTGACATGTCTGGTGGCCAAAAGCAGAGCGTCGCCGTGGCTCGTGCGGCCTCATGGGCGAACAAAATCATCTTCCTCGATGAGCCGACAGCAGCCCTGGGCGTCGTACAGACGCACAACGTCCTTGAACTCATCAAGCGGGTTCGAGACAAGGGCATCGGCGTCGTATTCATCTCGCACTCCATGCCGGAGGTCTTGAGTGTCGCGGATCGAGTTCAAGTGCTCCGGCGAGGGCGCCGGGTCGCGACCTTGAAGGCAGCGGATTCAACATTGGAGCAACTGGTCGGGGCAATGACCGGTGCCCTGGACGAGGAGGTCCGGTGAGTGCAACGCAGCGTGAGGCAGCGGCACAGGAGATCGTCGCTGAATCGAATCCTGGTTTGGTTAAGACCATCACAAGGGCGCAGGCAACCCAGATCGTTCTTGTCCTCATCGGTTTGTTCGTGCTGTTCTCGATCATCAATCCTGAGGCGTTCTTAAGCGTCTTCAACTTCCGCTCCATCATCGTCAACGCATCGATCTTCATCGTGCTGGGCGTGGGCGTGACGTTTGTGATCATCACGGCGGGCATCGATCTGTCCATCGGGTCGGTTTTGGTCTTCTCGAGCGTGATGTCGGCGCTCGTGATGGAGAGCCTGGGGACCGAAGGTTGGGCCATCGCCGCTGTCGGCGCGGTGGTCGCGGTCCTCGCGGGCGCGCTGTGGGGGCTTATCAACGGGCTCCTGGTCACCAGGGCCAAGGTCCCCGCCTTCATCGTGACGCTGGGCACTATGGGTATGGCGTTGGGAATCTCTCAGGTGATCACCGGGGGAATCGACCTATACAACGTCCCCGAAGTATTGGTGGACACGGTTGGCTTCGGCGATGTCTTTTGGGAGATTCCAACCCTGTCCGTGATCGCACTCGTGGTGGTCGTGATCGGTGGGATCGTCCTGCACAAGACGAAGTTTGGTCTTTACACCTATGCGCTTGGATCCAACCTCGAGGCGTGTAGACGAGTCGGCATCAAAGTCGACTACAACCTGACGTGGGTGTACATCGTCTCCGGTGTCTGCGCGGGAATAGGTGGCTACCTGAGCCTTGCGCTTTACCAGCAGACCACCATTGCCGGTAACTCGCTCACCAACCTTGCGGTCATCGCGGGTGTGGTGATCGGCGGCACAAGTTTGTTCGGTGGCGTCGGAACCATGTTCGGCACCGTCATCGGTCTGCTCATTCCTGTCACGTTGCGTCAGGGATTCGTGATTAGTGGTGTTCAAGCTTTCTGGCAAGAAGTTGTTGTCGGAATTTTCCTGATCGGCGCCGTCTACGTAGACGGTGTTAGGCGAGCGCGCGCGAGCCGAGGATCGGGAACCAAACCCAAACAGAAGGCCATCGGAGGTCTGAAGATTGGGTCTACAGAGAAAGAGGGAAATAGTGAGTAGGAAATCAACAAAAAGGGCCCTTGCTGGCGCGTTGAGCGTCGGCCTTCTCGGTGGCCTCGGTTTGGGTGTCGCACCCGGAGCCGCTGCCGCAGGAGAAGACATCACCTTCATTCAGGGTGTGAAGGGCGACGGCTTCTACATCACGATGGACTGTGGTGTGAACGCTGCTGCCAAGAAGGCCGGTGCGAAGGTCAAGACTGTTGGACCCGAGAAGTTCGATGCGACGCTCCAGAAGCCGATTCTGGACGCTGTCATCGCTTCGAAGCCCGACGCGATCCTGATTGCTCCGAACGACGTCAAGGCGATGCAAAAGCCGCTCGAAAAGGCCAAGAAGGCCGGCATCGAGGTCGTCCTGGTCGATACCACGGTCAACAACCCCAAGAAGGTCGCCGTGTCGGAGATTAGCTCGAACAACTACGCAGGTGGCGCAGCTGCGCTCAAGGCAGTCAAGCAGGCCGGCGTGACGGGCGGCAAGGTGATGGGCATCGGCGTGAAGCCGGGCATCAGCACCACCGACGCCCGTGACAAGGGCTTCCAGGATGCCGTGGCCAAGGACTCGAAGTTCGAGTTCATCGGCCAGGAGTACTCGCAGAACGAGCCAGTCATCGCTGCCCAGATCACCACGGCCGCTATCGCTGCCAACCCGGATCTGAAGGCGATCTTCGCGAGCAACCTGTTCTCCGCTCAGGGCGCCGCAACGGGCATCAAGCAGGCTGGCAAGGAAGGCGAGATCGTGGTCATCGGCTTCGATGCCGGTCCGGACCAGATCAAGGCCCTCAAGGACGGCACCGTCCAGGCCCTGATCGCCCAGAAGCCGTACAACATCGGCACCCAGGGTGTGACCCAAGCGCTCAATGCGATCAAGGGCAAGAAGAACACCGCCAAGATCACCACCGGATTCACGATTCTCACCCCGAAGAACGTGAACACCAACTTCGGCAAGAAGGCGGCCTACCGGTCGAAGTGCTAGTCGAAGGCACGTAAGGGGGCGGGGTCGACGGAACGGGTCGACCCCGCCCCACTCTTTTTTGCTATCAAAGGAATGTTTCGCGGTCCCCTAGGGTTCTCGTATGGATTCCTCAGTAACGCGAGTCGGAGTGGTCGGAGCGCGCGGGCGCATGGGAAGCGCCGTCGTCGATGCTGTCGACGCCGCTGATGGTCTGGAGTTGGCCGTGGCACTCGATCTGGGGGACTCGCTGGATCAACTCGAATCGTCCGGCTGTCAGGTGATCGTCGACTTCACTATCCCCGATGCGGTTATGGGAACGCTCGAATATGCCATTCCCCGTGGTATCCACTGTGTGGTGGGGACTACCGGCTTCGATGAGGACCGCATCGAGCAGCTACGCACATGGTGCGCAGGTGCACCAGGCGTGGGGGTCCTGATTGCCCCGAACTTCAGTATCGGTGCCGTGATGATGATGCATCTGTCGGCGTTGGCCGCTCCCTATTTCGAGTCCGTCGAAGTAATCGAACTTCATCACCCGGACAAGGTCGATGCGCCCTCGGGAACCGCCGGTCACACAGCGCGGGCCATTGCACAGGCTCGATCCGATGCGGGTGTTGCCCCTGGACCCGACGCCACGACGTCGTCCCTCGAGGGGGCGCGCGGCGCGCGGGTGGACGAGGTTCCCGTTCACTCGGTTCGGCTGCGCGGTCTGGTTGCGCACCAGGAGGTTCTTTTCGGTGGACCTGGGGAAACCCTGACGATCCGACACGACTCGCTGGACCGATCCTGCTTCATGCCCGGTG
>Ga0075480_10002953_pt1 | contig 10931 bp, 3 predicted proteins | sample DEB08_DNA_7_FD_81590 | JGI IMG/M metagenome (GOLD analysis project Ga0075480, IMG submission 81590) | Aqueous microbial communities from the Delaware River and Bay under freshwater to marine salinity gradient to study organic matter... | ecosystem: Environmental > Aquatic > Marine > Coastal ... | reverse complement strand
CTATAGGGCCTTGTACACCTGTATTACCAACAGCTCCCTGTACACCTTGAACACCGGTGTTACCAACAGGTCCTTGAACACCTTGTACACCTGTGTTACCTTGTGGGCCATCAACACCCTGAATACCTGTATTACCAACAACGCCTTGAGCTCCTGTGTTACCTTGTGGGCCTTGTACGCCTTGAATACCTGTATTACCTCTTGGTCCTTGTACTCCTGTACTACCTTGCGGGCCATCAACACCTTGAGCACCTGTATTACCAGCAGGGCCCTCTGCACCTGTTGGTCCTGTTGGTCCGACAACACCTTGAACACCTGTGTTACCCACAGGGCCCTCTGCACCTGTTGGTCCTGTTGGTCCTTGTGCACCGGTAGGTCCTTGTACACCTGAAGGGCCTTCTGGTCCTGTTGGTCCTGTTGGTCCTGGAGATCCTTGAGATCCTGTAGGTCCTACGGGTCCAGTTGGTCCTTGAGTTCCGGTTGGTCCTTGAGTTCCAGTTGATCCTACCGGCCCTGTTGGTCCTGAGGGCCCTCTTACTTGTCCTACATTATCCCAAACAGTGCCATCATACACCCACATATCACCAGTATTTTGGTCAATTACACCATTACCTGCGCTAGCACTTGGAAAAGCAGCGTTAAGGGTAGTTTGTGCATTTGAACCTACAGTTGCTACCGAACCTATAATTGTTACCGAAGTTCCATCTGCTCCTGTCGGTCCTTGAGGCCCTGTTGGTCCTGATGGTCCTTGAGTATCTAAAGATCCTCCGGAAACTCCTGTTCCACTAATATCAGGAGCATAGCTAGACGTGCTTGTCTGAAGCCTGTTCAGTTTATTCAAAAACTGTATTCTATATCTTATCCAGTAATATCGTGTCGCACTTCCTGGGTTTAAAATCTGATCTGTATAAGTGTCTCCTTTTGTATCTGCAATCTTTTTAGCGATATTGACACCCGATCCAGTGCTAGAGCTTCTCCATATTTCTACCGTATGAGTACTATCTTCGTAGTTACTTGCATTATCCCAATTAAGCTCAATACCGCCTCTATTGTTATTTGTGGCGGTAAGATTTTTTGGAGCAAAAGGAGTTACTTTTACTCTTCCAGGAGTTTCTGTGTTGTACTCAGCTACTAAATCCGAAGGAGCTGCTTCTATAACATAAGCAGAATCATTATGCTCTTTTGCAACAATATCTACTAAAAGATCATCTCGTACATTCAGAGTTTCTAATCTAAAAAGCTTTTTAGTCCAATTAAATTTGGGATAAGTGATTCCTATGATATTTCCTGCTAGCAGCATGTACCCCTTGGGAGCTACTGTAAGTGCAATCTCTAAGCCTGCTCGAGATTCATCCAAAACTTGTTTAATGTTCATTCGAGCATTAAAGTAGTTTGAAATTCCAGGAGCTTCATAAGTGCCTTGACGAGGAATACCCTTGTCTTGCTTTTTGTAGGTTGAGTTATAGAACGCTATTGAACGTGGTTCAAAGTTGTTAGAAGGATCAATAATTTGAGCATTAACAGAGTTAAAAGTCTTACTGATTCCTTTATCAGAGATTTTTATATCGCCTACAATTGAATCTTCAGTAATTATTTCATCGGAACTAAAGTCTGCTATTGCTTTTGATTTTGTTCGTTGGTCTAAAAAATATTTACCATTTGCGAAACGTAGTATGCCATTAAACTGACGAAGCAAGCTATTGGTATTATCAAACAAAGATTGAGAAGTATCAATAGTAATATTTGTTTGATGACGAGTAGCGTATCTTTGGTCGGAGTTGTCCCACCCTACATACTTCCAGTATTTTACATCGTCAGAATCATACAATGAATATCCGCTAACTACGTTACCATTAGAGATTTGTTTTACAAAAGGATTGCCTATATTTGTCGACAGCGAAGTGTTTATGGCTACATCGGTAGTAGTGCCTTCTTTTCGTAAGTTAACTGTATGAGAGGCAGCATCTGTGGATGTAGGTGGGATTGATGAAGTTCCTGCCGTATCTATTACATCCCAATATCCTTTATCTGTCCATACTATTTCATTCAAGGCGTAAGAAGTATAATTATTCCATTTACGTCCCAGTTTTCCTACACAATCTATAAAACGTACTTGCTTATAATTAGTACTATTATAAGTAACAGTGTTTATTTCTTCTACTGTGCCTTTCCAAAGCAAGTCTCCGGTTTCAGGGTATCTATACACATCACCTTTTGTTAAAGAAACGCCGGAAGCAAACATTAAAGTTACGTCAGATTGAGTATCACAAGCACGAGCAACTTCTTTAAAGGATGCAAGATCTAAGTCTTTTTCTATATCTAAGCCCTTGCCGTAGCGAGTACTAGTTAGATAATCTAGTAACTGCATTGCTGGATTTGTAGTTACACGTAAATCTCCAAACTGCTCAACATCTAAATGACTGCCTTGTACGCCATACTTATACTTTGCATTTGATATTGTTATTGCATTTGGAATTTGCTTGCTTAAAGATAAGATATTGTTTGTGTCGCAGAAAGTACGAAGAGCCGTAGTAGTAGGCATTCTAATTGCGCCATTAAAATTATTTTGATCTACTTCAGTTATCTTTATATTTAAGCCTTCCGTATCTGTTGGATCAACAGTATCGGAAGAATTTTGATAAATCATAGCGCGACTAGTTATAGAGGAACCAGTAGATGAGACTGTACTCGTACCTGTGGCATTACGGCCTGGAAGACCAAAAAGGCTTTCAAACGCAGAAGAAATGCCCGTGAATACATACTCCATCGTACTGTCGTCCAAGTCTCCCATACGTAGACTTGTAGTAGTATTAAACGAGTTCGCAGACAGAGTAACAGTTACTAATTGATTAGTCTCTTTTGCTACTTTAAGAACATTTTGAGCAAATACTGAAAGAGAAGAAAAATCAATTTTGTATTCGTAGTGATATCTAGTTACAGGTTGGGTATTTGACTCGTCAGGCTCTCCATAACCATCATCACTCCAAACAATTTCATACTCAGTTGTATGAGTAAGAGTTCGAGTAAGAGTAAAAGTTTTATTTGAAAAATTACTTCCATCTATAACGAAGCCGCCTACAGCAAGCTCATCCGTAGGAGCTACTGGCGCAGTAGGATCGTTTGAGTATTCAGGAGATATAAATACTAAGCTATCAGAGCCTTTTGTTACAGTAAACTTTCCTAAACTTTGATCTGTATTTATAGCTTGTTCGGTAGATGCAGTATTGCACTTAAATCGCATTCTAACTTCATAAGCACCTGTAGGATTAATGAAAGACCACTTATCAATAATTTGGGCAGTTCCACCGCTTGTACTACCATCAGATAAAGTTATACTTACAGTGTCTCCTAGTTTAAAGTTTGCCGCGTTTCCTTGAGCAATTCTATAAGAGCCGTCGTAGTTAAAGCAGTTAACAAACTTACCTCTAACAACAAAAGATAAATCAGGAGACCTTTCATCTTCTGCAGTAATTCCGTCTCGTGTAACTACATACGCCGTATCAAGAAGCTTATGGTTAGCGCTCCAGTAAGTAGTCGTGTCGTCTTTGTAGTATCTTTGCTGAACTAAAAAATCTTCTGAGTTTGCAATACTTAATAAAGTTTGATCCGCTTGTTGATCTTCTTTACCTGTATGAACGGTTAGCTGAATATTTTTTGCTAAAGGCCAACGAAAACTTTGACCGTGAAGTACTCCTCCACCTGCTGCTGTACTTGCATTCGTAAAGCTGTTATTTCTAGCGTATAGACGAGCAGGTTCAAAAATGGTATTTGGATCTCTCCACACATCTGGGAGTTCTTCAAAGTCTTCTACTGTTCCGTAATTTTCGGGCTCTAATAAATTACCTGTGTATAAATTTTGACCGGCTAAAACAGTGCCGCGATCCATTCTTCCAATACAAGGAATATCTTCTCCGCTTCCTTGTCTTACATCACTATCTGCTTTATCTCTACATATTAAACCTTTGTCCTCCATGTAGATATCATAAACACCGCCAATTGGTCCTTCGCAAAGAACTTGTGCTTGAAATAAGTCTGTTCTACCTTCAGCAATATTATTATCTGGATTATTATCTTGTGTAATAACTACGTCTGCAAAAACAGGAATAGGATCTACTTTTTGAACTCCGTAAACTAGAGGAATATGTCTTGCATCAAGGTTTAAGGAAAGATCAAGTTCACGAGTTAACTCATACTTTTCTTCTTTAAGTTTCTTGCCTCCAAGAAATCCTGCAAGGCCTCCTCGTTTTACTGTTTTATACTTTACACCAATATCAGTATAGCTTGCGATAACATTTAATGAAGAATCCGCGTGCATAAAACCTAAGTCTTGAATATATTCAGGTCGAATTGCAGAATCTTCGTTTGAAATACCCGAGCTATCTAATCCTCGGTGAAATTCATCAGAAGTTATTCTGCCATTTACACGTACAAAGTCTCCCCAGTGACTGGTAAGAGACCAAGTAATAGTAGAACCGCCTTGAACTTTTTCGTTTAGTATACCTTTTGCAATAATACCTTTAAAAAGTAGTACTGGAGTACCTATTCGTATACCCGTTGCAGGATTTGCAAAAACTCTGTAAATAGTTACACTTCTATTAATATAGTTATCAAAACTTACAGGCGAAAAAACTGTCTCAGTACCAGAGTTATCAATTCCCCCAGATACTAAAGCGTCTACTTCAGAGGAATCGAACCGAATATCATAAGATACAGACGAATTTGCTGCAATAGCTGCACTCTCAAGGCTTGTAATATCTACTTTTGTTCCATCACCATACAAAGAGTCAATTCTTACTCTAAAAGTTGTTGCAGGATTTGCATTTCTTTCCGTAAATAAAACAGTGTCTCCGGGATAAAAACCAGATTTAAATAAATCAAAATCTACAGTAAGAGTACCTGTGCTATCTGCAGCAATAGAACTATTTGTAACAGATACCGCATTTGCTTGCTTTCCTAGCTTTGTAGCAGATAGTGTTAGTGAAAGACTAGTGGCTTTTGCTTCTACAGTCTCCGGCACTTTTCCTACTTTTAACAAACCTCCTGGAGTATAAGTTTGTGGGTTATAATCAGAATGATTCTCGTCGTGCTCCGGGTCGTACTCTACTGCATAAGGTGCATCGGTTAAGTACACATAGTCTGTGGCCTTCTCTGCCTCTTTTGCGAGTTGAGAAGGTTTTTCAAACTTGACTAAATGATAAACCAATAAAGGATCATTATTAGCGAGAGCAGTTTTTATATTGTTAGATATATTTCGTAAAGCCATTTATGAAAGTGTCTCTTCTAATTTTACAGAAAAAGTGTAAAGTCCTTGTGCGTTAATGCTATATTGAATGTCTGATCCCGGAACTACTACTCTCATTCGAGGAGTTCCGAAACTGACTTGTTCTGTGCCTGCTTTTGTTGTATCAATTTTTCGCTGAAGAGGAGGTGTTATTTGAAGTGTAGTACTACTTATTTTTGTTACTTTATATGTTTTTACATGGGTATCATCATTTGGATCAGTAACAAAAAACATATCTCCTACATTAATATTTGTTACATTGTTTAATGCAATACTGACAGCACCTGCTTCTGCTGTAGAAGAGACCTCTTTAGTTCCTGCACTTGTGTTTCCATACTGCGGTAACTCTACAAAAAATGCTTCAAGACTTGCTTGTCTTTGTAACAAGAAAGGATAAACTATATCAAACTCTGCTTTTGTAAGCGAGTTGTACTTTATATCTACCATAAACTTTTGATACTTGTTTATGCTACGAAAAGCAAGTCCTGAGTTTGAGCGATTCATTACAACAGGTTGTTGAGACGTAACGGTTACAGAAGAAAAGCCAGGGCCGTAAGAGCCTGACGTATCCTGCCCAGCATCATTTATTCTATTATTTGGATCTGGTAAAGTATTCTGAACTGCCATTATAGCTCCGCTACGTTAATGTTCTCTAAGAACGCATCGCCTTGTGCGTTTGCCGCATCTCGAATCATACTAATAATATTACCGCGCTGATTCATAAGTACGTCTTCAACGCCTGCCGCATCTACTGCTGAAATATTAATTGTTGCATTTACTGGAGTACCCTGCTGAACATCGTCATTTGGAACAATACGGCCAGGTCTTTCAGGTACAAATAATTCTGGTCCCTGCTCTCCTACCATAAACGCTGTATTTCCGCCTTCTGCTCGATTCTTGTAACCTGCAAATGCCGGAGTAAAGTTTTCTGGTCCGCCTTGTCCTCTGGCCCCTCGGAAGTATGCTAGCTCTCCTGCGCCTCCTTGTGATTTTGCAAGGTCACTTGAGGAACTTCTTTGCCCTACGCTTACAGAGGAAGGTTGTCCTGGCAATGATGAAGCACCTCCTTGGTATGTCATTCCTGAAATAACTGCTATTTGGGCGGCACCCATTGCACCAATCAAACCTGCCATGATAAAGTTTAATGGAGTAGGTAGTGTTAAAGCTTGAGCAATACCTGCCGCAGTTGACATAACTGCCTGTGCCATTTTCATCTTCTTGTCGGTTTCAAAAGCCTTCTTCTTGACCTGCTCTTTCTTTGCTTCCATTTGCTGAATTCGTTTCTGGCTTGCAGCAGATTTTCCGTCTCTCTTCTTTTCTGCTTCTATCATACGATCAATTGCTGCAACTTCTGCATCAGATTGAGCTTTAAGAACGGAAGCAAGGCCTCCGATTATATTTGCTGCTGCTGAAAAACCTGCCGCTATCTTTTCTGAAGTCTTTGCAGCTTTGTCCCCCATTATTTCCATTGCAGAAGTCACCGAGGTAAGCATAATAGCGCTTAAGTTTCCTAAAGCAGCTGCAAGCTTGCCTTCTGGTCCTAACTCTGCTAATGCCGCAGACATTGAAGTCATTGTGTCGGCAACCATGTTAATTGCTGCAGTTTTTACTTTTGCTTGCGCGGCAATCATTGCCTGTCCAGCAGCTTCTGCCGCTGCAGTAGCGTCTGCGGCGGCTTGCTGTGCTGCTTCAAAATCACTTTGTGAGCCTTCTCCATCTCTAAAGGCCTGCTCAGCAGCCATTAACTCGCCTCTTAGTCGAGTTCTTTCTGCTATTTTTTCATTGTAGTTTTGCTCTGCTACTGATGCTACTTCCGTAACACGAGCCATTTCTTGCATAGAAGCCGCATTTGACACAACTGCCGACATGCCAAACCCTTCAGTAGGCATAGCTGCCATACCTGAATCTGACTCTGTTACTCCTGAAGCTATAGCTGCTGTTACGCCTAGTTGTGCGTCTCCTACTCTTAGCTCAGCCATTTGTCGAGTAATAAGTAGTTGCTGGTCTAAAAGTGCAAGTACTTCTGCTTGTTTTTGAGCACTTACTTCATTTGCTGTCATTTCTAAAATTAACAGCTCTCTTTGAAGCTTTGCTTTTTGCAGAGTAAGTTCTAGGTCTATTTTTGCAGCTTTTACCTGTTGCTTTGCCGCATCTACACTTAATTTAAACTCATCTTTTGGAGTTAGTTTTGCTCCTAAAGAAGCCATACGCTTAGTGATTGCTGCAGTTTTTGTTACCATTGACAAGCGTTGCTTTTCTATATTATTCTGCTGCTCAATTAAACGAAGCATTTCTACTTCTTCACGCTTTCTTAAAAGTATAGGGGACACTAACTGTGTTTCAAGTTTTGTACGCTCTTTTACAAGACCATTGTATACTTCTGAGTTTTCAAAGTCCTCGCCTTTTTGGTTTGCCAGTGTTCTAGCCGCATCTATTTGTTGATTGACTAAGGCTATTTGATCTGTTAACAGCTCGTTTTGAGTACGAGTAGCTAAAGTTTGTCCTCCTGTTATACCTTTAACAGCTTCTTTTACACCTTTTAATTGAACTTTTTGTCTTTCAATAGAGTCTGTTAGTTTATTAATATTGTCTCGAGCATCATTTATAAACTTAATAAACCTTCTTAGACCTTCTTCTCCGTCTTTAAACTCATCAGATATATTTAAGCCATCTAGCTCTTTTCTTAATTCTTCTAACAGTTTTTTTGCTTCAACAGCTTCGTCACTAAATCTTTCTGTTGCTTGGAATCCGTTTAATAAACTAGGAGGAATTCTTACTGTTTCTTGCGACTTATTTGTTAATTCTTCAAATTGATTAAGCAAGTTTTGTGCCGCGTCTTCTTCTTCTTGAAATAGTGATTTTGTTTTTTGTTGTCTTTTATTAATTACAGAGTTGAAACTTGCTACAACATCATTTATTCCTTTAAATGACGCCCGGACAGCATTTGGATATCGTTGTATTAATTCTAATTCTACAAGGAAGTCCTCATATGAAAGAGTGCCTGCATCTAATCTTTTTTGTAATCCTTCTAATTGAGTATAGGTTTTTGCCATTATATCTAGGTTAAAGGCGCTTTCTTTTTGAGATTCCGCAACTTTTCTCTGAATTCTTAATTGAAGCAATGCACCTCGCAAAACATCTCTTGCAGATTTTTCTTCAGCTTGTTTCGTTTTCTCTGCTAAAGTCGCTTCGTTTGTTTCAATTTCTAAACGTTTGGTCTTTAAGTCTACAATTTGCTTTTCTACAAGAGCAATCTCTGCCGCGATACCTCTATATCTATTTGCAGGCTCATTTAAGGTTTTTAATAGTGTTTCTCTTGCTTCTAAGGTTTGATTTACAGTTATTAATTCTTTTTGCTCTTCAATAGTAGTTTCTACTAAATCATTGACATTTGCTTGTGCTACTTCTCGAATTTTACCAGATATTTGATCTAATACTCCTGCGAAAGCAATATAGCTTTCCGCAGTTCTTTTACCGCCTTCAGCGGTGCTAGACTGAAATCGTGCTTGTATTTCTGCAAACTGCTCAAAAGACTCCACTGCTTCGTCAATTCTTTTCTTTACTAAGTCTTCTGGAAAAAACTTGTCTTTGATTATACCGTACAGTATTGTAACTGCAGAAACTATTAATCCAATGTAAGGAAGTGCAGTAAACAAAGCCGCGCCAAAAGCTTTTGCTCCTGTGCCTGCAACTTTAAATGCCGGGCCCAATTTTGATACGGAAGCTCTTAAACCTTTTTTACCTTTAGTAGATTCTTGAGTTTTCTTAGTGTCTAAATCGAATTGTTCGCCTAGATTTTTCATTGTTCCTTTAAAATCTAAAGCAGAGGCTGAACCAATTGCATTTGCAGCTGCTTGTTGTCGAGTTGCTTCTGTTTGTGCTTGTTGCAGTTGTGGAAGTATTTCTAACTGGTTACGAACTCCAGCGATTTCATCTGCTGTTTTTGCGTACGCTTTTGTGCCTTCTTCAGATTTGTTCAGTTCTCGAGTTAGGGCACCAAGCTTTCCTGTCAAACTTGCATTTGCAGTATCAAAATCTTTTGCTGTTGCAGTGCCTTCTTGAAGAGCGCCTACAAGCTTTGAAAACTTTGGAGGAAGTTTTGCACTATCTGTAGCGACTTTTGCAAGTTCTAGGCGTGTGCCCAACAAACTTTGAGCCGACTCGGCAGAAGCTTCCGCCATACGGAATAGTCCAGGAGCAACACCTCTAGTAACACTGAGACCTAAAGTTGTGGCTACTGCTGTTAAAGATCCTAAATTTCTTGAAGCAAAACTAACAGCATCTGTAAATCCTAAGAAATCAGATGTAAAATTAATTAAATTTTTCTGTAAATCTGCAAGAGCAGCTGCCAGCTTATCATAAGGATTAGCGTCTACTCCCTGACTTAAATCTTGGAATTTTTCTAACCCTTGTTCAATGGTTGCATTTAAAAATGCCTGTCGTCTATCAAACTGCGTTAAGTTTCCTTCAGCAATTCCTAATCTGTCAGCATATTGCTGTACTGCGTCGTCTAAACGCACCATAATTCCAAGTTCGTCCAGAATTTCTGGTTCTAGTTTTGCAGTACCTCTTACGAGACGATCAAGGGCATCACTCATATCTCTACCAAGTGCGAGAGAGGCTCCTTTTGCTACTCTAGTTAAGTCTTGTAGTTGATCGGATCTAAAACCTGAAGAAACTGCGAGCGCGGTTGATCGCATAGCTTGTTCAGATGAAATTGCATTACCTGTTATTTCTTTTAAGCCTTTTGCAATATTAGGAAGATTTTGCCCTGCAGCAGCTCCTACAAGACGCAAGCCTTGCTCTAGCTGCTCAATTTGAGCGGCTCTACGTAAGGCATTAAATGCAGCAGTAGCAGCAAAAACATTAGAAGCAAGAATAGCATAAGCACTTACAAGGCCGCTGCTACCTGTCATCGAGTTTCGCATTTTACTAAATGCTTTAGTGCTATTAGCAGTAGCGCCTATAACGCCTTTTTCGCCTCGATTATAGCGGTCTCTTGATTTGCGAGTTTTATCAGTAGCTTTGCCTAAGTCTTCCGTTGCTTTTGCCGCTTGTTTTGACTTTTTCGCAACAACGTCTAGAGATCCGTCGTCCCCAACTCGAATAGTTAACTTAACTTCGTTTGCTGCCACCAGACTTTCTCTTTAGCTTATCGTATTCTTTCTTCAATTGATCTGAAGATTTTTTGATAGCTCTTGAGTCTAACCAACTCAATATCTCTAAAAAATACTCTTTATCTTCTATTCCATGAACTTGTACATAGTGACTTAAGTTTGTATAATCTTTTCCTATGTATCCGATCTCTGGAAATACTCTGTCCCCTAACGAGTTAAACGTTGAAACAGCACACATCATAATTTCAGGAAGATCCTCCCAGTCGGGAGGTATTTCCTCCTCAACAGGTTCTTTACCTAATTGTTCCATCATATCCAGGTATCTATCCCTGGTCATTCCTGAATCACTACTCTGAAATAGTTTTTCCAGTCTTTTTAGTGCTTGGTCTTTCTGTTCCTGTACGAAAATTGTCTAAATCAAAGACTACCTCATTGAGCCATGTATCAAATTCTGATGAGTTTGTAACAAGCACTTCTGCATTGTCTTTTGAAAATTCTACTTCTGCTTTTGGATCTTGTCCTTCTGTATTAAT
>Ga0075480_10002949_pt1 | contig 10939 bp, 12 predicted proteins | sample DEB08_DNA_7_FD_81590 | JGI IMG/M metagenome (GOLD analysis project Ga0075480, IMG submission 81590) | Aqueous microbial communities from the Delaware River and Bay under freshwater to marine salinity gradient to study organic matter... | ecosystem: Environmental > Aquatic > Marine > Coastal ... | reverse complement strand
TGTACACAATTTTTTCAAATAAAGTGTAATTATTTCTTATTTTTTCTATTTGTCTTGTTTCAGTATCAAGTATATGAAAATATTTTGGATCATGCGCATCTGACCAATAAAATTCCATAGGGTTACCAAGGTACCATATATTGTCTTTTTTAGATGCTGTATGATAATGTCCTGATAATACTTGTTCGAATTTTTTAAACAATGTAGGATCCATACCGCTATGAGCCATTATGCCTCTACCAATTTCAAAGTTAGCCAATTCAAGGTGTGCACCTAACCAATCAGCTTTGCAGTCTCTTATAAAGTTCATAGATTGTTCATAGTTATCTGCGCATATCCACGGAAGAAGACCCATACTTAATGATCCGTATTGCATAACAGTTGGCTCCATAACAATATGGATTTCATTCATATAATGTCCTAGACATTCTTTTAACGCATTAAGTTCATTTGTATTTTTATAATAAGTATCGTGATTCCCTGGTATAATATCCATTGTCATATTATGTTTTCTTAATTGATCTAGAAACACTCTTCTATTCTGATTAAGAGCTTTAAAATTTACAAACTTACGATGATCATAATAATCACCTAAATGTACTATTTGTTTTATACCATGCTTTTCACACTCTGGAAAAAATATATTTGTATAAAAATCTTCAGCATTATCTAAAAAAACTTCAGATGAATTTCTAATACCGCAATGTGTATCAGTCAATATAGCTATTTTCATTACATAAACTCACTTAAATCTGAATCCGCTATTTTAATTTTGCGTTTCTTTTTTTCTTTTTTAACTATTTCTTTAATTTCTTGATCTGTAGTTCGTACTCTTTGGATTCTATCTCTTAATGTATCTACAAAATGTGTAGCTGTATCAGTGGCCACACCTTCTGTTCCTACATCAATAAAGCTATCGATACCAGATTTAGTTAAATACTTCATTTTTATTTCTTGTTGTTTTTTTTCTTTTGTTATTCTTCTCAAGAAAGCGTACCAAGTAATTTGTGTAAAGTATGCAAAAGCATTTGGTTTACCAGTTCTTGTTGCTGCTTCTAAGTTATAGTTTCCAATTGCTTTTAAACAATTTTCAACTGCATCCATTACCATTTCTTCTCTATACGTATATCTTATAAAGTTTGCTTTGTGTGATAAACCTTCTGCTATTCTAAGAAAACATTGAGCTATATAATCTGGTACTGTAGGAATCTTTTTGTCATTTTCTCTGGCTTCATTTGCTTTCTTAACATATTCAACTACAGCAGTGGAGAAATCAGAATTATTGACATAATGTATACTTTTTTTACGAGTCATAGTTCAAACCTTTATTTTATAGTATTATTATACACTAGTTTTTACTAAAAGTACATATTTAAATATTTCTCTTAGTGTTAAAAATAACTGTGTACAAGTGTGAAAAAGCATGATATAATAAAAGAGTGTATTGGGGAGAGAGGGGTATACCCTATTAATGGAAAGTATTTCTAGGTTTAAATTTAATTATTTTATTACTATCATCAGAATCTGAAACATAATCTTCTTCAACTGCACCATATTTTCTAATTAAAAAGTCATCCATCTCATCGTCTGTCAAATCTCTTAATTCATTTTGTATTTCATCTAAATTAGCATATATTTTTTTTCCCATACCACTGTTTTTAGATTCTTTAGTTATACTATTTAAACATCTTTTATAATGTTTTAATATATTTTTAGATGGATTCGTAGTTACAATTATATGAGAAGAATTTAAAGTTTGCATAGATTCCGGATCATCTTGAAATGACATCCAAGGTCTAAAAGCAAAGAATCTCCAACCTCTTTGATAGTCTTCAACTGAAACAACCTTTAAAGCTTTTTTTATAAGAACGTCGCCGGATTCATCGCCAGTATCCCATTCAACAACTTCACATATTATTTCATCATTATTAGTAAGTTTAAATTGTTTTATAGTCATAGATCTACTCTATAAGTTTTATGATTAAATTTTTCTCTTCCGTATATTCTAAGTCTTTCATCAGCATGTAATATGCCAAAATTCTTTTTAGACTTCCAAGTTATATCATCAATGATATCATAAAGTGCTGTACTTTTGCCATCATCTGTTTTTCTTAAACCTCTTCCTATGCTTTGCAATACTCTTATCTGAGATTTAGACGGAGATGCAAAGACAATATTATGTAGGTTCCTAATATTTATACCCGTACTAAATGTACCTAGCGATGCCACCGTAATCGAATCTTTCTGTTTTTCTACTATAGCTCTTATAGCTTCTCTATCCGTAGCAGCAGTTTCACCAGATACAAAAAAAACTTTGCGTGTTTCATCTACTCCATCTTTTATTAACTTGTAAAGAGGTTTGCCGTGCTTTTCTACGTAGTTATATAAAAGCAATGTATTACCTTTAAGATCAAGTGTTAAGTTTTTTATAAATGAATTACGCTTACTGTTTGTAACTATAAATTCTAATTCTTCTTGATATGTTTTTTTACCAAAATCTTTTTTAACTTGTTCACTATAATTTAATATGATTCTTTTAATTGCTAATTTTGCAAGAGTGTCATTATCTTGTAAAGCTCTTGTGCTTGTAACTCTATAAACTTTTCCAAACAATCCTTGTAATACTAACTCGTGTGTAAGTGCACCATCTAACGTTCCGGTCGTGCCAAATCTATATTCAGCTTCAGTACATTTATTCATTATAGTTGTTAATGATTTTGACTTAAATCCATGACACTCATCGCCAAATACGTTACCAAACCGATGAAACCAATCATGCTGAAATCTATATATAGATTGCCATGTGCTGATAATAACTCTTTTAGTTGTATTTTTATCTTTACCTGAATATATTCTGTGACAATTTTTTTCTACGTCATAACCATAAGTTTTAAAATCATTATACATTTGTTCAACTAAAGAAGTAGTTGGTACTATTATAAGAACATCTTTTTCGAAAGATGATAGTAAGTATCTCATAAGAACATATATTATTAATGATTTGCCAGAACCTGTTGGTGATAAAAGAATAGCATTCTTTCTTTGTATTCCTGTGCATACTGCATCAAATTGATAATCTCTTATTTTAAAAGGTAAATTTAACGCATCAATAAATTTCATCATAAAATCCGGATTAATTTTATTACCTTCATTAGGACTACCGTATTCTGATTCTTCTATATCAATTTCGTATTCTCTGCTCTCAGCAAAAGAAAGTATTTGTGGAAATAGTCCTGCAGATATTTCACCAGTAATTTGATTATATAATCTTATTTTACCGTCCCACAACCTATTGCGATATGCCGGCATAAACTTATAACCAGGCACATAGAAAGAAAAGAATTCTCTAAGTTCTGCTCCTACGCCTCTATCGCAGTCAACCTTTAAGATTGAATGATTTAATTTCCTGACTCGAATTGTTTCCATTTAATTATATTTGATATCGTTTGATGACGCCATTTTAAGTTGTCAATAATTTCTGTTAATGTTTCTATTACTGTTTTCCAATATTGTATTTTTTCTTCTGATTTTTGTATTTCTGGATCACTGTCATAATAATATTCCATTTCGCCTTTTAGTACCTTTAATCCATCAAACGGATCAGGCACCCAACCTTTTTCTTTTATTGTTTCTTGATCCATCTTTCCATTATAATATAACCATTTATCTTTTAATAAACGCTTTTGATCGTATTCAGCCCGTCTTAATTCTAATTTAGCTGTTGACCACATTTGTATATATTTTGCATGTAATATTGGGGTTTGACGAGAAGTATCGTCGAGTTGATTATTATTAATAATACAGTCTGTTTGCCACATTTCGTGGACTTTTTTCAAATCAATCATTATGTCTCCAATAATATATATTAACCAGTTACGCTACCAGTTACATCAAATGAATCTGTAATTGCACCTGTTGTTGAATTAAATATTTTAATATCAAAATATGTAAATCTAAAAGATGCACCAAATGTTAAGAACGATTCAGCTCCGCTTGTCGCTTGAAACTGTATATCAGTCAATGCTACTGGTATACTATCTCTATATGTTATTTGTGCTACAGCGTTGTTTGCACTATTTAATATCGATAACGTAATATCTGATTGTGAAGGTGGACGCTGCGTAGCATTTTTAAATCTGTCTAAAGGTGTTACATTATCTTGATCAAGTATTCTTCTCATCCAATTATGCATTTCAATATAAGACTTCATATCTTCATCTAAAATAATATTTGCTAGCATTTCGTTGTAAGTTAACTTATCACCTATAAATGGTATAGCTGCAATTTTCTTATATCCAATATCTGCGCTGTTCATAATAACACCAGCATGAGTAAAATCCTGGCAAAAGAATTCTAAATTCGGATAATTTTTTCTATCTATAACTAGCTTAAACCCAGTAGGTTGTAGATAATTGAAGTTAGTGGTTAATGCCATCTTTACACCTACAGTTTATTCCACCACAACTTCCTTTTATTGGTCTCTTAAGCATAGATGCTAGTGACAAGCTTGAAGCTATGAATGACATGAATACAAATAATGTTACTAAAAATATTTCCATAATACTATTTATATAAAAAAAAGAGGGACTTGCGCCCCTCTTTTGATATTATAGTACTAAGACTTAAGCACCTAGAATATTGTCAACTCTGAATATTCTGTAGTACTGGTTAGTCTTAACAGCTGCTAGGCCATCAGCAGGTGTTGCACCTACAAATGGGTTTGATACCATTCCATATCTGGTTTTAAAACCAATTTTTGGCTGGAATGTATCCTCACCAACAGCACGTACCATTGTTAATGGAACGTATGGGCAATAGAATATACCAGCGTCATATGGATTAGTTCCCTTATAACCAACTGTTACATAGTTTGCACTTGCATACGGGTCAATGTATACTCTTGTTCTACCGTTTAAAACACCAGCAAAAGTATTACCTGTGTCATCAACATTTAAGTTTGTTGATAATGCAGGTGTATAGTCTAACATACCAGCTGCAGCTAATGCAGATGCTACATCAGATGAACATATGAGGAAGTTTCCTTTACCTCTACGTGTCTCGATTGCAATCTGATTACATTCTCTTTCGATCTGTAATATTAGTCCTTTAAACTTTTCTACTGACCATCTGCCATCTGCATCTGTCTGTACGTTAAAGATACCATTAATTGCAGTGTTTGATTGTAGAGCACCAGTTTTAGCTTGAGAGTTAATAGTTCTGATAACTTCTCTATTGATTTCAGCTAAGATTTCTGTTGACAAGATGTTTGCCAATTCTGTCTCAGCGTCAAGACCGTGAATTGCTTTAAGGTCTTGAGCTAGTTCTAAGCTGTATTCAGCTTTTAGAGCTCTTGACTTAGCAGTCACAGTTGCTTTTTCAATAGTGAATCCCATCTCTCTGAATGAAGACTCTCCAGTTGAACCTAACTTTTCAGCTTCGCCTGTTGTCATACCACCAGCTGCAAGAGATGTAAGACGCTGATCGTCAATTGTATTATCAGAATCGGTATCGGTAATACCGTTAAGGCCTGATGCGTTATCAGAATCGTGAGTACCAGCACTGTCACCAGAAAACTGAGTCTCAGCTTCGTTGAATAGTGCTTCTCTATTTGCTGTATTTCCACCGCCATATCTTGACTTCATGGCAAAAATTAAGCCAGTTGGTCCGGACATAGGCTGAACACCACAAACGTCATATGCCATTAGGTTTGGCATTGCACGCCTTACGAGTGCGATTAATACTGGATTCCAGTTTGCTACAGATGTTGTTGCATTTCCTGGAGCTGCTTCTGAGATCAATCCTTCTTCTCTAAGAGCGATTTCCTGATTCTCAAGTACTGCAGCAGTCACAGCTTTCTTATGGTGATCTGTAATGGTACCAGCTGACTCTTCGTTCAGTACTGGTGCCCACTTTTCGATCAATCTATCGTATGATACTGTCATTTTTTAGGACTCCCTATTTATTTGCAGTTTTTTTGATTGCTTTAAGGTAAGACTCCATTGAACCTGTTGATTCAACTATTGGTGAATCATCATCTTCAACGATATCTTCCTGGGTTTTTGCAGTCTTAGAGAAATATGATTCTTTTAACTGAGCAACTTTTTGTGCAAAAGTTTCTTCGTCATCAAAATCTACGTTTTCTGCTAATGACTTTAGCTTTTCGACTTGAGTTTCAGCCAAATCTTTGGTTGCCTCTCTAATGACAGACTCCCTCTTATATGTCTCTAACTCTTCAGCCATTTGAATTGACCTTTCAGTTGATTCATTGAGTTTAGCCTCAAGTTCCTCAACGTTATCTGCGAGTTCGTCAACAAGATCAACTTTATCTTCTGGCACTTCAATGTGAGACTCAACAAATAAGTCTTTTAACTTATTCATAAAATCTTCAGCAATTTCAGTTCTTAAACCATTTTGGATTGCTAACTTGTTGTCTTCCATCCAGCCCTCAACTACGTAGTTTAGGTAGCTGTCTACTTTTTCCACAAGGTCCTTTTTGGTGCTTTCGATTTCTTCTGAAAGCTCCTCATTATACTTCTCTTCTAATCTGTCAATCTCTGCATTTATTTTTGTATTGATTGCAGCTTCAAAGATAGTTTCTGCTTTCTGCTTGAATTCATCAGACAGCGTAGCTTCTTCATTAACAAGTGCTTTAAGATCATCTTTAAAATCAACTTCAATTTGAACTTGATCTTTAATTTCTTCTTCAGCGATAGCTTCGCCGTCAAAGGCTTCAGGATCTGTACTATTGTACATAGCCATTAAAGCTTCTTTTTTCATGCCTTGCATTTTTCCAACTAGAGAAGCAATCATGCCTGCTTTAGTTTTTGGCATTGGATCTTTCTTAGTGTTGTCACCTTTACGCTTTGGAGCGGTTCCAGTAGCATCACCTGCTTTGTCAATAGAAGCAACTGACTGAGCTTCAGCATTCTTAGGATCGTGTTTCATTTCCAAGATTTCCTCATCGTCTTCTTGGAGTTCCACGTCCTGATCTTCGACTATTTCTTTATCAGTCATATTAGACTCCTTATTTTGATTTTAATAACGAGAGGAAATTTTTGAACTCACGAACTTGTGTCTCATAGAGATCAGCGCGTGGAGCCTTTTTAATTTCAGTCTCCATTCTTTCAATTGTTTGTGCTTCTATAATACCGTTATTCCAAACCCATTCAACACCTTCCATTATCCCATTAACAAAAGCGCTAGGTGCGGATGGATCTTGCACGATGTCTACCGCGTTAAGAATATAATCGTCGTTGACGACCATTGCGTTATTACGCTGGCTCAAACTTCCCATACCACGAGTCGATACACCGAAAGTAACTCCGCCATCGAGTAAGCCTTTAACAACTTCTCCCATAGGGGTGTTCAGTATCGATGCTTTGCCCACAATATTATTTCCCTCAAATTTGAGTTCATTAATCTTGTGAGAAACTTTATCTAAATTAACGGTCGGACCTTCAGGATGATTCAGTTCTCCAACTGCTCTTCCTTTTGACACTTGGTCATTATTATATTTACCTAGTGCCTTTTCCATTACTGGCATTGGATATATACGACCGTTTCGATTCTTAGTCTCTGCTTGTGCAAAGATTCCTTGAATACCATAATTCTTTTTACCAGTTTTTTTATCTTCGGTAATTAAGAACTCAATATCGTTTTCTACAAATTCTGATATTAGTTTCATATTAACCTCTATATTGTTTCATAAATTCAATTGCAGCTTTCTCAGCTTCTTTTTGAGAGTTGTAAGCATCCAATCTATCGCCATCAATATAAACAACAAATTTATTTTTTTCATTATGAATCTTAACAGGAACACGATTAATCTTTTTATCAAATACCGGTTTACCTATAGGCTTTCTTCCTGTTAATTCTCTTAGTTGTAAAAAAGTTTTCATGTTAATTATATTTATACTTTTTATGATTTACACTTCTTCTTCTTCTTTGTCTTCAGGCTCTTCATCAGTTTCTTCAGATTCTAAATCTTCTTCATCATTTAAATCCGGATCTTCTTCTGGTTCTTCTTCAGCTCCATTGTATACTTGATCAGCCATTCTGACTTTTTCTTGATCAAGAAGATCTGACATTTTTATTGTCATAACTTCACCGAATATCTTATTTGCATTATTATAGTCTTTATCTAGAGAAGCTTTAATTAAATCCTGAATTGGATTTGTTTCTTGCTCTGTGTTTTCAATATTTTCGACATTATCCATTATACTGCTCCTTGGTCATCTTCTGGTTCTTGCGCCTGTGAGGCTGCAATTTCTTTTTCCATATTCTTAATTTGATCATCGTCCATTAGTAGAATATTCCTTTGTACCCATTCTTTAGAAAAATATTCTCCAACATATTGTGAAACTTGATCTAAACTTTGTATTTTTTCTCTTAATAATTCTGCTTCTTTTAGTTCAGAAAAATGATTGTCTCGAGAATAATCAACTGTTAATTTATTTTTCCAAGTATTCCAATCATCTTCTGTTATAATATTTTTCATTATTAATTGTTTTCTTAAGATATCATAAAATAAATTTGCAAATCTATTTCTTAAACGATCAATAAATTTTTGAAATTTCAATTCATCTCTACTTATTTCAGTAGCTCTTCCTAAAGAAAACTGTTGTTCTTGTTCAAGTCTGTTCATAGGAACGTTAAGTGATCTATATAATCTCTTTTGAAAATATATAATATCATCAATCTGTCCTAAGTTTTCTCCACCAGGTAAAGTTGAAATTTCAGTGCCTCGACCACCTTCTCTTCTAGGTAACCAGAAATCTTCAAGCATTGACATATGTTTTCTGTCATCTCTTATTTCACCAGTTTTAGCATCATACACCAACTTATTACGATATTTTGACATGATATCTTTCATATATTGCTCGGCTTTACCTCTTGGTAAATTACCTACATCAATATAAAACATTCTTCTTTCTGGAGCTCTTGCTAATCTATAAATTACAAGAGAATCTTCCATCATTCTTAGTTGTGTTATAGGCTTAAGAGCTTTATGTAAATAAGAAATAACTTTCTTTCTAGTTTCGTCTAAAAGTCCAGAAGTAATATAACTTATTGAATCAAGAGTCATTTTTATACCAGCATTTTGTGCTCCTGGTTTCTCTTGAAATATATAAAATTCATCAATCTTTTCAACAAGTTTTGCTCCAGTCAATGGATCTTTTTTAGTTTTAACTTGTTTTACTTTCCTCATTTTTGCAGCATCAATATATCTTATTTCTTGTATACCTGCTGCTAAATTAGATTCATCAACCACTAAATGATGGTATAATCTTCCATCAATATACCATCTTCTAAATATATCATGACCAAGTTCTTTAAAATTTAACATGTTATAAATTTTTTCAAACTCTTCATTTATTTGTTTTTTAATTGAATCACTAAGCGGTACATTATCTAAGTTTATAGCAACTGCTGGTTTTAATTCATTTGCTGTTATGGATTCGTTGACAATATCTTCAATAGCTGCATCAGCTTCTGGATGCATAGCACTCCCTCTATACTTCAATATAAGCTGAGCATTATCTTTAGAATCATCTCCATCCATATTAATATAATGACCGTAGTGCGCACCACCAGCTGTTGCAGTGACATATCCAGCACCATCGTCGTCTCTTGGCGGAACGGGTGAAGCAAGTGATTTTTTATCCTTTGCTCTTGTTATTTCAAAACCAAATAATTTAATTGAATTTTCTGCCATTTAGAATTCCTTTATAGTAAGGAGGACCTCGTAGCCCTCCTACTATTTATATTGCCTTAACTAGTGGTATCTGTATCGTAATACTGATACGCAAACGTTACAGTAAACCTTTCAATCTCATCATTAGTACCATAATTGAGATCTATGGGTGACAAATCTTGTGGATATGATCCCCTAAAGGTGTACTTCTTAAGTGTATCGCCTGACCTGTCTAATTGCTCAACGAAAAGATCTGCTTCATATGCTACTGGAGTTGTAAGACCAGTATTTGCACTATGTGCATTCATACCGTTCATCCATCTTTCCATTGCATTTCTGATAGCAAAATCAGTATCATTGATAATTGTGACTGTCCACACATCGAAAGTTCTATCTCCGGCCATTTTTAATTGTCGACCACGAAATGGTACGAGAATTTGACCTAATGTAGATCCAGGTAGCTGAGCGGTTTCACAAAGAAACGATGTCAGTTCTGCATCTCCATTAGCATAGCCAGGAAAGTTTATTGTAGCTTTGAAGAGGTTAGGACGAGCCCCACCGCCTCTAAGCTTTGATTTAAAATCATCTACGCCTAATACTGCCATTTTCTACCTCCTAAACTGTGCCAACGACTTCTTCAAAGTCGACACCAGTTCTAACAGCCACAAAGTTAAGTGTAACATAGTTGATAGATCTAGCCGGCTTAATGAAGATACTTGCGATAAACTCATTTCTATCGATCACTGCAGGTGTATTATTAGTTTCATCTGCTACAACTCTAAAGTCTGTGATACCTCGTCTACCTTTTACTTCACGTAATACTGGTTCAATGATGTTAACAAACTCAGCTCTTGTAAATTCATCGTTGAATTCAAAGAGTACTTGTTCTGCTGCTCTAGAAATTGCTCTTTCAAGAACTAAAAACAATCTTCTTACATTAATTCTATCAAATGCAGAAGGTCTTGCAAGTTTTGTTTTATCACCAAACAATATTACACCAGCTCCTGGAATATTTGCTATTGGATTTACACCAGCTTTATAAAGAGTATCTCTTTGAGGCTTTGTTGGTGAAAAAGCAAGTGAAGTTATCCCTAAATACTGTCCTCTTCGTGAACCGGCTGGTGAAAACCACGGTGCTCTATTAAGATCCGTAGCTGCCATAATTCCGGCAGTAGACGAGGCTGCAGATATTTCGATATATTGATCGTTATACTTATCGTACACTTTAAGATAATTTCCATCCAT
>Ga0075480_10002947_pt1 | contig 10939 bp, 16 predicted proteins | sample DEB08_DNA_7_FD_81590 | JGI IMG/M metagenome (GOLD analysis project Ga0075480, IMG submission 81590) | Aqueous microbial communities from the Delaware River and Bay under freshwater to marine salinity gradient to study organic matter... | ecosystem: Environmental > Aquatic > Marine > Coastal ... | reverse complement strand
TCCAAATATTTCGTGAAAGCGTATGACGGTGACCTGTCGGCTGACGCTATCCGTGAAGCAGGTATCGAAGCAGGACTTCTGAAAGACACGCAGGCCGAAAGCATCAAGCAGGAAGCCGGAACGTGGAATCGGACAAACCAGATTGCGGCAGGTTCAGACAGTGAACCTCCTGTCGATTTTGTTCAACGCATTTCGCAAGCAAAGTCTCAAGCGGAAGTTGAAAAGTTGCTGGCCGAAGCCCAAGCACAATCCGAAGCCTTCTAACCGTTAGGGGGCTTCCTCTTTCCGAAAGGTTTGATCCCCAATGGCATATACCCAACAGTCATCAGTATCCGTCGATCAGGCGGCATTTGATCGGCTCGCATATTTTGCGCTCCGTTCAGAACTTTTGTTTGACGCTGTAGCAGACGTTCAGCCGACCCAGCAGGCGATGCCTGGTACGTCGGTTACGTTCACGATCTTCAACGATCTTGCTGAAGCGACTTCAGCCCTCACCGAAGACACTGACGTTACCGCTGTTGCGATGAGCGACAGCCAAGTGACAGTGACCCTCAACGAATATGGTAACGCTGTTGCTACGACCGCTAAGCTGCGTGGCACCTCGTTCCTTGACGTTGACACTGTTGCAGCGAACGTCATCGGTTACAACGCCGGTTCGTCACTTGACACCGTTGTTGCTGACGTGTTGAAGGCTGGTTCCAATGTCGCTTATGGCGGCGGCGGTGCAACCACCCCAACTTCTCGTACCACCGTCGCTGTGGAAGACGAGTTGGAAGCCAACGACATTCGTAAGGCAACCGCACAGTTGCGTGCAGCGAACGTCCCAACGTTCAACGGTTTGTACATGGGATTCATCCACCCGGACGTTTCCTATGACCTCCGTTCAGAGACCGGCGCAGCAGCATGGCGTGACCCACACGTCTATGTTGACACCGACATGATTTACAACGGTGAGATTGGTGCTTTTGAGGGTGTCCGTTTCATTGAGACACCACGCGCACCTCTGTTTGCTAACGCATCAAACGGAACCGGTTCAGCCGGTACCATCGATGTGTACGCAACGTTGGTGATGGGCCGTCAGGCTCTCGCTAAGGCACACTCAATCGTTGATGGTAACGGTGCGCTTCCGAAGATTGTCCGTGGTCCTATCACTGACACCCTTGAGCGTTTCCGTCCAATCGGTTGGTACTGGCTCGGCGGTTACGGTCGCTTCCGTGAGGCAAGCCTCCGTCGTATTGAGTCATCGTCCAGCATCGGTGCTAACGCCTGATCTGGTTGACCCTGGTTGCGTTGCCCCCTGCTTCGGCGGGGGGCTTCGCTCTTTCTGGGGTGCTATTATTTAGTGACGACTACTAGGAGTTGACATGAGTATTTCTAATTATGCTGAGAACAAGTTGCTGGACACGATTGGTGGCACGTCGTTTTCGGTGACTGCTGCGTATTTGAAGTTGCATACGGGTGATCCGGGTGAGGATTGTACGGCTAATGCTGCGACGGAGGCTACCCGGAAAGCTGTGTCGTTTGGTTCTGCTTCGGGTGGTTCGATGGCTTCGTCTGGGACTGTTGAGTGGACGAATGTTTCTGCGTCTGAGACTTATTCGCATTGGTCGTTGTGGACTGATCCGTCGGCTGGTGATCCGTTGTGGTCTGGGGCGTTGGCTTCGTCTGCTGCTGTGACGGCTGGTGATACGTTTCAGATTACGTCGTTGACGTTGACGTTGGACTGATGGCAACTAATTTTCCGGGTTCTTTGGATTCGTTTACGAATCCGTCTGCTTCGGATGCGATGGATTCTGTCACGGTTCCTCATGCAGATCAGCACGCTAATTTGAATGATGCTGTTGAGGCTTTGGAGTCGAAGGTTGGTGTTGATGGTTCGGCGGTAACCAGTTCGCTTGATTATAAAGTGAACGCACTACCAAGAGGCGTGATAGCAAAAGCACAAAGAACTACGTCTTTTACTTTAAACACAACTTCGACAACACTTTTGTCTGTTACTTTTAATGCCGATTCATCGCGCCTTTATCTAATTATGGGTCACGGCTTGCCAGACAACATTAACGCAGTTGGTTTTGAAGAATTAGGGATTTTTATTGACGGTACGTTAAGACAAGCAAACCCTATTGCATATCTGAGCACCAGTTTAGACCTTGGAACGTCAAACCCTTGGTTGTATTATTCTTACCCGTCAAGCGGTTCCTCAACCGTTGAATTAAAAGGTAAGGTTGGCGGAGGAGCAACTTCAGGGCGAATTTATGCAGATTCGTCTGTCCCAACTCAACTAATCGTTTTGGATGTAGGCGGCTCATGACCACGAACTTCCCCTCTAGCATTGATGCGTTCACGAACCCAACATCGGCTGACACGTTAGATAATCCGCCGCACGATCAACAGCACGCCGATATTAATGACGCTATGGAAGCGGTGCAAACGTCGTTGTTGGATGGCGCCCCGTTGCATATTGATGACGATAACGAGCGTGTGGGTATCGGTACAACAACACCTAGCCAAACCCTTGATGTCCGCTCAGCGAATGACAATACGTCTGTGTTCCAGCACACAACTAATGGGTCGGACGCAAGAATTGAATTGAGGGCACCTGAGGCTGGGGGAACAAGCCGTGCAGGTCAAGTTTTTTTTGATCCTGACGCTAATTTTGTTGGGTTTCGCAATGGGAACATCAACGCTATGGGTGTTGATTCGTCTGGCAACGTCGGTATTGGCACAACCAGCCCTGACGCAATTTTGCATGTCAATGGAGCGGGTGGGGTAAACGTCCCTATGTATGTGACTTCTACCGACTCCGTAGCGGGTATTGCATTTTCTGATAGCGACTCAACTTCTGCGACGGAAGTGATTATTGCGGCTGTCGGGGACGACATGCGACTCACTGCTGGCGGCTCGGCGCGTATGCTTATTGACTCGTCTGGCAATGTTGGTATCAACGATACCACGCCGTCGTACACGTTGGATGTCAACGGAGACATCAACACCACAGGCGACCTACGCATCGGTGGCACAGCGGTCGGCATTTGGCAAGACTGGACACCTTCGTACCTAAACTTCAGTGCTACCACCTCCCGTGCGAAATATGTGCAAGTGAACGACCTTGTTTTCATTGACTTACAGGCACAGTTGACCAGCACAGTTACTGCAACAATGTTCATTGACGGTCTGCCCGTTAACGGTTCGGTAAACACAGACCTTTACGCTATCGCACGCGATGCTTCGAGTAGCGTTACTTACCAATCGTATCAGGTACAGACTTCAGGGCAGACTGCTCTTCGTTTTTGGGGTTCTGTTGGCGGGACAGGCGTAAGCAATTGGTCTGTCAGTTATCCGACTACTTGGGCATCAGGTGACTACATATACATTAAGGGATACTACAGGGCGATATGATTATCTATTTGTACGACAGAACAGAACCTGGCGAAATACCGCCAGAACGCTACGACGAGTTGGGTATTGACTTGACGGTGCCAGACCTACCTGATGAGGTGTGGCTAGAACGTATGCGTGTTGAACGTGACCGTTTGCTGGCTCAGTCGGATTGGGCTATGACAAGTGACGCACCAACAGATAAAACTGCGTGGGGCAATTATCGTCAAGCCCTACGTGACTTCCCTGCTATTTGGACACCTGCCGAAACAGCAGAATTCCCTGACCCGCCAGAGGCCAACTGATGACCACCAACTTTCCGTCCAGCATAGATAACTTTACGAACCCGACATCCAGCTCGACGATGGCTTCGCCGTCGCATTCTGCTCAACATGCGGATGTGAATGATGCGGTGGAGGCTATTGAGACTGCCCTGTTGGATGGCGCACCGTTACATATTGATGACGCTAACGAACGAGTAGGTGTTGGCACAACGACACCATCTTCGCCGCTTCATATCAAAGCAGATTCTTTTGATATGTTGTCGTTGGACAGAACCGATAACGCCAATGTCGATCAGCAGGTCATATTGACTCCAACTTATTCTGGTTCAGGAAACACGGCGTTCGCCATCAAAATTGGTGGCGAGATCATGCGGGTCACCGAAGCAGGCAATGTCGGTATCAACGACACCACACCGTCGTACACGTTGGATGTGAACGGTGACATCAACAGCCAAACAGATGTGTTGGTATCAGGAACATCGCTACCAAGAGGTCTGCTCGCTCGTACGGCAACTAGTGGCGACGCAACTTTTGGAACATCGGCGGTTGCGCTCATGAGCGTAACGTTCACTATTGCAACTAGCAGAAAGATTTTGCTAATGGGTGTAGTCCCGTTGATCGACAATACGTCGTCAGCGATGCAAGTGGGCGTGTGGCTGACTGATGACAACACAGTTCCGTTATCTGGCGCATGGAACGCAACCTACAACAACGTGCCGTCGTCGGGTTACAGTTTCGACACGACAGTGATTACGGGGCGAACGTTCAGCACAGGAACTCACACCGTCTACACTATGGCGTTCACAACAACAGGAACAGCACGAATGAACAACGCAGGCGGTTATCGCTACGGAGAAATGCTGGTCTATGACATGGGAGCAGGCTGATGGTAGTACGTTGCAACATGAAAGGCGAAACGGCGGAAGATTACGAACAAGAAATGCGTTGGCACCGTGACGCATTTCTAGGTGCTAGCGATTGGACTCAGATGCCTGACAGCCCGCTAACCGATGAGCAACGGCAAGCATGGGCAACATACCGTCAAGCCCTACGAGACTTCCCATCAACATGGACACCTGCCGAAACCGCCGAGTTCCCTGACCCGCCACAAGAGTAACCGATGAGTCGGCTGTACGAATCCTCCACCGACTACGAAGAACACATAACGTACGCCGGAAACACCGTAGAACAAGACTACGACAACCCCGACTACCTATACGACCGGGAACAACTCACCTACGAAGGCACCACCGCCAACGTATCGCAAGGCTACGCATCCACAGCCCTGACCTACTCCACAAACACCACCGGCTACAACGGGTCACGCACACTCGACACCACAGCAACCGGAACCGGCACCGGCAGCTCCACCACCATAGGTGTTCGCATAGCGTTCCGCACCGCCACAGGTGACGGCACCGGCACCTCAACAGCAACAGGTTTACACGTCGCGCCACGCACCGCCACAGGTGAAGGCACAGGAACCTCTGCTACAACCGGCCTTCACATTGCGCCACGCACCGCCACAGGCACCGGCACAGGCACATCCAACAACGCCATCCTGCACAAACTATTACGCACCGCATACGGCAGCGGAGGCGCAAGCACCGGAGACAGCGCAACCGGACTTCACATCGCACCCCGAACAGCAACAGGCGAAGGTGACGGAACCTCTGCTGTTGTTCAGGTACGCACCACGTTCGCTACAGGCAGTGCGACAGGGGCAGGAACCTCAACTGCGATCGGTGTCCATATTGCTCCACGCACCGCTACAGGCTCAGGTGACAGCACCCAAACCGCCAGCGGACTACACATCGCCCCACGCACAGCCACCGGAACAGGAACAGGCACAGCCACCTCCATCGGCGCACGCTTCGTGTTCCGTGCAGCAAGCAACACCGGCAACGGAGCAGACATCCCAGCCACCTGGACAAAGAGCTTTATCTTCCGGCCACCCGTCGAAGCAGACTTCCCGTGGGCAAACTACCATTCCGCAACCCCAGCAAACCGGCTGTTCTCACGACTCACCCCCGGCGAACGCCGACTTAACGTCTACAAACTCAGCGACGGCACTTACACCTCAATAGATCCACGCAACGACAACGCTGTCGTCAAAATCTATTTCGGTTCACACGAAAACTTTGTGACCGCAGAAGAAAAAGCAGACCTAGTAGCAGCAGGATACGATGTGACCTGATGGCAACATTCACACCACCCACCGACAACCTTCACCACTTCTCAGATTTTGATGTGGACATCCCGTGGAACGAAGAACAACGGTTAGCGTTCCGATTCCTACAGCACTACCGGCCAAACCCCCGTGGACGAAACATCTACAAACTTGATGACGGCACCTATGTAGAATCAGAACCGTCAGATATGTCAACAGTTATCCACACCTATCAAGGGGGTCACGACCATGAAGTTTCCGCTACCGAAGCGGCAAGTCTTACTGCTGCGGGTTACGGCGACTATATTTCGTGACTATGAAACATCGTGAAGTACATCCAACGCTTGATATTGAAGGCTGTTTCGGCTGTCGGATTGCGGGCGTTTCGTTCGCAGCGTCATCAATGCCGTCCCGAAAGATCGAAAATAATCGTATTGAAGCCACAGAACGTCAATGGTCTAAAGACATGGATGCCTATAAGCGGCTCAAACAGGACGGTTTGCAACCAGCCAAAATTGATGGGGCGAGGGAAATCGAGCAGAAAGCTACCCACCGCTCGCAGGTAGAGACTGGAATTCTGTAGTACAATTAGCGCATGGCTGTGTATCAGGGCAAGAACGTGGAGTTGGATTCTCCTCGTCGTATCCGTAAGGGTGAACCTGGTTATGGCCGTAAGAAGTCTGTCGTGTATGTGAAGGACGGTTCACGGGTTAAGAAAGTTATGTTTGGTGATCCGAACATGAAGATCAAGAAGCAAGATCCTGCCCGTAAAAAGTCGTTTGATGCACGCCATAATTGTGATAGTCCGGGTCCTAAAACTCAGGCTCGGTATTGGTCTTGTAAGGCTTGGTGAATGATGCCTGGTATGAAGAAGACAATGAAAGAATATAAGGCTGGCAAGTTGAAGTCTTCGTCAGGTAAGAAGGTGACGAACCGTAAGCAGGCTATTGCTATCGGCATGTCGCAACAGAAGAAACGGAAAAAGTGATGACTGTTTACGGCGGTAAGTACATGAAGAACAAGAAGCGGGCTGCGTCAAACGGTCCCGGTTCAAAGTCGTTTGGTCCCGCTCTATCCACAGCAGAGGCTAAAACAGGTAAGAAGAAGTGACTACAGCCGGTCAACTCATTGACCGTGTTGCTGGCGAACTGCTGGCAGGAACGGTAGAGGAACGCAACAAACTTGCGACAGGTGTTGACGCGTCCGCAACCACGTTGACGTTCACCTACCAGCTGTCAGGTTTGCGTGAAGGCTCAATGTTCGAGATCGGTTCAGAACAGTTTTATGTGTGGACAACAAACTCGTCCGCCAAATCTGCTGTAGTCGAGCGTGGCTTCAACGGCACCACCGCAGCATCCCATGACGCTAACGACATTACGACGGTGAACCCACGGTTCCCTCGGTCACGAGTGTTGCAACAGTTGAATGCCGACCTAGCAGATTTGTCATCACCGTTAAACGGCCTGTTCCAAGTTAAAACTGTTGATATTGCTTACAATGGTAGCGACCGGATGGTGAACATTACAGGTGCAACCGACATCCAAAACCTGATTGATGTCCGATACCGTTACCTGTCTGACGACTACCCAATTATTCGTGATGTTCGTTTGCTGTCTGATATGCCGACCTCCGATTTTGCGTCAGGGTTCGCGTTAGCGTTCGATTCGTATGTCCGGTCAGGCACCATCCGTGTCGTGTACCGAGCGCCGTACGGCTCGTTCAGCGCAGAGTCTGACACCGTTGCCGATGTTGGCGGTTCCGACTATCTGGATGACGTGCTGGCGTTAGGCACACAGATGCGTTTGATGGCTGGCCGTGAAGTTAAACGCAACTTCACCGAGTCGCAGGGCGATACCCGTCGAGCTGAAGAAGTGCCGTCTGGTGCTGTAGCGAACTCAATGTTGCAACTACAGCGTTTGCGTCGTGACCGTGTGATGGCTGAAGCTGCACGTTTGAACCGTCAGTATCCTTTGCGTATCCGAAAGTAGGCGGCGATGTCGCTGATTACTTACACCACGCCGTTCACGGGTGGACCGTCGTTTTACACAGGTATTTCTGGTGCCTCCGATTTGGTGCCACACATTTTTCCGGTCGCTATTGATGGCCGCCCGTACATGCTGGACACTGCGTCTGGCCGGTATGCCCGCACGTTTGAGGCACGGTTGAGGGATTCGGTTGACCAGTCTGATGTCCCTGGTGAGGCTGCGATTAACCCGCAGGGGTTGTGGAGGCGTGGTCAAACGTCTTGGCATTTCGGTTTCAACCAGAAGTATGGGGATTTGCCTGACAGTAATGTTGAACGTTTTGAGGCTTCGTTGGGTGTGGATGTTTGGACTGAGGGCGAACTCACGTTGTTGAACGATGTGAAGGTGTCGTTGTCTACGTCTGGCACGAATCTGTTTTTGGCTGTTGTTGGTGACGAGCTGTGGTGTACGGATGGCTCGAATGTGAAGTACACGACTGATCCGTATGCTACGTCACCTACTTGGGCAACGATTACAGGCCCCGGCACGATTCGGGACATTCAAAGTATCGGTAGTGACGCGTATGTCGTGTTCCCTGGTACTGGTTCCACGCGGGGCATTGTAAAGGTTGATGGCGGTACGCACACGTTGGCTGGTACAGCAACAGCGTACGGTGTCCAGTTTGACAAGGTTGGTTACGCTAAAGGACGGCTAGTTGCGAGCAGCACAACGTCAAGCGAACTGTGGTTTGACCCGTCCGGTAACAACCCGCCCGCAGATTACACGCATCCTGATGAAAATTTCCGTTGGGTTGGTTTCGCAGCCGGTCAGAACGCTATCTACTGTGCAGGATATTCCGGTCAGAAATCGTTGATTTATAAGGTGACCATCCAATCGGATGGCACGTTGGACACCCCTGTTGTTGCAGCTGAACTGCCGTTCGGTGAACGTGTTTACAGTCTCGCCGGATATTTGGGGTACATCCTTATCGGCACCAACGAAGGTTTACGGTACGCCTCCGCTGACGCAGACGCAAACCTTGTCCTCGGACAAACCATCGCAGGAACAAACCCGATCCTGTGTGCTGACGGCTACCAACAATACGTTTGGGTTGGTGTCACCGATTACACGGGGGATTACACGGGGCTTGGCCGTATCGACCTGTCACATTATGTTGACGTGAACGTTCCTGCCGCAGCCCCCGACCTGATGTATGAAGGTCAGGGTGACGTGCAAAGTGTTGCCACGTTTGACTCGAAACGGGTATTCACGGTGTCGGGTGTTGGTGTGGTGGTTGAGGACACAGCGAGCCTGATGGCTTCCGGTTACTGTGAGACTGGTACTTGGCGTTGGGGTATTCCTGATCCCAAGTTTTTGGCGTTCTTTGACCTTGAATATGAGGCGTTGAACGGCAGTATTGACGTAGATTACGCCTATGACGGCGGCAACTATGAGCGTCTTGGCACAGCAAACGCGCAAGGTGGCTCGTTAACTTCTTTGTCTGGTTTAGATAAAAAGTTCCGGCAAGCCAAATTTAAAATCACGTTGAACCGTGACACCGTTACCGCATCTGAGGGTCCTGTGCTGGCACGTTGGCAGGCTAGAGCTGTGCCTGCACCGTCACGTTCCGAGTTGTTCCAGGTGCCGGTGTTGTTGCATCAACGCATCAACCGTTTCAACCGGGAATACAACGTGGATGTTGAGTTTGAGTTGAACAAGCTGCGGGATCTTATCCATAATCCTCGTGTTATCCAATACCAAACAGGCACGTCAGTCTACAAAACTATTGTTGAGAGTGTAGAATGGGTTCCTGTCGATCAACCTAACGACGACTATATTTTTGATGGTACTGCAACGGTGACGTTGCGGTCGCTTGTGGAGTAACTATGGCTAAGACACGCAGATCGTATACAGGGGCTTCGGTTTCTACGATTACCCAATCAGATATCAACGCGTCTGGCACAAACAGTTTCACTGTTGAATCAGCTACGAATTGGCCGTATGGTGCTGACCCGTTTTATGTGGTGTTGTCTCCTGGTACTGCTTCTGAAGAAAAGATACTGGTTACTCGGACTAACGCGGGTGATACGACGTTAAACATTTCGTCTGATGTTGTTCGTGGTTTGGACGGTACGTCTGCGGTGACGCATGGTTCTGGTGCGACGGTGTATCCGGTGTTTACCGCGGTGGATGCTGACGAGGCTAACGAGCTGGCTTCGATGTGGGAAGCAAAGGGTGACATTGTTTCGCATGGTGCGTCTACGTTTGCTCGTTTGGCGGTTGGTTCTGATGACACGGTGTTGATTGCTGATGCTTCTGCGTCGTCTGGTTTGGCGTGGGGTAAGGTTAATACTGCGAATATTACTAATGATGCTGTGACGAACGCAAAGATTGCTACTGGTGCTGTTGGCACTACAGAGCTTGCTAATGATGCGGTGACAAACGAAAAGATTGATGCTGGTGCTGTTGGCACTACAGAAATTGCTGCTGGGGCAGTTGAGTACGACAATTTAGATAGCGTTGTGCAGTTGAAGTTCCCGCAGGGAATTGTGGGTAACTTGTCGGCAAGCGGTAGTTATACATCGGACGCTTTGAGAGATTCTGTAACGGTTACAGCGACTAACCGTCTTATGATGATTGTTGTCGAAGCCGACGATGTGACCCAATGGGAAGTAAGAAAGAGCGGCGCAGGGACTTTGATTCGTACCGACAAAACTAACGAAATTGATGTTTTTGGTTCTGGAACAGTTCGGATGTATGTGCAATCGTCAAACACGACTTACGAATTGTGGAACGACGGAAGCACAGGCGGTTTTACGGCTTCGGGTGTCGCTTACATTGTTGATCTTGGGCCATCGTGATTCATCTCATGTCTAGCATCGTCAACCCGCACCTCGCAATCAACTTCCAAATAAAGGCACACTGATGGCAAAACGTAGATACACCGGATACGACAAAACCGCAAAGCGTAAGCGAGCAGGTTTAGAAAAACTTGTTGACCTTCTTGAAGCCGAGTTCGGTTTGTGGAACAACGGCACCTACGGTGTTCGAGCGAAGCGTGGCAAGTCGGCCTCCAATTTAAGTGTTCATTCGACCGGCCGCGCCAGTGACCTTTCTTGGCGTGGCGCACCGTACAAGGGTTC
>Ga0075480_10002946_pt1 | contig 10940 bp, 9 predicted proteins | sample DEB08_DNA_7_FD_81590 | JGI IMG/M metagenome (GOLD analysis project Ga0075480, IMG submission 81590) | Aqueous microbial communities from the Delaware River and Bay under freshwater to marine salinity gradient to study organic matter... | ecosystem: Environmental > Aquatic > Marine > Coastal ... | reverse complement strand
TCAACCTCAGCGGTTGCGATCGGGATCAGGTCCGCCGATGGTACCTGCCCCGTGATCAGTATCATCCCCTTGAAGCTGGTAACGCTGAAATTGGCATCCTTGAACGCCGGATTGGCGTCCTTGATCCGTTTTGTCGCGAGTGACTCGTTGCGGGTGTCGTCAAACGCAGTGCTGACCGAGGTGGTGGTGCAGCCCTGCAGCAGAATCAGGCTCAGCAATGTGACAAGAATACGCATCGGGGTCCTACCATAGAGATCAGCCGTCAAGTGTAAATGCGCCGGGTATCCAGTCAATGCCTTTGCCAATAGAGATGACGTCAAAGCGATAGGATTCCCAGGGCAGGTGTTGCTGGCGCTGCAGGAACAGCTGCGCCGTCTGAATGATCTTCCGCTGCTTGCGGATATCTACCGTATCCGCGCCGGTGCCATAGCCAGAATGGTTTCGGGCGCGGACCTCGACGAAAATCAGCGTGTCAGTGCTGTGCATGATGAGATCAATCTCACCGGTTTTCGCCGTGAAGTTCCGCGTGAGCGTGTCGTATCCCTCTGCCTGGAGGAAGCGCTCCGCGCGCAGTTCCGCAGCCTGCCCCAGCTCCCTGGTAGAAAGCCCCGGGCGGTCGGGATGCGGTTTTCTCAACGCTCCTCCGTTAAAATCAGCGGCACGGCGTTAACCCTGCCCTCGCGGAACTGGCCCCACATCAGGGAGCGGGTGACAACGTTGTTCTGATTGAGAGCAAGGACGCCGGTGGAGCCGAAAACTCTCTCTTTGTCATGTTCCTTCAGCTGCTGCAGTCGCGGATAGAGTCGGTGCACGTCAACACCCAGCGCGAAAAAGGGTGCGAGTTGCGCGGCTGCATCAGGCCAGAGATCGGTGATCAGTGCCTGTATCGGATCACCCTCGGACAACTTCCACGGTATATCGCAGAATCGGATGCCGTTCATATCGATGGCATCTATTCTTGAGCTGCTGGCCGTGTGCACGTGGGAGGTGGAGTAGACCGGGATATCTTCCGCGTAGAAGAAAGCCAGCGTCGGATTGATGCCTCGGGCCTGGGAGGCGTTGCCGAGCAGGAAGACAAAGTCCAGGTCTTTTCTGCGCCTGGCGGAAAACTCAAATCTCTCGCCCGTAATACGCCTGAGATTCGCAGCGCGCTGCTCGCTGGTATCGACGTTGAGCAGTGATTTTACCAGGTCAGAATAATCCCGCTGGTTGGTGTAGTAAGCGCTGTCGATAATGACGCCTCCCATTGATGTGAAGCGTTCACTGAAGGCCTGAAAGTTGCGTTCGCCCCATTCGGAGTCGGGTGCGATCACGAGTGCGTTGAGGTGGCCTTCACGGACGACCTGGTCGGCTACCTGGATAGATTCGTCTTCCGGCGCCAGGCCGAACTGGTAAAGGTTGGGGTTGATTTGACCGCTGGCTGTTCTGTTCAGCGCCAGCACAGGGATGTTAAGCGGCTGCCCGGCGAGGCGGGTGACGCGGTCCCGGTCGAGCGGACCGATGACAAGCTCGGCGCCGGCAGTTTCTGCCCTGGCGAGATGCTCCAGGATGTCGCCTTCCGAGGTGTCGTAGATACGCAGCTGGGTGTCGGGTGTCAGCTGGAAGTGAGCGGCGATGTACCCGTCGCGGATGGCTCGGCCGAATTTGCCGAGGTCACCGCGCAGCGGCAGCAGCAGGGCAATGTTCTCTGGCCGGTCCTCAACAATCTTCGACAGCATCTGCAATGACGCGGGAACAATGATGGCAGCCGGGTGAGTCGACCAGGCTGTCTGCCAGTCCTTGAGGGCATTCAGCTGTCGCAGTGGGTCATGCTGATATCGCCTGGTCATGGCCGCCAGTGACAACCAGCCACGAATTTCACTGGTGATGCTGAGTTCAGCCTGTTGTGTCAGGGTTTCGGCGGGCAGCATCAACAGTGTTGCAAAAATGGCTTCATGATTGGCCGCACGCTCCGACTGGCTCAGCAGGGAATTGAGATAGATCAGCTCCCTCGCACTTGCCAGGTAGCTTCTGCCAGCCCGGTAGGCCTCGGCCCGGAGCCTGCCGGTGGTGATTTGTGTCCTCGGGTCTTTTGCAATCTTAACAACGCGCGGATTCTCGAGCGCCCGAATCGCCATGACAGGGTCGCCCTCAGACAGGGCGATCGTTGCGCTGAGGATGGCATGATCGAGTGTCGTCGCATCGGTCGCGTAAGGTGCTTCTACCGCATCCAGAATGCGTCGAGCCAGATCCATGTCACCTGCTGCGACAGCAAGTTCCGCTGCCTCGAGTCGAAGCTCGGTCGATCGAGGAGGCATGGTTCTGTCAGACTCGAGCAGCAGTCTTTCAATGCTGCGGCTGCCCACACTGATCCGGGGTGAAGGATCATCAGGCGCTCGCTCCACGGGTGCGGAGGCTGTGCAGGCGCCCAGCAGCGTGACAAGCCAGATCAGGCATAGGCGGTTCCATCGTTTCATCAGAGCCATCAAGCTTCTTCCTGCGTTTTCATCGTCTGCGATTGTGTACCGGTCATGCGCTGCAAGGCGACGCTGGTTGCCTGACAGGTCCGCTACGTTTCGATTATCCCACAAGTTATGATGTGCAGGTGTGGTTATGAGCTGACAAGCGCGAACGATTCTGCAGATCGTTGTGTGCGAGATTCCCGCTGATGTCGATCCTTTATATCGTGGCAACGCCTATTGGCAACCTGGCAGATGCTTCTTCGCGTCTCAGCCAGGTGCTTGATGACGTGGATGTTATCGCTGCTGAAGACACCCGCCGCACCGGGCTCCTGTTGCAGCACCTCGGCATCAGCAAAAAGCAGATTGCGTTTCACGCACACAATGAACATCGGCATGAGGATGAAGTTATCGCGCTGCTCGAATCAGGCCAGAAGATCGCGCTGGTCTCGGATGCAGGGACACCGCTTATCGCTGATCCCGGATTCAGCCTGGTAAAACGCTGTCTTGCCAGCGGCATCGACGTTGTGCCGGTGCCAGGGCCAAGTTCAATCACGACGGCGCTTTCGGTTGCCGGGCTGCCGACAACGCGATTCAGTTTCGAGGGTTTCGTCCCCGCCAAGCCGGCCGCGAGGAAACGGTTTTACCAGGCGCTTGCCGGTGAGTCGCACACGCTCGTCTGCTTTGAAGTACCGCACCGCATTGAAGCCAGTCTCTCAGACCTGGCGAGCCAGATGGGCGAGTCACGTCGCGTCTGCATCTGCCGGGAGCTGACCAAGACCTATGAGCAGATTGTTCAGGGCGAGGCGGCAGCGCTCACGGAAGCGGTGAGGTCGGGAGAGATACCCGCGAAGGGTGAGTTCGTCATCGTGATTGAGGGGGGGGAGGCCAGTGCTCAGAGCCGGGAAGTTGATGAAGTGCTGACCGCGCTGCTTGAGGAGCTTGCGCCTTCACGTGCCGCCACCGTTGCAGCCAGGCTGACAGGTCGCAAAAAATCCGAGCTGTACGAGCGCGCGATTGAGCTGGCACAAACCGACACCTGAAGCATTTCAGTTGTGGATATTTGGCGGCTGATTCCCTAGGCTTGTGCGCGGGAGTCAGCCAGGCAATCGCTCGGTCCATGATCGGGAGGAAAGTCCGGGCTCCACAGGGTAGAGTGCCAGGTAACGCCTGGGGGGCGCGAGCCTACGGAAAGTGCAACAGAAAAAATACCGCCCGCGTCAACTGCTGTGCAGCTGACCCGGGTAAGGGTGAAATGGTGCGGTAAGAGCGCACCGCGCGGCCGGCAACGGGCGTGGCAGGGTAAACCCCACTCGGAGCAAGACCAAATAGGGATCCGCTAATCGTGACCCGCGAGAGGATCCGGGTAGGTCGCTATAGGCGTCTGGTGACAGGCGTCACAGATGAATGATTGCCCCAGGGAGCTTCCCTGGACAGAACCCGGCTTATCGGCTGACTCCCTTTTTGCCTGCCGATGCGGGTTTTTATCCCCAATCGATATAAAAAACTATTTTTATATCGCCAATCAAGCTTAAAAGTCCCAACTTAATAAAGTACTTTAAGTTTCGCCGATAGCTTTCTGTTATATATAGCATAGCTGTCACGGCTCTCCGGCTGTTTAAAAAAAACTCGTAAGTTATTGTGTTTTAAGGACAATTTCAGACTTTAGAGCGCTTGACAAGGTTCTTCCCCGCTCATATCGTTCGATGTGAAGAAATGTGGGTAATTGTGGCTTATTGTGGGTCATAAGAGCGACCGGTGGGGATTCGTGCCCAGACCGGCGTGACTACCCGAATAACAAGCTGGGGTAAGAGCGGCGATGTTCAGGGGTGTTAATAACGTTAATGTCGATGCGAAGGGTCGTATCGCCATCCCTGCGCGTTATCGCGACCAGCTGCTCAATCACTGCCAGGGCGAGATGGTTGTCACCATCGATACCGAGGAACGCTGTCTTCTGATCTATCCCCAGCCGGACTGGGACGACATCCAGCACAAGGTCGAGGCACTGCCAAGCTTTAATGTCGCCGCACGGAGAGTGCAAAGGCTGCTGATCGGTCACGCCACCGATATCCAGATGGATAACAGCGGTCGGATTCTGCTGACACCGCCGCTGCGGGACTACGCGCAACTCGAAAAGAAAGGTGTGCTGCTGGGACAGGGCAAGAAACTCGAGCTTTGGGACGAGGCGGCCTGGATTGAGCGTCGCGACACCTGGTTGGAAGACCCGAGCAGCCTGGAGCTGCCGGATGAACTTCAGACGCTTTCCCTGTAGGTGCCGCCGTGAAGACTCAACCTCACCAGACGGTCCTGCTTGAAGAGGCTGTCCGCGCCCTCATTACCAATCGTGATGGTACCTATGTTGACTGCACCTACGGTCGTGGCGGTCACAGTGCGGCAATCGCCGCGGCATTGAGCAACGACGGCCGGCTGCTCGTGATCGACCGGGACCTTGCGGCGGTGGATCATGCGAGAAAAACATTTGCCGATGATCCTCGCGTGATCGTTCAGCATGGGCCCTTTTCAAAGCTGGCAGAGTTTGCCGGGGATCACGGGCTTGATCAGCTCGATGGTGTGTTGATGGATCTGGGCGTCTCTTCTCCCCAGATTGACCAGGGGGAGCGCGGCTTTTCCTTCCAGCAGTCCGGCCCGCTCGACATGCGCATGGATCAGAGCCGTGGTGAAACCGCTGAAGCCTGGATCGCCAGCGCCAGTGAGGAAGACATTACCCGCGTCCTTAAACAGTACGGCGAAGAGCGGTTTGCCCGCCGCATCGCTCGCAATATTGTCGCCGCCCGCGCAGAAGGGCCGATCAGCACCACCGACAGGCTGGTAGAAATTGTCGAGATGTCGATCCCGCGCCGGGAGAAGCACAAGCACCCTGCGACGAGAACCTTCCAGGCGATCCGCATCCAGGTGAACAGGGAGCTTGAAGAGCTTGAGACCTGTCTTACCGATGTCATTGAGCTCCTGAAGTCCGGGGGTCGGGTCGTTGTTATCAGCTTTCACTCGCTTGAGGACAGACTGGTAAAACGACTCTTCCGCCGGCTGGAGAAGGGCGACGATCTGCCCTCGCGGCTGCCGGTGACAGATGATCAGCTGAATCGCAGGATCAGGATATTGGGTAAGCCGGTTAAGCCCTCTGCGACTGAGGTGGCCGACAATCGTCGTGCCAGGAGTTCGATCATGCGCGTCGCGGAGAAACGCTGATGCCGCTGATATTGAGACAGATGGCGAGCTGGCTGCTGAAACCCAGACAGATTCTGGCAGTCATGCTGTGCGGATTGTTTGTCAGCTCGGCCCTGGGGGTCGCCTATTCTTCGCACCTGACCCGCAACATGTACCGCGACCTGCAGCAGCTGGAGAAAAATCATGATGATCTCGAGCACGAATACGAGATGCTGCTGCTTGAGCAAAGCGCCCATGCGGATTACACCCGCCTCGATCAGCTGGCCCAGGATCAGCTGGCCATGACCGCGCCGACACCCTCTGACACGGTGGTGATTGAATGACGTTTGCACGCATCTATCTCGTGGCTGCAATTGTCCTGCTCCTGTCTGGCGGAATGATGGCGCGCCTGTGGTACCTGCAGGTGTACCAGCGTGATTTCCTGCAGGATCAGGGTGATGCCCGTACGATCCGCATGGAGCGTATCAATGCTCACCGGGGCATGATCCAGGACAGATTCGGCAAGCCGCTCGCGGTCAGTACACCGGTGCTGTCGCTCTGGGCCAATCCCCGGCTTCTGCTGGAGTCGGAGCAGGATATCGAGCCGCTCACTGACTATCTAGGTGTCGCACCGGCGGAATTCAAAATGCAGATGCAGCGGGCGGGTGCCAGAGAGTTCGTCTACCTGCGCCGGCACCTGCCGCCGGCCCAGGCAAGGGAGATCCTGGCGCTGCGTATCAAGGGGGTGTACGCGGACCGCGAGTATCAACGGTTCTATCCGGCAGGCGAGGTGGCAAGCCATGTCGTCGGGGTGACCAATATCGATGACAAGGGCCAGGAAGGACTGGAGCTCTCCTTTGATCGCTGGCTTGCGGGCAAGCCCGGGCGAAAGAAAGTCCTCAAGAACCTTTACGGCGAGATCGTCAGGGACATCAAACCCATTGCTGAAGCTGAGCCTGGCAAAAACCTGACGCTTGGGATTGATCTCAGGCTGCAGTACCTGGCCTATCGTGAACTGAAAACTGCCGTGAACCGCTACAAGGCGGAGTCGGGTTCTATCGTTGTACTGGATGTCGAGACCGGCCAGGTGCTGGCGATGGTCAATCAGCCTTCGTATAACCCGAATAATCGTAAGAGCCTGGACCTTGCGGCGGTGAGAAACCGTGCTGTCACCGATGTCTTTGAGCCCGGGTCAACGGTCAAGCCCTTTACCGTAGGCGTGGCGCTGCAGAGTGGACGCTACAACGCGACCTCTGAAATCGATACCGCACCAGGTTTTGTCAGGGTCGGTAACTTTACGATCCGTGATCCCCATGATCGGGGCGTGCTGAAACTCGGTGAGATCATTGCGCACTCAAGCCAGGTCGGCATCACCCGGCTGGCGCTTGACCTGAATGAATATGAAGTCTGGGGCATGTTTGAAAGTCTTGGCTTCGGCCAGGCCGCCGGTTCCGGCTTCCCTGGTGAGAGCGCCGGCTACCTGCCTAACTATCGCCGCTGGAAGGATATTGATCGGGCCACCTTTGCCTATGGTTATGGTTTGAATGTGACGCCGCTGCAGCTGGCAGCGGCATATCTGACGATAGCATCGGGGGGCATAAAGCGAGATATCAGTCTGCTCGCCAATACCGAAACCAATGCGACACGCATCTTCTCTGCAGATGTCGCGAGAGACCTTAAGAATATGCTGGCCACGGTCGTGACCGATGGTACAGCACCGAAAGCAGCGATTGATGGCTACCGGGTGGCTGGTAAAACCGGCACCGTCAGGAAAATAGGTGAAGACGGCTATCGCGATACGGAACACCTGGCTTTCTTTGCAGGTCTCGCACCGGTCGAGCAGCCGCGCCTGGTAGGCGTGGTGCTGATCAATGAGCCGGGTACGCAGCAGTATGGCGGCGGTGACATTGCAGCGCCAGTGTTCTCCAACGTCATGCGTAATGCGCTGCGGATCATGAATGTCGCACCTGAAAAAGACGGGGCTGCGTGATGCTGTTGCAGGATCTGATCAGAGATGTCGACGTGCCCCCGGGCCTTGTCGTGAGTGGTATCAGCGAAGACAGCCGCCGGATTCGCGAGGGCGATCTGTTTTGTGCGCTGACGGGAGCAAACTTTGATGGTCGGGCGTACATCGATGACGCCGTGCGGCAGGGGGCTGTCGCAGTACTGTGTGAACCACCGCCGGTAACGGCGCCGGTGCCAGTGATTGCGCTCGAGAACCTGTCTGGCCAGCTGGGTCCGCTGGCTTCTGCAATCTATGGCAACCCCAGCAGCGCCACCACGGTGGTTGCAGTGACCGGCACCAATGGGAAAACGTCGTTTACCCATCTGCTGGCCCAGGCGCTCGCTGCAGATGGTGCCAGGGCGGGCGTGGTTGGAACAATGGGGCACGGGTTCCCTGGTGAGTTAACGGACCCAGGTCTGACGACACCTGCACCCACAGACCTGCAAAGGCGGATACGCGAGCTCGTTGACAGGAATTGTGCTGCGGTCGTGCTTGAGGCTTCCTCCCATGGACTCGCGCAGGGGCGACTGGCAGGCGTCGACGTCGATACCGCGGTATTTACCAATCTGAGCCATGACCACCTCGATTATCACGACACACTGGATGATTATCGCGATGCCAAGGCCATCCTGTTTGAAATGGGTTCGCTGCGGCACGCGGTGATTAACCGTGATGATGATGCGTTCGCCGTGATGGCATCGAAGCTGCACGAATCGGTAAGACTCGTCGCTTTCTCGCGTGAGGACGCTGCCGCCGATGTTTATTGTGATGAGGTCGAGACGACCGCCACCGGGTTGCGACTTTCGATCACTATAGGCTTGGAGCGGGTGCAGTGTGACCTGCCGTTGTACGGCCTCTTCAATGTTGAGAATGTGCTGGCGGTGGCGGCGACGCTGCTGGCGATGGATGTCGCTGCAGACAGAATTGAGCGGGCGCTGCAGGCGCTCACACCAGTTGCCGGGAGAATGGACGTTGTAACGCGGGCAGGGATGCCCATCCTTTTTGTCGACTACGCCCACACGCCTGACGCCCTGGAAAAGTGTTTGCTGGCTGCGCGCCAGCATTTCCCGACTCGGAAGATCGTCTGCGTATTTGGCTGTGGCGGTGATCGCGATCGGGCGAAGCGGCCGATGATGGGGCAGATTGCTTCAAGCCTGGCTGACAGCGTCGTGCTCACCAGTGACAACCCCAGGTCAGAATCGCCGGGCGCCATTATTGAGGAGATCCTGGCAGGAGTAACGGCAGCTGATGTCGTCGTCAGGGAAGACAGGCAGCAGGGCATCGAAGCTGCCATCGCCGCCGCCGATGCTGAAGATGTGGTGATTGTTGCGGGTAAAGGACATGAAGACTACCAGGAACTTGCTACGGGCAGGATTCCCTTCAGCGACTATGCGGTGATTGAAGCCGCACTCGCCCGTTGGAATGAACGACATGGCCGGGAAGATTAACGTGATTGCGGGCCTGGGAGACACAGGATTGAGCTACGCCCGATATCTTGCGGCGCGAGGCGAGTCCTTCGTTGTCATGGATGCCAATCCCGCTGCGGTTCAGCTGGGTCAGCTGAACGCGATCGCACCAAAGGCGACAGTGGGTGATTTCAATCGCGGAACGATGCTGCAGGCTGAAGCCGTCTATGTCAGCCCTGGCGTGCCCCTGGCGCAGCCAGACCTTTCAGCTGCAGCCCAGGCGGGGATTCCGCTCATGGGTGATGTTGCCCTTTTTGGTGAGCTGGCGACCGCACCCGTGGTGGCGATTACAGGCACCAACGGAAAATCAACCGTTGCTTCGCTGCTGCACCTGGCTGCGGCAGACCAGCAGTCGGGGGTTTACCTGGGTGGCAATATCGGCACACCCTGCCTCGACATCCTGAGTGAGGATGCGTCGCTCTATGTACTCGAAGTGTCAAGCTACCAGCTGGAGCTGGCGCGGAACCTGCACACGAAAGTTGCAATGGTGCTGAATCTTGCACCGGATCATCTTGATCGATACGCGTCGATCGATCATTACTTTAATACCAAGCTCGCTATCTATGGTCATTGCGAGCAGGCAGTGATTAACCGCGCCATCGCGGACCGGGTTGGCCCGCTTACCGGCAGAACAGCTTCCTTCGGCTGGGACAGAGGGGATGAGCCAGGCCATTTTCATGCCAGCGCCGAGAGTGACGGTTTCGTGTTGATGAATGGCCGTGAAGTGCTGATGCATTCCTCTGATTGTCTCCTTTCTGGTCAGCACAACTGCCTCAATCTCATGGCGGCGTTTGCTGCTGGCTGGCTTTTGGATCTTGACCTGGCACAAATGGCTGACTCGATCTGTCAGTTCCGCGGGCTGCCGCATCGCTGTCAACTGGTGGCAGAGGTGAAGGGTGTCCGTTATATCAATGATTCGAAGGCCACCAATCCTGGTGCATTGGCAGCGGCGGTAACGGGTCAGGCCAGCGGTCGCAATATCCACCTGATCGCCGGTGGTGTCAGCAAGGGGCTGAGTTTCGATGAGGTTGAGCCTGAGATCATCGAACATGTCAGGTCTGCTTATCTCATCGGCGAAGCGAAAGATGAACTGGCGGCGGCACTGCCGGGTATCGATACGTCGAAACATGCCGGCTTGCGTGAGGCGGTCCTCGCTGCACAACGGCGGGCCCGGCCAGGTGATGTCATTCTGCTGGCGCCGGGCTGTGCCAGTTTTGATCAGTTCCGCAATTATGCGGATCGTGGCCAGGCATTCATCGATGTTGTGACGGAGCTCAGCCAATGAGTATGGCAGCGGTGAAGGGCAGGGGGCATGTCGCTGTGCAGCAGGATACCTGCCCGATTGACCCGATGATTGCCGGCATTGCGCTGGCGCTGCTGGCCTATGGCCTCGTCATGGTGGGCTCGGCATCCATGGAAATCGGTGCAAAAACCTACGGTAATCCCTTCCACCTGTTGACTCGCCATGCCATTTACCTCGGCATTGCAGGCGCTGCTGCCATTGCTGCGGTGAGCGTGCCGGTCGCGATCTGGCAGCGCATGGATATGCCGCTGCTCGGGCTTGCGTTTTTTCTGCTTGTGATCGTGCTTGTACCAGGCATTGGCAAGGAAGTGAACGGTTCGACCCGTTGGATCAGCCTTGGGCCTTTCTCCCTGCAGGGCTCCGAGTTCGTCAAGCTGTTTGTCCTCGTCTATATGGCCGGCTATCTCGTGCGCCGCAAAGAGGAAGTCGAGACTTCACTAAGTGGCTTCGCCAAGCCGCTGCTGGTGCTGGCGGCTGTCGTGCTGCTGTTATTGGGGCAGCCTGACTTTGGTGCTGCCATTGTGATTATCTCGGCAGCCATCGGCATGATCTTCCTGGCGGGG
>Ga0075480_10002944_pt1 | contig 10942 bp, 5 predicted proteins | sample DEB08_DNA_7_FD_81590 | JGI IMG/M metagenome (GOLD analysis project Ga0075480, IMG submission 81590) | Aqueous microbial communities from the Delaware River and Bay under freshwater to marine salinity gradient to study organic matter... | ecosystem: Environmental > Aquatic > Marine > Coastal ... | reverse complement strand
AATGAGACCTTCTATGAAAACTCTAATTCTTCTCCTAATAACGACTTCACTTACTCTTGCTGAAACAAAGCCAAGTTCTATTACGATTAATACCCCAAAAAATTGGGGTAAAGAGATCATTCAACTTCCTCCAAGCTTTGCCAAAGATATGAAATACAAAGGAAAAGAAGACATTCGCTTTTCTCCTGGTATGTTTGATCCTAAATCAGAATTCTTTTTCACTTACGTTTTCATCCTTGAAGGTTCTCTAGAAGGAGGCCTAAGTCTGGAAAATGTTAAAAGTGAAATACTCAAATACTACAAAGGCCTGGGAAAAGCAGTTGGTGGCAAAAAGTTTAACATTGATGAAAGTAAGTTTAAGCTCGATCTAAAAAAAGAAGGAAGTGCTTTTAATGGTACTCTCAAATGGATTGAACCTTTTAAAACGGGCAAAGAACAAACTCTCAACTTAGAAATTAAAACCTGGGATACCAAAGAAAAGCAGTTTCTTTTTGCTATGGTTTCTCCATCTAAAACAGATTCCGAAGTTTGGAAAGAGCTTAGAAAAATAGCTGAAGGCCTGAGTTTAAAATAGCTTATTATATTAATGTAAATAGTACGCGGTTTATATAAAAACCCCATCATATCTTTATCTATCAGATACTTGTAAAGTATATCATAAATGACTAACTAATAGACCATTAAGTTTATTTTACTCTATCTATAACAGACATTACATCGACAACCACGCTTATGTCGTTTGTGACTGTGACACTTATCTTTGCTTTTACTTCCCAATAATATTATTGTAACTACAGCCGCAACGGCAAGAGTTGCTCCAACAGCCAACTTCTCAGACCTACTCATATTCGCACAACTCGTACTAAAGAGAACTGACATTGCGACTATAAGAGCTAATACTTTTTTCATCTTCTCTCCTCATAATTCATGAGGACTATCAACGAAAATACTTAGATCTCATTCACTTCTAAAAATTTAGTCTTTATTAATTCAAATAGACTTTTTTAAGGGCGTACTCTATAGTTAGTCAACAATGAGAGATTTATAAATGAAAACTTTGATTCTATTCTTAATAACCATTACCCCCGTCTTTGGCAGTGACTTTATAACATTCAGGTCTGACGAAGGTGCAGAAGCCACTTACCGAAAATACCAACTTACAGTCATGACTGGGGTTGAAGCTCTGATGGACTCAAAAGGTGAGTACCAATACACTAAATTTGTTAAAGTCTTTGTGAAAGACTTAGATAAAATGTTTCCAAAGTTGGTTAAGTTGAATGAATCTGTTTACTACATGATCTACTTTGAGAAAAAAGGCATGGTTTATAAAGCCCTTAAAGGTATGGGGCCATTTGCTCAAAGGTCTTCCAGTTCTGAGCACTCAAAAACTTCCATGGCTGATATTGAAGAGAAGAACTGTCAACTAATTCTCGATAGACTTCTAACTTTAAGAATGATTCCAAAGCCAAACGAAGATACTGATAAAGAGAGACCAAGACGCGTTATTAAACAGCCTGAAGAAAAGAAATAGATTCTTTTGCCTAAGCATTGAGTTTATTTGATTCTAAATTTCCGCTTTTTACAAATTACTTACAAAAAATATCTCGTGATAGATCCGTTATGCCATATAATATGCAAAAGAATGGATGGAGTATATAAATGAAATACACCTATAGTTTTTGTCTCTTGCTGTTATTAACTAGTTGTGCCTCCAAAGTTCAACCCCATGAACAACAACCTTTGTATAAGCTTTTAAGTGAAAGTGCTAAAAGTAGGTATATAAACTTAAAACCAGGTATGAAGGTCAGTTTCTTCTTCATTGTGGATAAGGTTAATACAAAAAATAAGAGTGCCTTTGCAGTTATTTTACCAGATGATACTAACATTAATGAATTTGAGAATCTGAAACGGCCTGAATATTTTGTTCATTTAGAAGATTTTCCTGAGCACATCAAGAATGCCGGTATTTACCACTGTGAAGGTATTTTAAAACCCTTGTCTAAAAACTTACCGGGCGAAAAAGAATATTTCGAAATGGTTTGTTATCAAGCCTGTAGGGTCAATGTTGAGAAACTGCGCCAGATCTACCCTAGAAATTAATCTCTATGATAACAAAAAAAACCTCAGAACGAATTCTGAGGTTTCTTATAGTGCAGCAGGGACTTGAACCCCGGACACTCGGATTATGATTCCGATGCTCTAACCAACTGAGCTACTGCACCGTTTTGTGAGCGTTAAATATAGTGAGGGGTGTGATCTTGTCAATTCAAAATTTTAGGCGTTTTTGAGAAAATTTAACAGATTGTTAAAAATGGCCGATTACTTACCCATTTTTTTCTTGGCTTCTGCGAGTAATTTCTTTTCTTTCGAAGTTAAGCTACTCATGCCTGAAGTGGCAATTTTCTCGAGAATTGGGTCGATCTTATCCTGAATGAATGCATCTACGTCATCAATCTCTTCATCATCTTCAACTAGAGAGAAGTTTGCCTGGTTTGTATTCATCTTTGTAGGTTTCTTCTTAGGAGCCTGTTTTACATTCTTTTGTTTAGGCTTAGCTTTCTTCTTAAACCAGCCCACTAGATCGATATAATGCCCCTTTTGATACTGTGCAGTGTACACATATGCTGCAAAGCAACCTGTTAACATGGGAACGGTTACTTGCCATGGGTACATGTTAGTTAAAGCAAAAATAACCATTAATCCCATAATAAATACGACCAGCATGTAACCGGATAGTGTTAATGGAATTAAAAAGTAGAGACGAAGAGTCATTTTCTGTGGGCCTAGAATTAAGCCATAAGCAACAAAAATTCCTGAAAGAATTCCTGAGAAATAACCCAAATGTATGTTGTGAGGTACAAGGACTCCTCCAATCATTTGACCGATACAGATAGTTATAAATAAATTAATGTAAGCTTGCCGGCCAAGCATTCTCTCAAATTGTGGCCCTAATAAAAACAGTACTACTAGGCCTAATAGTCTGGGAACGAATCTCTCTATTTCAGAGAACATAAAAAATGGCGTAAATAAACGCCACACTTCAAAGTCATAAAATTTTTGAGGATTTAAACAAAGGTTTTTAGTTAGGGCATTTTCTAACAACACATCAACTAAATATATAACCGAACATAAAATTATATATTTCACCGTAAAAGACTGAACGCCACCTCCAAATGGTGACTGCCGATACTGTGAGTCATCGGACATATATTTACGATCATGAATTCCCATTACGCTCTCTATTTAAACCTTATTGCTCCTGCCCTTATACAGTAAAGCGGAAAAAAGAGCCTTTCGAATCTTTTTTCCGCTTATCTTGAACAAAAAGTTAATTTTAGGAGATAATTCCCCTAATTATTTAACTTTCCTCATCATCTGATTCATCCGAAGAACCTTCTTCAGGAGCATCGCCAGCTTCTTCGCTGCTTGCTTCTGCAGATGCTTCAGGAGCGGTGTTTTCAGCACCTTCTACATTTTCAGCAGAAGCTTCGCCTTCTTCACCTTCTTCGTTTTCTTCATCGTCATTTTCTACAGTCATAACTTTAGAAACTGAGATAATGAAGTCTCCTTTCTTCTTCAGAGATAGAATCTTAACACCTTGAGATGCACGGCCAATTGCGCGGATCGGATCAGTCTCGATACGAACCATCTGTCCTTGCATTGTAGTCATGATGATCTCATCGCCATCAACCACTCTCAGTGCTTCAACAACTTTATCTTCTTCTTTAAGCTTGATACTGATAACACCTTTCGCACCACGTTTGGTGAGACGGTAGTTTTCAACAGCGCTTCGTTTACCCATACCTTGAGAGGTAACAACGAGGATGTCCATATCTGGAGTCACAACGATCATTGATACGACCTGATCTCCTTCTCCAAGGCGGATACCGCGAACACCGCGAGATACACGTCCCATAGAGCGAACATCTGTTTCCAGGAAGCGACAAGCTATTCCATTTTGAGTTGATAGAAGTACTTCGTTTGTACCTTCAGTAAGTTTAGCTTCGATTAAGTCATCATTTTCATCGAGAACGATTGCTTTAATCGGTTTCTTACGTAAGTGACGGAAAGCTCTAAGCTCTGTCTTCTTAACAACACCATTCTTCGTAGACATCATTACATAGCGATCTTCTACATCGAGGTTATCGACTGTAATCATTGCTCTGACAGATTCGCCAGGCTCAAACTCAAGTAGGTTGACTATGTTCTTACCTTTTCCAGTACGAGCACCCTCTGGAATGTCGTAACCTTTGATCCAGTGCATTCTTCCTTTATTCGTGAAGAATAGAACGTAGTCATGAGAACAAGCCGTCATGAGATGCTTAACGAAATCTTCGTCTTTCGTAGTCATTCCCATCACACCTTTACCACCTCTGTTCTGAGTACGGTAAGTGCTTGTCGGAACACGTTTGATATAACCTTGGTTAGAAATAGTGATCGTAACAGATTCACGTGGAATAAGGTCTTCCATGTTGATGTCACGGCTACCAGCACGTAGGTCTGAACGACGCTCATCACCATATTTGTCGCGAACTTCGATAAGCTCTTCACGAACAACTGCCAGTCTTAGTTCTCTGCTAGCAAGTAGTTCTTTATAGTGAGCAATCTTCTTCATTAGTTCTTCGAATTCATTCTGAAGATCTTCAATTGCAAGTCCAGTTAACTGACTTAAGCGCATTTCCAGAATTGCTGAAGTTTGACGGCGTGTTAGCTCGAAACGCTCAGAAAGAGCTTCATGAGCATCATCTTTACTACGAGAGTTTCTGATGATTTTGATAACTTCATCGATGTTATCAACAGCTTTAAGTAAGCCTTCAACGATGTGAGCTCTTTTCTCAGCTTTCTCTAGTTCGAACTTAATTCTTCTAGTGATAACCTCTAGACGGTGGTCTAGGTATGCTTGAAGAAGCTGCTTAAGAGTTAAAGTTCTCGGCTGATTGTTGTGAACAACTAGGAACTGACAACCATAGCTTGTTGCTAACTGAGTGTGCTTGTAAAGCTGGTTAAGAACAACAGTTCCCATTGCACCACGCTTAATACCAACAACAACGCGGATACCAACACGATCAGATGACTCATCGTTTAGTGAGTTGATACCTGTGATAACTTTATTGTTTACTAAGTCAGCAATCTTCTTAACTAAGTTTTCCTTATTTACAGCGTAAGGAATTTCAGTAATTACGATTTGCTCTGAGTTTTCATCGCCTTCGATTTCCGCTGTACCGCGACAGTAAACTGAACCACGGCCAGTTTCATAAAGTCTGCGAATACCTGCTAGACCAACGATAGTACCACCAGTTGGGAAGTCTGGTCCTGGTAGGTGTTCCATCATTTCTGCGACAGTAATAGTTGGCTTGTCTAGAAGAGCTACAGTGGCGTTTAATACTTCTGTAAGGTTATGTGGAGGAATGGAAGTTGCCATACCAACACCAATACCAGTGGTACCGTTAACAAGAAGGTTTGGGTAACGAGCCGGAAGAACACATGGCTCCATTTCCTTTTCGTCGAAGTTTGGACGCATGTCGACAGTTTTCTTGTCGAGGTCCGTTAGAAGTTCTTCTGCCAAACGCTCCATACGACATTCTGTATATCTGTATGCCGCTGGTGGGTCACCGTCGATAGAACCGAAGTTACCTTGTCCATCGATAAGTGTGTAACGCATGGAGAAGTCCTGTGCCATACGCACCATTGTATCGTAAACTGATGAGTCACCGTGTGGGTGATACTTACCAATTACGTCACCGACAACACGAGCACATTTTGTGTAAGAGCTGCCTTTCGTTTGACCATTTTGGCGCATGGAGTAAAGAACTCGGCGCATACCTGGTTTTAGACCGTCACGTACGTCTGGAATAGCACGACCTACGTTAACGGACAAAGAATATTTTAAGTAAGCTTCATGAAGCAAGTCCTCAATTCCTCGAGGCCTTGGATCAGTATAGTTACTCTGATTGTTAGTATCATCACTCATAATTTATTGCCTTGAGATTGAAGATTAAATATCGAGATCTTTAACAGTCGATGCGTATTTCTGGATGTAATGTCTTCTCGGAGGAACAACATCACCCATTAGAAGTGAGAAGAGTCTCTCTGCTTCCATTGCATCTTCCATTGTCACTTTGAGCATGTCGCGTTTCTCTGGGTCCATAGTTGTTTCCCAAAGCTGGCTGGCGTTCATCTCACCTAAACCTTTATAACGCTGTAGACTTAAACCGTGACGACCAAAATCTTTAATAGTCTCGAATAAATCCATAAGTGAATTGACTTCTAGATCCTCTTTACCGTTATCAACAGCGAAAAGACTTCTGTCTTCTTGAGCGAGTAAGTCTTTAAGAGTTAAGTTCAACTCTGCCAGTCTCTCACGAAGATTTTCGAAAGTCACTTTCTCATGAATCTCTGTAAGTTCAATTGATGGGTGAAGGTCTGAGAAATCAGTTTCATCTTCGTCCATATCGATACCAAGATCGTCTTCACCGAACTCTTCATCAAGTTCGCTGGACTCTTCTTCAGTCTCTTCAGCTTCAGCACCTTCTTCAGAGGCTTCACCATCTTCGTTTTCATCTTTTGGCTCTTCAACCGGAATTAGTCTTGAAGTGGCTGCATCGATCAGAGCTTGTAGTTCTTCTTCACTACGAGCGAACTCTACAGTGTAAGTACCATCATCTTCACGAACACCGACTCTCATCATTGGAAGGTTGCCATCTTCATCCATAGCTTCGATGTATTCAGATAGGTGAATTCCGTGACGTTCCAATGATTCAGTTGAAGCTTTGGTTCTCTTAACTACAGCAAGGATCTCATTCACTTCTTTCGGTGAAAGGTTTTCACCTTTCTCTGTCATTGAGATTTTTGTGTTATCAAGACCAAGCTCAATCAGGAAACTGTCGAGTTCTTTGTCTGTATTGATATATCTTTCGCGCTTACCTCTCTTAACCTTATATAAAGGCGGCTGAGCAACGTAGATATAACCAGCTTCAATGAGTGGCTTCATTTGTCTAAAGAAGAAAGTTAAAAGCAGAGTCATGATGTGAGATCCGTCAACGTCGGCATCCGTCATGATTATCACTTTCTTATAGCGAACTTTGCTGATATCGAACTCGTCTGCAACGCCACAGCCAATAGCAGTGATGAGGGAGCGAATCTCTTCATTGTTATAAACTTTGTCGATACGAGCTTTTTCAACATTAATAACTTTACCACGAAGTGGCATGATCGCCTGGAATGAAGAATCTCGGCCCTGCTTGGCTGAACCGCCGGCCGAGTCACCTTCCACTATGTATATTTCGCAGAGATCTGGGTCTTTGGACGAGCAGTCCGAAAGCTTACCCGGAAGGTTAAATCCATCGAGAGTAGACTTTCTACGAGTCATATCTCTTGCTTTAGCAGCTGCCTGTCTGGCTCTGTTTGCCATGAGGGCTTTTTCTACAACCATCTTAGCCGCTTTAGGATTTTCCTCCATAAAGTGACCAAGTTCAGTATTTACGATTGACTGAACAATACCACGGACTTCACTGTTACCCAGTTTTGTCTTAGTCTGTCCTTCAAACTGTGGCTCTTGAACCTTAACAGAGATAATGGCTGTAAGACCTTCGCGAACATCATTACCAGTAACATTGTTTTCATTCTTGTACTTCGGATCATTCTTCATGTAAGAGTTGATCGTCGAAGTAAGTGCAGCCTGGAAACCAGTTAAGTGAGTACCACCTTCAATAGTGTTGATGTTATTTACATAAGTAAAAATACTTTCTGCAAATCCATCATTGTACTGCAATGCAACATCAGCAATTACAGTGTCTTTTTCAGTTGAGAAAGAGACAACGTCTGTAACTGGCGTTTTTGCAGAGTTTAAGTGTTTTACAAACTCAGTGATACCACCTGGGAAGAAAAACTTCTCCTTTTTCTCACCATCTTCTGGTCTTTCATCAACAAAGTAGATGGTTATACCAGGGTTAAGGAAAGCCAGCTCACGAAGACGTTTAGCAAGAATTTCCCACTTATACTCAGTCGTTTCAGTAAAGATTTCATTGTCCGGTTTGAAAGTAACTTCAGTACCAGTTCCTTTGGCATCGCCGATGACATGAAGACTTTCAGTAGTTTTTCCTCTTTCGAAGCGAATCATATGAGTTTTGCCTTCTCGGCGAACTCTTACTTCTGTCCATTCGGAAAGGGCATTCACACAAGAAACACCAACACCGTGAAGACCACCGGATACTTTGTAAGATCCTTTATCGAACTTACCACCTGCATGAAGCTTGGTTAGAGCCAACTCAACCGCTGGTAAACCTTCCTGTTCATTGATTGCAACCGGTATACCACGACCGTTATCAATTACGGTTATGCTGTTATCGATATGTATCTTAACCGTACATTCCGTACAGTAGCCCGCTAAGGCTTCGTCAATACTGTTGTCAACAACTTCGTATACCAGGTGGTGAAGTCCTCGTTCATAGGTATCACCTATGTACATACCAGGACGTTTTCTAACAGCTTCCAGTCCTTTTAAGACTGAAATACTATCCGCACCGTATTCGCCGTTTTCAGCTTCTGGATTTTCGGTTTCTTCGGACATTGCGCTCCTTTCCTATCGCTTGGTTTGAGACAATCATCAGCCCCCTGTAATCCCCCGGATTTTAAGGGACTGAATTTTAAAATTCTCTGAATATAGCAGTGGAAAGGGCCTTATTCAAAAGAATAGGCCTTCGCGAAAGGTCTAAAATGGTATTTTTTTGCAATAAAAATGGCTTATTTTTGATTTTAAGGCCATTTTAAGCCGTTTTTTGGATTTTCTGGTGGTTTTTAAAAAATTTCAGAAAAATGGAAAATAGGCTATTTTTAAAGGAAATTGAATCAAAAAGGAAGGTCTTACTTTTTATAATAAAGTTTACTGGCATTTAAAGCGAAAGATTTTCCATCAGAGTTTGCCATCAATAACTCGAGAAACTTCTTGTTAGTATCCTGATAATATTCCAGTTTGAATTTATAAAACCCAGGCTTCAAATATACAGTCCGGCACTTTCGTGTATTGTCTTTTCTTCTCTTAGAGTTATCAATGATTAACTGGTCTTGCAGAAAGAGTCTGCTGCCATCATTTGACCTAATCATAAACTTAAAATCTTTTTCTCCCGATACCTTAATGTATCCTTCATAAACGATTCCAAAATTTTCAGTAAACTCTCCGGAATTTTCTTCAATATCAAATGTCTTCGAGTGAGCTTTTTTAACTAACTTTGATGACAACATATGTTCAATGCTTTTTAGCTTTTTTTCGCTTTTAAAAATACTTATAGCGACACCTGGCTGTAAATGCTTTCTGGCAATCTTATCACTTGCTTCAAGTTTTAAATTTTCACCTGCGGAAACTTCATTTACAGCAAAACTTTCCTTAGCCTCTTTCTTGAGCTTTCTCTTTAACGTCTTCTCATCTTTTTTAGGCTTTTCAGCAACTTGTTTTGGCTCTTCTTTTTTAACTGCTGGTGGTTGAGAATCTTCGAACCATGACCTAGGGAGTTCCACTTTAGGCATATCTTTACTTGAAACATAAACTTTAAGGTTTTTATCTCCTTCTTTTAGCACATAAGAAAGTCTTAACTTCGTTTTACCCTTCTTCAGCTTTAAGCTTTTACTGGCTTTCTTTCTATAAGTTGCAGCTATGGATTTATCTTCAATTCCTAACCAAGCCTCATCATCTGCTTCTAAATGAAAAGTATATCCTCCATCTTTTGGGATATTCATGTCTCCTTCAAAGTAATAGCCGTAATTTTCACTTCTATTCTTTCTTGTGTGTAGAAGGTAGGGAGTTTTGCCTTGTTCTATTGGCTTCTTTTCATTCATGTCTTTTAGGCTTTTAACATCTTCGTAATACCAATATGTAAGAGAACCTTTGCCTCCTATATTTTTTATTGGATTCTCTTCTTTTATCGGCAAGTCATACCAACCATTAGGAACTTCCATTTTGGGGAAGCGTTTACTTTCGACAAAGAGCTTTAGAGACTTACTTCCGCTTCGTTGAATATAAGCTAACATGAAGTTGTGCTTACCCTTCTTCAGCCTTGTTGATTTCGTTGGACCGGTTTTATCTGTGTTGTCATAAATTGCCAGATTCCCCATTGAAAACCAACTATCATCGTCAGATTCTAAAGTGAATTTATAATCATCATCGACTGGTATATTGATTGAACCATAAAACCTGTAAGCGAAATTGTGTTTAGTCTTTTCTGTACTTATATCTAAATATTTCGCTTCACTATATTTCTTTGGCTTTGCTGTTTTTAGATCATCAAAGCTTTTAAAACTTCCTTGAAAATAATGATATCCAAGTTTTCCCTGTTTCTTAGAGTTTATAATATAATCAAAGCGCTTTTCCTCTTTATTAGCTAAGTACTCTTCGTCTACGTCCTGGTAATACCATGAGTCTGGTATTCTTTGCCTTTTTAAGCCGCTTCCTTCTATGTCCAATGTTAATTCTGCTTTGGGAATTCTCTTACTGTAAATAAGCTTGACTCTGTTTAGCTCATTTAGACTTAGAGTTGTTGAGGACTCTTTCTCAAAACCAGACCTATCGTAAAGAACTACTATGTCATTTATTTTGAGGGTTGCATCAGCATTGGCTTTCAGGTAGAAAGTGTATTTACCTGCCTTTGGAAGTTTTAATATACCTTCATAAACCTGAATAAATTTTTTCTCATCTGCAATTCCTTGAGGTTCGGCATTTATTCCCGGAACTATACTTTCTCTACATGGTAAAGTTCTTTTAGCGTGAGTTAGATTTATAAAATCTTTGTAGTGGGAAAGCTTTAATCCTGTTTGGCTCGCAAGAACTTTGATAGGCTTTTTAGAAGGAACCATTCTGTAAAACCATTCAAAGGGTACTGCTTTCTTACCTTCTGAGATAGAATCTACTTTAAAATCTAAAGAGTGATTCCCACGGTCACTTCTATATGTT